>PPYE01597870.1_pt1 | contig 12132 bp, 9 predicted proteins | sample 1559881 | NCBI WGS metagenome assembly PPYE01 (sample SAMN08240022, study PRJNA423297) | Human gut metagenome, whole genome shotgun sequencing project.
GTGCACGGTGTTTGCGCTGATGGGCATGACGGCATGCGCCGTTGCGCTGCACCGCAGAAACGATATGAAATAAACGTGCCGCACCGGCGCTTGAAAAACGGCGGTTGCCGCCGGATGCAAAACGCGCGCCCCCGCCGCAAGGGCCGGGGGCGCGCTGCTGTATTCGTGGAAAGAGCGGTGCGGCGTTCACACGCTGCCGCCCTGCGGCAGAGGCTCGGTGCCGAAATAGGCGCAGATCGCCTCGTAATAGATACGTGCGGCGCGGGCGCATCCGGCCTCTCCCGTCCAGTTTTCCACATCGCTGTAATTGGTCAGAAAACACTGCTCCACCAGCACGGCGGGGCAGTAGGGCCTTTCCACGATGCCGAAGCTCTTTTGCTCGCGTATCTTGGTGTCGGTGCTGTCCACGATGCGTTTGCTCTTTCCGTTGTAATAGGCGAAACGAATGCCGTTTTCTCCGCGCAGGCGGTGCCCGGCGCCGCCCATTTTCTGCGCGATGCATTGGGCAAAGCGCATGGATTCTTCCGAGTAGGTGCGCCCGGGCGGCGTGGGGAAGCATTCAAAGCCGTGGGACTGTCCCGTGCTTTCGTCGCTGTTGGCATGAACGCTCAGAAGCAGGGAAGCGCCGGCGTCGGTCGCGGCCTGTGCACGCTCCTTGATGGAGCGGTCCTCGCCGTTGGGGCGCGTGCGCACAGGCGCATAGTTGGAGTCCTGCTCCAGAAGCGTATAGAGGGCGTTTACCGTCTGTTCGCATACTTCCAGTTCTTTGATGATCGCCTCCGCACCGGTGTCGAAGCCGCCGTGTCCGGCATCCAGCGCCACGGTGTAGGGCGGCTGGGTCTGCAGCAGATACGGCCGGTCCGGGTCGCCCGTGAGTTGGGGCGGTGAAGGCGATGCAGGCGCCGGGCTGCGGGGCGTGCCCGAAAAACCGGCAGGCTCGCTGAGCACCGTGTGCATGCATGCGGCCATCAGCAGGCCGGCAAGGCATACCGCTCCAAGGCAAAGCGCGCGCCTGCCGCGGGTGTGCAGGCTGTATACGCCGCCCTGCCTCGCAGAGCGCGGGCCGCGGTCTGCGGAAGCGCGTGCGGGCCCGCTCATGCGGCAGGCGCGGCAGGCGGCGCGCCAAGTTCTGAAAGTGTGCCGAAGGTATACCCCATCTCTTCCCACCGTGTCAGCAATTCATCCAGAATTGCCGCATTGGTGGCGCTGGTGGAATGCAGGAGCACGATCGCGCCGTCGTGGGTACGGGGCATCAGTTTGTCAAAAGCGGCCTCCCGCGAAGGCTGTGCATCCTGTTTCCAGTCCACATAGGCGAGGCTCCAGAAAATGGTTTTGTAGCCCAGTTCCTGCGCCCAGGTAAGGTTTTCATCGCTGAATTTGCCTTCGGGCGGTCGATAGAAAAGCGGCAGGGGCGTTCCTGTCGTTTCCTGGAACAGCGCGGCAAGATCATTCAGCTCTTTTTTGAAAGAGGCTTCATCTTTTTGGGACATGTTCGGGTGGTGATAGGTGTGGTTGCCCACCGTATGGCCTTCGGCGACCATCCGCTTGATCAGGTCCGGGTTTTCCTTGATATAGCTGCCTACTACAAAGAAGGTGCCGGGGGCGTTGTGCTTTTTCAGCGCGTCAAGAATGGGTGCGGTATTGCCGTTCTCATACCCTGCATCGAACGTCAGATACAGCCGCTTCTGCTCCGCGTCTCCGCAGTAAAAAGCATCGAAGGGGCGCAGCTTTTCGGCTGAGAGGTTGGGAATGGGCGGTTCGTTTTCCGTCTGAAACGAAAGGCCCCATTCATAAGAAGCAGCAGCCACAGCCGCGGGTTCTGCCTCCGCCCGCGGCCAGCCGAGCCCCAGCAGAACGCCGCCCGCCGCCGCAGCGCACAGCACGGCAGCCAGTACGCGGTGGGCCGCTTTTTTCGGGATGCATAGATACATCTTTGTTCACCTGCCTTGTGGTGCAATCATATGCGGGCGCAAAAAGAAAAATGTAACGGCGGGCAGATTTTGTTCGCCGTGCACACCCTGTGACGGAAAAGAATGAGCCGCCGAATATTTTGCAGAGCGCTGCGCCCCGTGGAGAGGCATACACGAGAAAATACAGCGCTTCGGTTGACAAGTGAAAACGCCGGTGCTACGATAAATCCATATCTATTATGCGAGGTGGAAGAGGTGCGGCATTCGGTACGGCACATGGCGCTTTTGTTCCACAGAAAGGAAAGAAACATGGAAATCAAATACACGCAGACAGAAAAAGCACCCGCGGCCATCGGCCCGTACTCGCAGGCGGTGTCTGTCGGGAATCTGCTGTTCACTTCCGGCCAGATCCCCATTGATCCGGCCACGGGCGAGATCGCGGGTGCGACCATCGAGGAACAGGCGCGCCAGAGCGTCGCCAATGTCGGGGCGATTCTGGAAGCCAACGGCACTTCGTTTGACAAAGTGGTGAAAACGACCTGTTTCCTGGCGGACATGAGCGACTTTGCGGCTTTCAACGCTGTGTATGCTGAGGCGTTCGTGTCACGTCCCGCACGGTCCTGTGTGGCGGTGAAGACACTGCCTAAGAATGTCCTGTGTGAGATCGAAGCGATCGCGGCACTGTAAAGCATATAAGCTTTATGTCAATAGGGGCAAAATAAGGGAAACACCCGGCAGACCGTTTCGGCTGCCGGGTGTTCTGCATTTTATAATATATGCGGCCGCTCCGTTTCCGTCTGGAGCAGGGCGCGCAGTGTTTTGCGCACATGCTCCAGGTCGGGGTCGCACAGCAGCGGCAGAAGCTCCGTCACCTGCTGCGCGGGAAGGTCCCACCAGCGAAACTGCAGCAAAAGCCCGGTCAGCTCTGCGTCAAAGCGGTGCTTGAGCAGCCTTGCGGGATTGCCGCCCACGACGGTGTAAGGGTCTACGTTCCGCGTCACAACGGAATAAGCCGCAACAATGGCGCCGTCACCGATTTTTACGCCCGGCATGACGGTGCATTCCCGCCCCAGCCATACATCGCTGCCCACAACGGTATCGCCCTTGAATGGGAGCTGGGACAGGTGCGGCGGCGTACTTTCAGCCCATGCGCCGCCGAATACATTGAATGGGTAAGTGGTGACGCTGCACATCCGGTGGTTCGCGCTGCCCATAATGAAGCGCGCGCCGCTCGCAATGCAGCAGAACTTCCCGATGATGAGTCTGTCGCCGAATTCGGGCCAGTTGAACAGCACGTTGTTCTTTTCAAAATCCGCAGGTGTAGCGGAGTCGTCGTAATAAGTATAATCGCCGACAAAGATGTTGGGGGCGGTGATCACGTTTTTTAAAAAGCATGAAGTGCCGTATTCGTTGGGAAAGACTGTGTCAGGGTTGGGGATGCGATTCATATATCATTCTCCTGTCTATTCAATATCACCTCCGGACGTATTTTTTAATGCGGCAGAAACCGCCCTCTTTTTTCGTATCTCTTTCATAATGCACCACTGATATCAGGTGAAAGCTGCTTGCCTTGCAGCCGCGAACAACATTTATTATAACTGCGACAGAGGTTGAAGGCAAGCGTGGACGTCCCGCCTTTTGTATTCGGGAAAAATATTTGGTACAGCAAAAAAGCTTTTGCTGTGACAGCGCCTATATGCTACAATATTTTAGACATAAAGATATTATTCCCCAAAGGAATTTGCTTGTGGTATGGATATTTATTTAACGCTGTACAGGAAAAAACGGCGAGCCGCCGCAATCATCAAAAGGAGTGTAGAGAATGCAGGAAATGATCAGCCAGAAGGTGCGGACGCTTTCGCCGGAGATCGACCCGCTGCGCATGGGTATGGGGCAGACGGAGGCCGACTTGGAAAAAACGCAGGTAATGGTGGAGAGCACATTTGGCGACAGCCATCCCGGCAGCGCGCACCTGCTGTGTTTGGTGGAAGCCGCCGCTGCGGGAGTACGCAGCGCGGGCGGGAACCCTGCGCGCTACTTTGCTACAGATATATGCGACGGCATGGCGCAGGGACACGACGGCATCAATTACTCGCTCGCTTCGAGGGAGATCATTGCGGATGCCATCGAAATCCACGGTATGGCCACGCCTTTTGACGCAACGGTATACATTGCAAGCTGTGATAAGGGCCTGCCTGCGAATCTGATGGCCTCCGGCCGGCTGAACACGCCGGGCATATTTGTGCCCGGCGGTGTGATGGATGCGGGGCCGGATCTGCTGACGCTGGAGCAGATCGGTACATACAGCGCCCAATATGAGCGCGGCGAGATCACCGCGGAGCAGTTCCGGTTTTATAAGACCCATGCCTGCCCGTCCTGCGGAGCATGCAGCTTTATGGGCACGGCGTGCACGATGCAGATGATGACCGAGGCCTTGGGGCTTTCGCTTCCGGGCAGCGCGCTTGTTCCGGCCGCAAGCCCGCTGCTGGCAGACTATGCGCGGCGCGCGGGCGAACAAGCGGTAGCGCTGACGCGCGCGGGCATCCGCACGGGAGATATCGTGACAAAAGAGGCATTTGAAAACGCCGTCCTCATCCATGCCGCCATTTCCGGCTCCACCAATGCGATGCTGCATCTGCCGGCCATCGCACACGAGTACGGCATAGAGCTGGACTGCGATATGTTTGACCGCATGCACCGCGGGGCGCGGTGGCTGCTGGACGTTCGCCCGGCGGGCAGGTGGCCCGCCGCCTACGTGTGGTATGCAGGCGGCGTGCCGCGCGTTATGGAGCGCCTGCGCGATCTGCTGCATCTGGATGTACTGACGGTCACGGGCAGAACACTGGGCGAAAACCTGGACGAACTGCAAAAGAATGGCTTTTACGAAAGCTGTGCATCGTATCTGCAGGGTACGGGCGTTGCACCGGAGGACGTCATTCGCCCGCTGGAAAAACCGTTGGGCACAGATGGCGCCATCGCTGTTCTGCGGGGCAACCTTGCGCCGGGAGGCGCCGTGGTCAAACACACAGCCGTGCCGGAGGAGATGTTCGGCGTAACGCTGCGCGCACGGCCGTTTGACTGTGAGGAGGATGCCATCCATGCTATCCTCACACACGCCGTCCATCCCGGTGAGGCGGTGCTCATCCGCTACGAGGGCCCCAAAGGCAGCGGTATGCCGGAGATGTTCTATACCACCGAGGCGATCTCGTCGGACCCGGCGCTCGCCCGAAGCATCGCGCTCATCACAGACGGCCGTTTCTCCGGTGCCTCAAAGGGGCCGGTCATCGGCCACGTCAGCCCGGAGGCTGCGGACGGCGGGCCGATCGCACTTGTGGAGGAGGGAGACCTCATCCGTATCGACATCCGCGGGCGCAGCCTGTCCATCATCGGAGCAAACGGCGCCGAGAAAACGCCGGAACAGATGGAGGCGATCCTCGCTGCACGCCGTGCTGCGTGGAGTCCCCGTCCGCCCCGATATACAAAAGGTGTGCTCCGGTTTTATACCCGACACGCCGTATCGCCCATGCGCGGCGGCTATATGGAATAGTACATTGCCCCAGTATAGGGCGTACCTCTCCGTTTCGTATGAGGGAAAGAGAAAGCTGTGATAATGGATGAAAGAGACATATCAGCTATTTGTAGGAACATACAGCAGGCCAATCCGGTTTGGTACAGGGGAAATCCTGGAGGGCAGGGGAAAAGGAATTCATAGGTATACCTTTGATGCCAAAACGGGTACGTTGTATGAAAGTACCGCTCCGGCGCCGGCCGAAAACCCGTCTTATCTGGCGTTATCTTTTGACAAACAGTATTTGTATGCAGTAAATGAATTGAAAGAATACAAAAATAAAGCGGGCGGGGCCGTGAGCGTTTATCGGATAGAGTCGGACGGTGGATTGCGTTTTCTGAACCAGAGGCCCACCGGTGGTGCCGACCCATGTTATGTTGGGCTTGACAGGGAAAGGCGTTGTCTTACAGTAGCCAATTTTACGGGAGGAAGCGTATGCAGCTACCCTCTGTGTGCGGATGGCTCACTGGGAAAAAAGGGCGTGATTATCCGGCATTACGGGCATGGAGCAGACCCTGTGAGGCAAAGCGCCCCGCACCCTCATGCGGCGGTTTGGGCTCCGGATGGAAAATATGTTATTGTAGCAGACCTTGGGACGGACGATCTGACGGTTTATCGGGTGGACCGGGAAAAACGCGTCCTTTGTGCGGATGCGGTTCATAGCTTTTTTGTGGGCAGCAGGATGGGTCCGCGTGCCTGTGTGTTCGACCAAAGGGGCGAACGGTGCTATGTGCTCTGTGAGATATCCTCTGCAGTTATGACCTTTTCTTACATGGACGGAAGACTGGAATTTTTACAAGCCGTTCCTTCCGTGGCAGAGCCCGGCGGCGTGCCCAACAGCGGAGCTGACCTTCATCTGGCACCGGACGGCCGCTTCTTGTATGTGTCCAATCGCGGACAGGACAGCATTACCGTCTTTTCGGTACAGGCAGACGGGACACTGCAATTGGTGCAGGCCGTGGGTTGCGGCGGCAGGACGCCGCGGAATTTTGCACTGGACCCCACAGGAGGGTGGGTGCTTGTGGGAAACCAGGACAGCGACAGTATTGCCGTGTTCAAACGGGACGTCCAAAGCGGAAGGCTGGCGCTGGAAAACAAAGCTTTTGCGCCGACGCCTGTCTCCCTTTTGTTCCGGGCATAGGCCGGGACGTTCTCTATACAGCAAAAACAAGGCTGAAAGCAATGCACGCAGCATTGCTTTCAGCCTTGTTTTTATATGCGATAACAGCGGAAAATATTTTGCGTTGGGTAAAATTATATCCATAACAAGAACTATATGATAGCCATAATAGCAATTAGCCGTTATATAGTATGAACCGGCTCCATGCATTACCTAAATTCCAGCGTCCATGAGGAAATGCCTTTTCTTCGCACAAAAGCATTTAAATCATTGCTAAACAAATATATTCTTCCGGACATTTGTTGCCGGACTTTTGCTTGTGTGCATTTTCTTTTCGCGGCAGTTCCCCGTGCTCAATATAAATAATTCACATCAAAATCATATCACGTTTTAAGCATGGAAAAAGACGCAGCTTTCTCTTGATGGAAGCTGCGTCTTTTTGGTGCGGGTAACAGGGGTCGAACCTGCACGTCGTAGACACCAGATCCTAAGTCTGGCGCGTCTGCCAATTCCGCCATACCCGCGCAATGTATTTATTTTACCAATCCGGCGGGGCGTTTGTCAATGCCCTGCCGTCAGCATTCGGTGATCAGGCGCGCGGTGGCTTCGATAAAAGCGTCTGTGTCCAGCGCCGGGTTTTTCAGTTGGCTTTGCACCAGCATGCCGTCCATCACAGTCAGCGTCAGCCAGGCCAGGTATTCACCGTCCGCACCGGGTTTACGAGCCGCGATCTTCTGCGCCAGTACGTTCTTAAAGTGAGCATACTTTTCCAGCAGCTTGTCCCGCACATCGCCTTTGCCCGAAACCGCCTCCGCAATCAGAAAAAGACGCATGCTGCCGCTTTTGTCGTATACTCCGCGGGAAAATGTATAGCGCAGCAGGCGGGGCAGGGAGGTATCCTTTTCTTCATTGTCTACCCAGGCAAGAAGGTCGTCCGAGAGCTTTTGCAGATACCGGTCCGTCAAATCGAACAAAATAGCGTCCCGGCTGTTGTAGTAATAGTACAACGTTCCCTTGCTGATGCGCGCGGCCCGGGCGATGTCTGCCAGTGAGATGTCGAAGAACGAGCGTTCCTCCATCAACGCGGCCGCGCTTTCCAGAATGCGTTCCCGTATTTGTGTGCCAAGCGGTGCAGCCATGGCGATCGCCCCCATCTTTTTCGTCTAATACAATAGTATAAAAGATGCTGGGCACAATGTCAAAGAAAGTTTACATTTCCCGTACAAACCGTACATTGACATTCCCTGCGGCGGGTGCTATCCTGAAAACGGAAGAAGTCGGTCGGTTGACCGACTGATAAAATCGGCAGGAAAGCGAAGGGGAGACGAATGCGGATACCGCTCAAAAAAATAAACCGTGCGCTGAAAAAGCGGTTCGGCGGGCGGGTGCAGGCTGTGGTGGAGCGCGGCGTGCTGGTGCTGCGCGGCAGTGCGGAGGATTGGGACGGCGTGGTTGCGGTGGGACGTCTTGCAGCCAGCCCCAAAAGCCGCTGGTATACGGTGAACGAGGTAACATGGCCGGGTGCGGCGCAAAGACAGCCAAAGCCTGTGCCGCAGACGGATGAAAGCCTGGCCGGACGCGCGCCGGACGTGCTGCTCATCGGCGCGGGCGTTACAGGTGCCGCCATCGCGCGGGAGCTGATGCGGCGGAATGTCGACCTGCTCTGGGTGGAAAAAGAGCACGATGTGGCGCTGCATGCATCAAGCCGCAATGACGGCATGGTGCATCCGGGTGTAGATCTGCATAAAGGTACGGCCAAATATCATTACAATCGTTTGGGCAACCGGATGTATGGCGGCGTGTGTGCCGCGTTGGGCGTGCCTTTCCGGCGCACGGGACAGTACCTGTGCTTCAAGGGCAGAGCAATGCGCCCGCTTCTGTACTTTACGCTGCCTTATTGGAAATGGCTGGGCCTCTCTGGTGTGCGCGTGCTGGGGGACAAAGCGCTGCATGCAGCCGAGCCGGGTGTGGATGAGGCGCTGCACTGCGGGTTGTTTTTTCCACAGGCGGGCATTGTCTGTCCTTACGGGCTGACCATTGCCATGGCGGAGAATGCCGTGCAGAACGGTGCGCACCTTTCGCTGGATACATGCGTGACGGGTATGGACGTGGAGAACGGACGAATCCTTGCCGTGCATACAAACCGGGGTACAGTGCGCCCGCGCATCGTCATCAATGCGGCGGGTGTGTTTTGTGAGGACATAGCGCAGATGGCGCAGGATCATTTTTTCTCCATCCATCCGCGCAAGGGAACAAATGCCATCCTGGACAAAAAGGCGAAGCGCATGGTACGCACCATTTATTCCGGCATGGGAACTACCGCCACCAAGACGGTCCATTCCAAGGGCGGAGGCATCGTTTCTACGGTGGACGGCAACGTGTTGGTGGGGCCCGACGCGGTGGAAACGCCGGAAAAAGAAGATTTTTCCACCAGCGTGCAAAGCGTGCGCGCCACGTTTGAAAAGCAGCGCCATGCCGCACCTGCGCTGCGTGAAAGCGATATCATCACCTATTTTACAGGCGTGCGAGCGGCGACGTATGAGGAGGATTTCATCATACGGCCCGGGATGTTCACGGAAAATATCATCCATGCGGCGGGCATCCAGTCTCCGGGGCTGACGGCCGCGCCCGCCATCGCGCAGGAGGTGGCGCGGCTGGCCTATGGACAGCTTTCCGCGACAACCCCGCCCGCGCGCAATGCCGCCTACGACCCGACACGCAGGCCCATACCGCATGTGGCGGGGCTGCCGGACGAGGCGAGGGCCGCGCTCATCCGCCAAAACCCGGATTACGGCGAGATCGTCTGCCGGTGCGAGGAAGTGAGCAGGGGAGAAATATTGGACGCGCTGCGCAGGCCGGTGCCCTGCGATACGGTGGACGGTGTCAAACGGCGTGTGCGCCCCGGCATGGGGCGCTGCCAGGGCGGCTTCTGCGGCCCGCTGGTGACAGCCATCATCGCGGAGGAAAAAGGCATATCGCTTGAACAGGTGCGCAAGTCCGGTGCGGGCAGCGCCCAACTGCTGCACCCCACGAAACAGAGAGAACAAAAAACGGGAACGGAAGGAGGCACAGAGGATGGAGCGCTATGACGTCGTGATCGTGGGCGGCGGCCCGGCGGGGCTTGCAGCGGCGCTGGGCGCCCGGCGAGCGGGGGCAAAAACGCTGCTGGTGGAGCGCGAGGCACGGCTGGGCGGGATCTTGAAGCAGTGCATCCACGACGGATTTGGCCTGCTGCGCTTCGGGGAACGGCTCTCCGGCTGCGAATATGCCCACCGGTACATTGAAATGCTACGCGGCTGCGGCGCGCAGACCGCGCTGCTGACTTTCGTTTCCCGCATCGAAAAAAGCGGGGAAGGCTTTGTGCTCACGCTGGTGGGCAGGGAAGGGATGCGGAAGGTGGAGGCCCGGGCGTTGGTGCTCTCCACAGGCTGCCGCGAGCGCACAGCCCGGCAGGTGTCCATACACGGTACCCGTCCGGCGGGTGTGCTCACCGCAGGTACGGCCCAGCATTACATTAACCGGATGGGGGAGATGCCCGCCCGGCGCTGCGTGATCCTTGGTTCCGGTGACATCGGGCTCATCATGGCCCGCCGGCTGACGCTGGAGGGCGCTCAGGTGTTGGGCGTATATGAGGCAAAGCCCACGCCCAGTGGGCTTTCGCGCAATATCAGTCAGTGCCTGGAGGATTTTGGTATTCCATTGTACACCAGCCATACCGTCACCCGCGTTTCGGGCAAAGAGCGGTTGGAACGCGTGACGGTGGCCGAGGTGGACGCGCGGATGCGTCCCATACCGGGCACGGAACAGGAGCTCGAATGCGACAGCCTGATCTTATCCGTGGGGTTGATCCCGGAAAATGAGCTGGCCGAGGCACTTGGCGTGCCTTTGGATGCACGAACAAAAGGGCCTCTGTGTGACCAGAGCTATATGACGCTGGTGCCGGGCGTTTTTGTGTGCGGTAACGCGCTGCATGTGAATGACCTTGTGGATTATGTTTCCGAAAGCGGCGAAGCGGCGGGCGCGGCGGCCGCGCGCTATGTTCCCGCGGCGTGCGGGTTGGCGGAGGTGTCGGCAGACGGCGGGTTTGGATATGTGGTGCCGCAGCGCATTGACACGACAAAGCCTGCCGGGAAAACAACTTTCTTCTTCCGTTCCCTTGCTGAACGCGGAAAAACGCGTGTTCGTATGCTGGCGGACGGCAGAGAACTTTGCAAAAAGACATATATGCAGCTTAAGCCGCCGGAGATGGAGCGGATGGTGGTGGACCTTTCGGGGGCCGGGCTGCATGCAGGCTCCCGGCTTACATTCGTGATGGAGGAGGCGGACACATGAAGCGGGAATTTACTTGCATCGTCTGCCCCAACGGCTGCCGCTTGCACACCGAAGTGGAAAACGGCGCGGTGACGTCTGTGACGGGGGAGACGTCCTCATACCGGACCTTTTAGGCACGGGCTGCGCCGTTATTGCCACGGACGATTGGGCGCCTGAGGCGGCGGAGCTGAAATAAACCTGTGAATGCGTGTTGCGCTCGAAAAAGGTACAAAGGGGAACTCTTTGCCGTTCCATCCGACATAAAGGGAACCAGCAGACCTGCCGCAAGACGAACTTCCCATTTTTAAAAAGGAGGAGACGACCATGTCCAAGCCATATCGTGATTTTGAACCCAAATGGTACCACGGCGAGGTACCACCCACATCCTACCGCTCCATTTTCAAATGGGGCGCGCCGGATCAGATCAAACCGCCCAAGGAATCGCTTTATAAACTCGTGAAGGAAAAATTTGGCCTGACGGACGCGGACTTTGACCACTATACGGAAAATTTAGGCCTGGACGCAGTGCGGTTCGATCTGCCCTGCACCATGGAACAACGCCGCCTGGATGCGTTTCGGGACATCGTGGGTGCGGAATATGTGCGCACGGACGATTACGCGCGCCTTTCCGTTGCATACGGCAAGACCATGTACGACATCCTGCGCCTGCGCAATCAAGTGGTGGAAAACGTACCGGACGCCGTGCTTTATCCGGATACAAAGGAACAGATCGAGCGAATTGTGGCTTACTGCGCGCAGGAAAAGATACCGGTTTATGTCTATGGCGGCGGCTCGTCCGTCACACGGGGCGTGGAGTGCATGAAAGGCGGTATTTCGCTGGATATGCGCCTGCGCTTCAACAAAGTGGTCGCCTTCAATGAAGTGGACCAGACCATCACCGTAGAAGCGGGTATGAGCGGCCCGAAGCTGGAGGACACGCTCAACAACGCTCCCCGGACGCTGGGCGCAAAGCGGGCGTACACCTGCGGCCATTTTCCGCAGAGCTTTGAGCATTCCTCCGTGGGCGGCTGGGTCGTCACGCGGGGCGCGGGGCAGAACAGCACCTACTACGGCTGCATCAGCGATATTGTGATGGGACAGGAGTATGCCACGCCCATCGGACACGTCAAAACGGATACTTACCCGCGCAAGGCCACCGGGCCGGACCTGGGGCAGATCATGATGGGCGGCGAGGGCGCGTTCGGCGTGCTGACGCATGTGAC
>PPYE01132130.1_pt1 | contig 12131 bp, 11 predicted proteins | sample 1559881 | NCBI WGS metagenome assembly PPYE01 (sample SAMN08240022, study PRJNA423297) | Human gut metagenome, whole genome shotgun sequencing project.
ATCCCTTCACCGTGAAAACCGTCGGCATGAAAGCCGGCGTCGGCGTCGTTCCGTGGAATGCCGTCGGCACGTACGGCATAGACCGCGACTTCTACGTACAGAACGTTTTCGTCAGCGCAGCGAAGAGCTGGGAGATATTGAAGTCCATGCAGTTGGGAATCTTCACCTCCCTGAGCTGGAACCCGGCGGCGGAGGACGTCAATTTCACGGGCGGCATATCATTGAGGATGTAGTATGGACAAGGAAGGCAGCGTTCAACGGTTTCTGGAGCTGATCCGCCGCTCGCACCGGGGAAAGTTCAAGGTATACATCGGCATGAGCGCCGGGGTAGGCAAGACCTACCGCATGCTGCAGGAGGCGCATCAGCTGCTCGACGCAGGCGTGGACGTCTGCATCGGTTACATCGAAACGCACGGCCGCGCCGAAACGGAAGCCCTCGCCGAAGGGCTTCCGTTCGTGCCGCGCCGCAGGCTCTTCTACAAGGGCAAGGAGCTGGAAGAGATGGACACGCAGGCCATCCTGAACCTCCATCCCGAAATCGTGGTCGTGGACGAGCTGGCCCACACCAACATCGAAGGCAGCGGCAATCCCAAACGGTGGCAGGACGTGATGCAGCTGCTCGACGCCGGAATCAGCGTCATCACGGCGGTCAACATCCAGCATATCGAAGGCCTGAACGAATCCGTGCAGGAGATCACCGGGATCGAGGTCCGCGAGCGCGTGCCGGACAGCGTGCTGGCCACGGCCGACGAGGTGGTGAACATCGACCTCACGGCCGACGAGCTGATAGAGCGGCTGAAAGCGGGGAAAATCTACCGCCCCGACAAGGTCGCAGCGGCGCTCAACAACTTCTTCACGCAGGACAATATCCTGCCGTCATCGACTCCTCGGAGAAACGTTCGCGCCGCGTGATCCGCAAGACGGCCCGCATGGCGACCCACCTCAACACGTCGTTCGTCGTGCTTTACGTGCAAAGCGACCGGGAAGCCGCCGACCGCATTCCGCTGGCCAACCAGCGTTACCTGATCAACAACCTGAACCTCGCCACCGAACTGGGCGGCGAAATACGCCAGATACACTCCAACCGGCCGGTCGAAACCATCGTGGAGCTGTGCCGGGAGCAAAAAATCAGTATCGTCTGCACCGGACGGCCCGAATTTTCGCTATTTTCGCTGCTGAAAAGCATCGTCGCGCTGCGCCGCCTGATCGGCAGGCTGTCGCGCATGAACATCGATCTTTACATTATGTCGTAAACCATGAAAATACAAAGAAGGCTCACCTTGGGAATCGGCGCGCTGTTCGCCATGATCCTGCTGCTCGGAATCCAGTCGGTCAGTTACGTCCGGCAGCTTTCGCACGCCACGGGGACCATATTGGCCGACAACTACAATTCGCTGCAGTACGCCGGGGACATGCTGCGGTCGCTGAACGACATCGGACACGATTCGGTGTCGCGGCACGTCCTGCGGCAGAGTCTCGCCCTGCAGCAGCAGAACATCACCGAGATCAGCGAAAAGGAGATGACCACGGCGCTCGAACGGCATATCGCGTCGCTGAGCGACCCCGTCACCGAAGCCGAAATACAGACCGTGCGCGAGGATCTCTTCCGGATCATGGAGCTGAACATGGCCGCCATCCGGAGCAAAAGCTCCGGGGTGGAGCAGCGCGCCGACTACGTGATGTGGTGGCTGATCGTCGTGGCCGCACTGTGCGTCCTGAGCGCAGGGGCCATCCTGATCTGGTTTCCGCAGACGGTGCTCCGGCCGATCGACACCCTGAAGCGGGGTATCAAGGAGATCGCCAACCACAACTACCGGCAGCGGCTCGACTTTACGGGCAACCGCGAATTCGAATCCGTCGCCGAGTCGTTCAACGACATGGCCGCCAAACTCGACGAGTACCGCCGCAGTTCGCTCGACGACCTGATGACGGCGAAAAAACGCATCGAAGCGATCGTAAACACGCTCCACGAGCCGATCATCGGACTCGATCCCGAAAAGACCATCCTTTTCATGAACCGCGAAGCGCTTTCGGTGCTGAATCTTCCGGAAGACGTCATCGGGCGGAACGCGACCGAGGTAGCCCTGTCCAACGACCTGCTGCGCCGTCTACTGCGCGAACTCTGCGACGAAAGGAAAGACGCCGAGAAGGAGCCGCTGAAGATATACGCCGACAACAAGGAGAGCTATTTCCAGATGGACAACACACCGCTCTACATCACGCCCGTGGGTGGACGCGAACAGCAGTTCGTGGGTAACCTGATCATCCTCAACAACATCACCAAATTCAAGGAGCTGGACTCCGCTAAAACCAACTTCATATCGACCGTTTCGCACGAGATGAAGACCCCGATTTCGTCGATCCTGATGAGCCTGCAGCTGCTGGGCGACGACCGGCTGGGAAAGCTCAACGACGAGCAGAAACAGCTGGTGGGCAGTATCAGGGAGAGCAGCGACCGCCTGCTTTCGATCACGGGCGAACTGCTGAACATGACGCAGATCGAGACCGGGAAACTTAAACTGATGCCTAAGATAACAAAACCTATCGAGTTGATAGACTACGCAGTAAAGGCAACACAGGTATTAGCCGACCGGTTCTGCTGTTTCGTGGAGATAGACTATCCCGAAAAGATCTCGAAACTGTTCGTCGACAACGAGAAGATCGCATGGGTTATCACGAATCTGCTGTCGAACGCCATCCACCATTCGCCCGAAAAGTCGCGCATCGTCATCGGGGCCGTACAGCACGACAAAGCGGTCGAAATCTACGTGCAGGACTTCGGCCGGGGCATCGACCCGCGCTACCATAAGAGCATTTTCGAACGTTATTTCCGGGTACCGGGCACGAAAGTGCAGGGCAGCGGGCTGGGACTGGCCATTTCGAAGGAGTTCGTCGAAGCGCACGGCGGCACAATTTCGGTCGAAAGCGAGATCGGCAAGGGCAGCCGGTTCTCGATCCTGCTGCCGGTGTAGATACGGCAGACTGGCTCCGGGACAACGCACTGCCGATGCCGCCGAATCATCCGACCGACGGCACAATGCCCAGCCAAATCCAATGGCTGACGGCACCAATGCGCAGCGGATTCCAATGCGCCGATGCCGCCAAATACGAAGCCGCCGCAGAATCGGTCTGCGGCGGCTTCGCATTACAGATTTTCCTGTTTCAAATGCTCGACATAGCGGTCGATGCGGTGCAGTTCGTGCGGAATCTTGATGTTCTGGGGACAGTGCGGCACGCATTGGTTGCAGCCGATGCAGCGGCTCGCCTGTCGGAGACGGGGCACGCTGCGGTCGTAGCCCACCAGAAACGCCCGCCGGGCCTTCCGGTAATTTTCGTCCTGCGACGAAGCGGCCACGTTGCCTTCGTTGACGCATTTGTTGTAATGCAGCAGAATGGCCGGAATATCGAGTCCGTAAGGACACGGCATGCAGTATTTGCAGTCGTTGCAGGGAATCGTGGGGTAGCGCAGCATCAGCTGCGCCGTCTCCTCCAGAAATTCCCGGTCGGCGTCGGTCAGTTCGTCGAGCGGCGAATAGGTGCGCAGGTTGTCCTGCAGGTGTTCCATGTAGCTCATGCCGCTCAGCACGGTCAGCACGCCGGGGAACGACCCCGCGAAACGGAACGCCCACGAAGCCACGCTCGACGAGGGCCGCCGCTGTTTGAGGTGGGCGACGATATGGTCGGGAACGTTCGAAAGGCGGCCGCCCAGCAACGGCTCCATGATGACGGCCGGAATGCCGCGCTTCTCCAGTTCGCCGTAGAGATACTCGGCGTCGGTATTGCGCGTATTAAGCTCCTTGGCATGTTTCCAGTCCATATAGTTGAGCTGAATCTGCACGAAATCCCACTTTATCTCCTCATGACGCGAAAGCAGGTAGTCGTACACCTCGACGTCGCCGTGATAGGAGAATCCCAGATTGCGGATGCGTCCCGCTTCGCGCTCGGCGAGCAGGAAATCGAGCATCCCGTTGTCGAGGTAACGGCTGCGGAGCGACTCCATGCCGCCCATGCCGATTCCGTGCAGCAGGTAATAGTCGATATAATCCACCTGCAAGGCCCGGAAAGAGTTGCGGTACATCTCCATCGAGGCCGCGCGGCTATGGGTCGAAGGGTCGAAATTGGAAAGTTTCGTGGCAACGAAGAATTTTTCGCGCGGATGCCGTTTGAGGGCGATTCCCGTCGCGGTCTCCGACCAGCCGCGCACATAGGCCGGCGAGGTGTCGAAGTAGTTGACGCCGTGCGCAATGGCGTAGTCGACCAGTTCGTTGACGGCCTGCTGGTCGATCTCATCGCCCGAACCGTCGCTCTTCGCACGCGTCGGCCAGCGCATGCAGCCGTAGCCCAGCAGCGACACGCGGTCGCCCGTGGAAGGTGTTGTGCGATAAGTCATCTTGTCGGTCGGGACTTCTCCCACGGCGGCGGTGTCGCCCGCCGCACCGCCTTTGGGTTTGCAGCCGTACAACGCGGCGGTCGTGGCGGCGGCTCCTACGCCGAGCACCTTCAGGAATTCCCGGCGGTCTATCTTTTTCTTCTCTTTCATACTCCTGACTGTTAAACGGTTCTGTGACGCAGATGCCCTTCGACGTAAATCGCGCTGAACGGGCGGCTCGGACAAAGATTCTCGCATGCTCCGCAGCCGATGCAGCGCTCCTCGTTCACGGCGGGGATAAGCGGCGAATCAGGGTTATCCGGATCCTTATGCACCATGTGAATGGCTCCCGTGGGACAGTGGCGTGCGCAGTTGCCGCAGTCCACGCCGTCGGTATTGACGACGCAGTTGTCGGCGATCCACACGGCATGGCCGATCTGCGTCGCCGACTTCTCGGCCGCCGTGATCGGACGGATAGCCCCCGTGGGACACACTTCGGAACACTTCGTACATTCGGGCCGGCAGTAGCCGCGCTCGTACGACATTTCGGGCTGCATCAGGGTCATCAGCTTGCCGGAGGGGCGCAGCACCTGATTGGGGCACGCCGCCACGCACAGCTGACACCCGGTACAGTGCGCCGTCAAGTTGCGGGCCGCCAGCGATCCCGGCGGCGTGATCGGCACGGCGCGGTCCGGGACTTTCTTATCCTCGATCAGCGCCAGTCCGCCGTCCACCTTCTTCTCCTGCGCCTTCACGGTAGCCGTGTAGGCCAAAACGCCGGCAATCGTGAGGAATTTGCGGCGCGAAGGGTCGGCGGGCCTGTCCGCGGCGACGACACGCTCCGCCTTTGACGAAGATTCCGCTGCAACGCCGCGGTCCGTCTTTGCCGGAGTCTCCGCCGCTGCGGACGCGGAGGTCTCCGAAGCGGGTTTTGCGGCCGGTTTGCGCGAAAAGGCGATGGCGTGCTGACGGCATTTGCCGATACAGTCCATGCAGGCCACACAACGGCTGTAGTCGATTTCGTGCGACTTGGCGTCGATGCACGAGGCCTTGCAGTTGCGCGCGCAAAGCCCGCAGCCGTTGCACTTCGAGGTGTCGATGCGGGGCTTAAAGACCGCAAAACGCGACACGAAGCCCAATATCGTGCCGACCGGACAAACCGTATTGCAGTAGGTGCGGCCGTTGCGCCACGCCAGCACGGCCAGAACCGCGAACGTCGCGGCGGCCACGGCGAACGTCACGCCGCTCTTCACCCAAACGTCCACCGTATAGAACGCATAGCTGTCGATCCGCTCTGCCGCATAGGCCAGCAGGTTGTTGCCCCACCGGTAGAGCGGCGCAAAGAGGTTCGACGCGATACGCCCGTAAGCACTGTAAGGCGCCAGCAGTTCGGCGACGGGCTTGATATGGGCCACCATCGCCGCAACGAACAGCGCCAGCATACCGTAACGCAGCCACGGCAAGGCACGGGAATAGGTGAAACGGTTTTTGCGCCGTTTGCCGCCCGCCCACGAAGCGACGTCCTGAAAGACGCCCAGCGGGCAGATCACCGAACAGTAGACCCGTCCGAACAACAGCGTCAGCACCAAGAGCGCCGCAACGACGGCGACATTGACCGCCAAAACAGCGGGCAGCAACTGCACTCTGGCCATCCAGCCGAACCACGCATGCAGCGTCCCCGTGAAATCGAGGAAGAGCAGCGTAATCATCGTAAAGAAAACGGCCGCGGCCGCGATTCTGATTTTTCGCAACATCTGGTATAGTTTATTTTGTCAGATTCAATCCCTGAACCCACTTCCGCACGACGTCCCGCGAGTCTTTCACGGCCCCGCCGCGTAGGGGAAGCCCGCCGAGCAGGGTAGCGCCCGCACAAAGTTTCCGAATATCCTCTTCGCTGCGGCCCATGCGGCTGCCTTCGTGGGTCATAAACGGCACGACGGTCTTGCCCGCCCAGTCGCAGTCCGCGAGGAACGTCGCCACCGGCGGCGCGACCGTGGACCACCAGCAGGGCGAACCGACGAAAATCACGTCGTACGCCCCGACGTCGGGCAGCCTGCCTTTCAGCGCAGGGCGGACGCCGCCGCCGATCTCTTTCTTGGCCTGATCCACGACGGCTCCGTATTCGGCGGGGTAGGCCGCGGCCGGAACGATCTCGAAAAGATCGCCGCCCGTCGCTTCGGCGATCTGCCGCGCCATGGCGCGCGTATTGCCGCTGTGGGAGAAATAGGCCACCAGCACCTTCGTCGGATGCGGTCTGCGCCTGTGTATTCATATCGGGTAAGAACATCGTCATAATCGCTATCAAAACAATCCGTTTCATTTGCGTTCGCTTTTAAGGTTTACACCCGGCGGCCCAGCTCATAGGCTTCGTCCATCGCAGGCATTCCTTCGATTTCACCCGCCTGCCAAGCTCCGACGCCGTAAACGACGCCCCGCTCTTCGGGGTCGTCGAGACAGTCGAGAAATCCGCGGAAACACTCCACGGTGCGCTCCATCATTTCAACGCTCTCTTCGGCGGCCGTCAGGATGAAGTAAAACTCCTTGCCGCCCATCTCCGTATAACGGGCGCAAGTGCGGTCGATCAGGGTCTTCATCTGCGCGCAGAGCGTATAGAAGTAAACCGGCGTAGCCATCACGATCACATCCGCGCCGATCATCTTGCCGACCACCTCGGCCGCATCGTCCCGCTGCGGACAGGGCTTCGCCCCGCCGTAGCATACGCCGCAGCCCGTGCAGTAATTTATCTTCTTATCCCGGAGGAAAATCTTCTCCACGTCGTGTCCGGCCTGCTGCGCCCCGGCCATGAAACGGTCGCACAACAGATCCGAGTTGCCCCCGCGCCGCGGGCTGGAGGAGAGGATCAATACTTTCTTCGCCATATCTATTTCTTCTTTTTTATTCGTTTTCGGGTATCGCTTCGTTCAGGCAGGCGATCGCATTCAGCGTACGCGGATAGCCTGCATAGGGCAGCAGCTGGGTCACCACAGCCAACAACGTCCGCTTGTCGTTGCCGACATTCAGGTTGCCCTGAATATGTCCCCTGAGCTGGGGTTCGCAGCCGCCCAGCGTGAGCAGCATCGAGAAAGTCAGCAGCTCGCGCACCTTCGCATCCAGCCCGCCGCGGGAGACGTAATCGCCGAAACAGTTGGCCGACAGGTAGTCCTGTATATGTTGCTGGTTCTCCGGCGCGGCGGCGCGCATCGCATCGATCCGCTCCCCGAAAATAGCCTTCTGCACCGCCAGTCCCTTTTCGAAGCGGGTTTCGGGCGAAGTCGCCGACTGGCCTTCGAGCGGAAGCGCAACGCCCCGCGCCGTCAGCACCCCGTTGACGATATGCACGAAATCGACCGTCCGCGCCATGCCGACGTAGGGAACCGCCTGATAGACCACCTCTTTCGCTTCGACGGGCGTCACACCCACGTTCAGCGCGCCTTCGAGCATCGTCCGAAACTCGGTCTGCGCGGCTCCGGCAATGCACGACGCGAGGATGCACATCATCCGCGTCTTAACGTCGAGATCGCCGTAGCCGAGTACTTCAGCGAACGTAAAGTTATCAAAAATTTCGATTAATTCGGGATCGGTCGCCGCAAGTTCCGATTCGCACCCGGAAAACAGCTGCGCACGGGTCTCTACGGCCGCGGCGCGCAGGCGCGGAGCCGCGCTCTTGGCCGAGGACAGGGGCGCTGTTGCGGACATGGACATTGCCGCAGGAATGGGCGCTGCGGAGGACATGGACATTGCCGCAGGAATGGGCGCTGCGGAGGACGCTGCGGAGGACATGGACATTGCCGCAGGAATGGGCGCTGCGGAGGACATGGACATTGCCGCAGGAATGGGCGCTGCGGAAGACATGGACATTGCTGCGGAAACGGCCGCGACCGAAGATTCGGCAGTCACAGCAATCCCGGCGGCGGGAGCGGTCGCAGAGGCGGGTGTGGAGGCGATTGCGGCAGCCCCGGCGGTCGCAGCGGAATAGTGCGCGTCGTCCACCGGTCCGAGCCACGTATTGCGGTTGGTCTGCGGATTGGTTTCGATCGCCAGATGCGAGAACCAGCTGTCAGGAGCCGCGCCGTGCCAGTGCACCGCGTCGGGAGCGATCTCGACCACGTCGCCCGGCAGCAGCTCGCGGGCCGGCTCGCCCTCGGCCTGATAATATCCCCGGCCGCCCACGGCGACGAGAATCTGGCCGCCCGTATGGCTATGCCAGTTGTTGCGGCATCCGGGTTCGAACGTGACGTTCGAAATCGGGCAGTTGAGCGCCCCGTTCCGCGTCAGCCGGGCCAGATAAGCCTGACCGACAAAATATTTCGAGAATGTTTCGGGCAGTTTATCCCCGACGGGGAACACGCTGATTTTCTTCGGTTTTTCCATATTCCGAGCATTTATCCGGTTACACGTTCCGGCCGCAAGCAGTGCGGCCGCAATTATAAAAAGAAATTGCTTCATCGTTTCGCGTTTTCATCATATCCTCAGTTACCGATCAGTCCATCTCGTATTTCATCGTCCCCAGCCACTTCACGGTCTCAGGATCGCGGTGTGACAGAAAACAGCTCCGCCGGGTGTCGAGCGTTGCGATCAGAGCCATGTCTTCCGGCGCGAGATGAAAATCGAAGACGTCGATATTTTCGGCCATGCGCTCCGGACGCACCGACTTCGGGATCACGACCACGCCGCGCTGGATCAGCCAGCGCAGGACGACCTGAGCGACCGATTTCCGGTATTTCGCGGCCAGCGACACCAGCGTCCCGTTGCCGAACAGATTGTTGCGCCCCTCGGCGAACGGCGCCCACGATTCGATCTGCACGCCCTCGGAGGCCATCACCGCGGCCGCTTCGGTCTGCTGGCAGAAGGGATGCGTCTCGACCTGATTGACGGCGGGGACCACCTCGTTGTGAAGGATCAGGTCCACCAGCCGGTCCGGCTGGAAATTGCTCACCCCGATGGCCCGGACGGCCCCTTCGCGGTAAAGCTCCTCCATCGCCCGCCACGAACCGTAGACGTCGCCGAACGGCTGATGGATCAGGTAGAGGTCGAGATAATCGAGCTGCAGGCGTTCGAGCGACTTGGCGAAAGCCCGCTTCGCACTCTCGTACCCGGCGTCCTGCACCCAGAGTTTCGTCGTAATGAAAAGTTCCTCGCGGGGTACGCCGCTCCGCCGGATCGCCCGGCCCACGGCCCGCTCGTTGAGATAGGCCGAAGCGGTGTCGATCGAACGGTAACCCGCCGCAATCGCATCGCATACACACTGTTCGCAGACCGTCTCTTCGACCTGATAGACGCCGAAACCCAGAACCGGCATTTCGACGCCGTTGTTTAAAATTCTATGCTCCATTTTTTCTCCTTTTATTGATTTCAAACCCGTATTCCGACCGACGGAACCTCCTTTCGTTTTCCCGGTTTATCGGGTTCGGGTCCGTTTCACACTGCAAAAGTAGGGCGATTCCGGCGGCGTGTCATTACCCGAATTACGGTTCGTCATACCATTATTACCGATTCGGCCGCGAAGGTGCGGCGGGCATGAAAAAAAGCATTAACTTTGTGACAGACAACAATAATCGAAGCATATGGACGAGATCGTAAAAATGGAGCACGTCTACCAGTACAACGAAATGATGGGGCAGGAGACGCTCCATCCGCTGGTCAGCGTCATCGACTTTTCGAAATGCCCGAAGGCCCGGCACGCCCGGCGCATGTACGGATTCTACTGCGTCTTCCTGAAAGACGTCAAATGCGGCGACATGCGCTACGGACGCCACTATTACGACTATCAGGAGGGAACGCTCGTATTCATCGCACCGGGGCAGGTGGTCGGCATCGAGGACAACGGCGAGGTGTTTCAGCCCAAAGGCTGGGCGCTACTGTTCCACCCCGACCTGATCCGGGGCACGTCGCTCGGACGCAGCATGGACGAATACACCTTCTTTTCGTACGAAGCCAACGAGGCCCTGCATCTCTCGGAGCAGGAGCGGCTCGTGGTGCTCGAATGCCTGCAGAACATAACGGGCGAATTGAACCATGCCATCGACAAGCACAGCAGACGGCTGATCGTCTCGAACATCGAACTGCTGCTCAACTACAGCATACGCTTCTACGAGCGGCAGTTCATCACGCGCAGCGAGGTCAACAAAGACGCGCTGTCCCGGTTCGAACGGCTGCTGAACGACTATTTCAAAGGCGACACGCCCCAGCGCGACGGGGTGCCTTCGGTACGCTGGTGCGCGGAACAGCTGCACCTGTCGGCCAACTATTTCGGCGACCTGATAAAGAAGGAGACCGGCAAATCGGCGCAGGAGTACATTCAGCTGAAGGTGATCGACATCGCCAAGGAACGGATATTCGACGCGACGAAGTCGATCAGCGAAATCGCCTACGAACTCGGTTTCCGCTATCCCCAGCACTTCACCCGGTTGTTCAAGAAGTGCGTCGGCATGTCGCCCAACGAATACCGGACGACGAACTGACGCCGCAACGAAGCATTATCGCATTCAGGCGGCGGCAACCGGAGCCACCCCAGAGGATCGCATCACCCGCGCCGAAAAAAAGCCCCCGCTCGCAATGAGCGGGGGCTAAAACATGAAGGCCGGGAATCCGGCACGGCTGGGAATTCGACCTTCCCGCGCCGGAATTCGCGCCGTGCTATTTCCGACCCTGATCGGCGACGGCGGCCATCAGCGCGGCGATCTCTTCGGGGTCGCCGAGGAAATAATCCCTGACGTAATTCAGCCCGTCGTCGAATTCGAAGACATAAGGCACGGCGGTCGGGAGATTGAACTCCGAAATCGCTTCGTCGGAGATGCCTTTCAGGTGTTTGATGATGCCGCGCAGGCTGTTGCCGTGGGCCACGACCAGCAGGGAGTCGTGGCGGGCGAGCGCCGGCAGGATTTCGCATTTCCAGTAGGGCATGATGCGGCCGACGGTGTCGAGCAGCGACTCGGTGCGGGGCAGTTCCGCTTCGGGTACGTCGCGGTAGCGGGGATCGAAGCGCGGGTTGCGCGGGTCCTCTTCGCCGAGCGGCGCCGGAGCCACATCATAACTGCGGCGCCAGATGTGCACCTGCTCGTCGCCGTATTTCTCTGCCGTTTCCTTTTTGTTGAGTCCCTGCAAAGAGCCGTAATGCTTCTCGTTGAGCCGCCAGCTCTTCGAAACCGGCACCCAATCCTGATCCAGCTTGTCGAGTACGACGCCGAGCGTCTTCACGGCCCGTTTCAGGTAGGAGGTATAGGCATGTCCGAACAGAAAACCCTCCTCGCGCAGCAGCCGGCCGGCCTTTTCGGCCTCGGCGACGCCTTTTTCGCTCAGATCGACGTCCGTCCATCCCGTGAACCGGTTTTCCCGGTTCCATGTGCTCTCGCCGTGGCGGAGCAAAACAACTTTTTTCATCGTTCAGTTCATCGTTTTTTCCGATTCGGCGCGCACCTCGTTCCGCAACTCCCGGTGCACAGCGAAATCGTTGATATTCTGCAAAGTGGTGTGCGCTATATTATCCAGCGCTTCACGTGTAAAGAACCCCTGATGGGAGGTCATGACGACATTGTTGAACGAGAGCAGGCGCGCCAGCACGTCGTCGTCCATGATCCGGTCCGACGTGTCCCCGTAGAAATAGGCGGCCTCCTCTTCGTACACGTCCAGTCCGGCCGCACCGATCTTCTTCTCTTTCAGCCCCTCGATCAGCGCTTCGGTGTGGATCAGCTGACCGCGGCCCGTATTGATGAGCATGACGCCGGGTTTCATCCTGCCGATGGCGGCGCCGTCGATCATGTAG
>PPYE01778232.1_pt1 | contig 12130 bp, 10 predicted proteins | sample 1559881 | NCBI WGS metagenome assembly PPYE01 (sample SAMN08240022, study PRJNA423297) | Human gut metagenome, whole genome shotgun sequencing project.
CACTTTGGACTGGTTCCGTGTCCGGGGATATGAGCATGGAACAGAATCAACTGACCCGGGATCTCTACGCCGCAGGCTATACGCGGGAGAATCACCCCTCCTTCGTGTATTGGAGTGACTGGCAGAATTTCGGCTATCTCTTTGAGGCTCTATTGAAGTTTACATGGGAAACTCCATGCGGCCTTTTGGTCGATGGCAAAAGTGATCTCGGCCGGGGCCTTGCCTGCTGCGATGCTTCTTTTCAAGGCATCGATTACTGCCCGGAAAATGACAACCCACTGCTGCGCTGTCCCTATGAACGCAAGGACTGTCCACACAGCATCAGCGGCTTTCCTGTCCCTCTCTGCCCCTGCCACACCACCGGCAAACGGTATTCTTTCGAGCAAAGCGTCGAGAAGGTGGAAACGGAGAGAAGCGAGAGACAGCACCGGCAATACATGGAGATCACCGGCGGGGTCTACTGTGCCTGTGTGGTAGGCTGCAATGGCTATGAAGGCGGCCGTGTCGAAGTCAAATACGATGTGGAGCAGTGTATTCACTTCCGCTGCCAGAATCCTGTCTGCGTCATTCGCAAGCAGGAGCGGGACCTGAGCCGCGCCAATATCTTTTATGATGTGCGCCGCACATGGATCACCCGCATCGGCTTTCTGGAGGAAAAGAAAGTACAGGTGACAAAGGGCGAGCGTGTGTTTCCCCATCCTGTGGCCCGAACGGACGCGGAGATCTGGCTGGAAATGAAAAAGGCGCACTTCAACCCGCTTTGGAGCAGCTCTGTGATCGACTCCCCGCATCTGACACCAGAGGATCGGCGGCAGACATTTTTCAGCAAAATGCACCGCCGGTACGGGGAGTATGATTACTTTGAATTTCACTATGATGTGGAGAATATCCGCATTGCCAAAAGTGAACAGAGAGATCTGCTGCAAGACCTGCGGGATGTGGCGGACGGCTTGGAGGTCGTCCATGCGGTCGATCTCAAAAAGGAGCAGGCCGCCAAAAAGCGGGAGTCCCGGCAGCGGCGCAGGGAGCAGAAGGAGCGGCAGCTGAATAAGCGGCACTCTCCGGCTCCACCCAAGGAAGAACAGCTTACACTACTGACAGAGGAGGATCGTTTCAGCGATGGCAGTCAAACTGACTGAACAGACAAATGGGCCCCATATCTATATGCGGCTCCGTCTGGACAGCGGCCGCGTCGAGGAAATCGACGCTTACACCACAGAGAAAGGCTGGCACTATGTTACCAGCGCAGACCGCACCCCGGAGGTACGGCTGCGGATCATTGCGGCGTTTCATACGCTGTATTGACCTGCTTTCTATACAATTCAAGGGGAGGATGCCGGTTTTCGGCATCCTCTCCCTACTTGCACATAAGGATGTGATTTGAACATGAAATACGAATATTACCCGAAAAGACGGACGGAGCAGGAGCGCAGAGAGCTGAATGAGCAGATTCTCCGGCTGCTGCAAAGCGGAGCCTGTGAGCAGGCCGGTGTGACCGACGAGGACATTTTCAATCGCTATACCGGCGATGGCGGTCTGCATGGGCTGCGGCGCAGCGACTATGAAAACTACAACGCATTCAGCGCGGCGAAAAAGGAACTGGAAAACGGCCAGTTTTTCACACCGCCGCCCCTCTGCGAAATGATCGTTTCGGCCCTGCGCCTCTCCGACACAGATTTGGTAGCAGATCTCACCTGCGGCATGGGAAATTTCTTCAATTTCCTGCCAAATGAACGCAACGCCTACGGATGTGAGGTCGATCCCAATGCCTGCGCCGTTGCCCGAAAGCTCTACCCGCAGGCACACATCGTACAGGGTGACATTCGGGACTATGAGCCCCAAACGCATTTTGATTTTGTCCTGGGCAATCCACCCTTTCACCTGCGCTGGATCATGCCGGACGCCACCGTTATGACTTCTCATCAGTATTACTGCCTGAAGGCGGCAAAGCTGCTCAAGCCCCTCGGTATTCTGGCAGTCATTGTGCCGGCGTCCTTTCTTGCTGACAGCTTCTCCGATAAAGGCGCCATCCGCATGATGGAGAGCCGAGCACCGCGGCGGACTGGGCACCCAAACGGTACTCGACGGACTGCGCGGATATCTATATTCCCTCCGGGCATCCGGTCATGGCAGCGACCGCGCTTTACGAGAAGTTTGTCATGGTCGCAAAGGCGGATCTGGCAGGCAATCGGAACAAAGTCCTTCTGGAACTGGCACAGCTCAAAACCACCAAGAGCACTTTTCTCTATCAGGTGAAGAAGTATCTGTATCAGATCCGAAGCCATCCGGTCACGCGGGAAAAATACGACGCCTGCTTTGCCTACGTTCACCGCTTTTATACCCAGAGGCAGCCGGCGGATATGCCATATGAGGAGTGGCAGCGCGTGCAGCTTACCGAAGCAAAGGTGCTGGCGTATCTAAAGCAGGCTTTGTGCCGCCAAAACGCCAAGCCGGAGCGGGACGAAATTCGTCTGGTCAAGCAGAAATACAGCTTTGTCTACAAGGCATACAGCCGGAAAATGGCAAAGCTCCTGACGGACGAGATGCGTGCGCCGGTGGCGATCTATCAGGCGGTGCTGAACGATGAGCCGGAACGGTTTCCAGGCTATGAGCGGCTGCTGCGCCGGAAACGCCGGGAGTATGACAATCAGGAGCAGCCCTTTTCCGAGATGACCGAAAACGCGCAGCTTGCTGACTGGATCGGTCGCTTTCAATATTGGGACGCCCAGAATCATGCTTACATCCACCTGAATCCGCTCCAGAGCCACGATGTCAACCTGACGCTCCAAAAGCGGTATGCCTTCCTGCAATGGGAACAGGGCAGCGGCAAAACACCCGCCGCCATTTTCACGGGGAAGCACCGCGTGGAAATGGGAGCTGTCCACAGTATATGGGTCATTTCCAGCGCCATCTCCATCCGCAACAACTGGGATGTGATTTTGAAGGGCGCGGGTTTTTCCTATGTGTTTGTGGAGCGTCTGGCTGATCTGCAGCGCATCCGACCGGGCGATTTTGTGATCCTGACGCTGAACAAGGTCAGCCAGTACAAAAAGCAGATCGGGCGCTATATCAAGCAGCTTGGCTATAAGATCCAGTTTATTTTTGATGAGAGCGACAACATCTCCAACCCCAGCTCCAAGCAGGAAAACCCCTATTATGGGATGCCGATCCCCGCTTATAAAAAGGGCTACCGCCTGTTCGCAAACTCCCATCTGCCGGAGAAAATCACCGTCTTTGGCGTGGGACAGCGAAATCAGGACATCTACAACGCCGACGAATTGGATCGGCTGTTGGGAAAGACGGTCATTACCCGCACCTTTGAAGAGGTCACGGGAAAGGACATCCGCCGTATCCATCAGATGCCGATCCCGTTTCTCCCGGAGGAGCGGGAGGTCTACAATATCGTGCTGAAGGAGTTTTACCGCATCCAGAGCGAGTATTACAGCTCGACCGGAAACAGCAGAAAGGACGCGCTGATGCGGCTCATTCAGCAGATCACACTGCTTCTGCGCATCAGCGCCGCTCCGGACTGCATGAAGGAATACGAAGGCGAGACGCCGCTCAAGGAAGTGGCTGTTGTGGAAGCCCTTGCCCGGTGGCCGGATGAGATTGTAGCCATCGGCGTGCGGCATACAACGGTGTTGGACCGTTACGCCGCCGCCATCCGTGAATACCTTCCGGACCGGCCTCTCTTTGTGGTGACGGGCTCCACCGTCACCTTCGCCAAGCGGCGCGCTCTGCGGGAGGTATTGCGGGACAGTCGAAACGGCATCCTGCTCTGCACGCAGCAGAGCCTTCCCTCCAGCGTGAACTTCGAGTTCGTCAACAAAATCATCATTCCGGAGATGCACTACAACAACGCCGGCATGAGCCAGTTTTATATGCGGTTCGTCCGCTACACCTCCACGGAGAAAAAGGATCTGTATTTCCCCATCTACATCGGAAGTCTGGAATCCAACCTCATGCAGATGGTGCTGGCAAAGGAAAAGCTCACCATGTTTATGAAGGGGCAGGACGCGGATATGGATGAGATCTATGCCAAATTCGGCGTGGATTATGATCTGCTCTCCACGTTGATGACCCGTGAAACGGATGACGAAGGACATCTGCGTATCCACTGGGGCGAACAGAAGATCGCCTGATTTCAGGAAAGGAACAAGAAATGGGCAAATTTTATATTGAACTTTATCCAAAGGCTGATTTGGAAAACGAATGGGCAAAGAACAAGCACACGCCCGGCGCCATGCCCTGTATGCGCTGCGGCGGCCCTATGCGGGAATCTCTTGCCGAGAACGCTTTGAGCCGTGCGCTGAATGTCTATGTCTGTCCTGCGTGCGGCATGGACGAAGCCCTGCGGGATGCCGCGAGGAAGGTACTCCCCATAAGCGAATGGTACGCCGTGAAGCAGCACCGTCTTGCGGAGCATAAGAACCCGCAGGCAATCAAGCTGACGCCGGCCTGTGTGTTCACGGAGATCTTCTCCGGAGCGCGGAAGACGCTGCCGTTGAGCGGCGCCCGGTATCCTGCTTCGCTGGTTGCCTATTCCCGCTCTGACTATGACGGGTGGCGATGGTGGACAACCTGGTTCCCGGATGAAGAAATGCGCCCAGCTCCGGCGCTTGGGCAGGAGATCGATGCCTTCCAGTCGCAGCTTCTCGCCCTGCCGGAATTCAAAACCTTGTGGGCGATGGAGCGAATGTGCCGGCTGTATGCCCAGCCGCCAAATGAGCCTACGGAATTCAACCTGTACGCCGAAACGGCTCATTTTCACATCTGGCTCCGGTTGATCACGCGGGAGCGGGACTATAACCTCTACACATACTTTTTCGCAAAATAACCCAGTTGTTCAGACGCAGAAAGCCGGGGCCGCATCGCGGCCTCCGGCTTTTTCTTTTGTGTACAGGCATATTTTTTTCGGAACGATCCGATTTTTGTTGCTCTTATGCGTATTACATCCGTATAAGAGAAGTATAGGAGGTACATAGCCATGTTAATTGCTGTCGATCACGGGAACAAACAAATCAAAACCGTCCATACGCCGCCGTTTACCTCCGGGCTTATCCAGAGCGACACGCCCGGCTTCGGAACGGACGCATTGGCCTATCGGGGGAAGTATTACACATTGACCGATCAGCGGATCCCCTACCGCAGAGATAAGACGGAGGATGAACGCTTCTTCATTCTGACGCTTTTTGCCATCGCGCATGAGATCGAAGCGATGGGACAGTACAGCGGCAGCCTCATGCGCGTGCAGCTGGCGGTCGGCCTTCCTCCCGCGCATTTTGGCGTACAGGCAAAGCGGTTTATCAACTATTTCAATGGGCGGGGTGCGGTTGCCTTTCAGTTTAAGGGAAAGCCCTATGCCATTTTCATTGAAAATACCGCCTGTTTCCCGCAGTCCTTTTCCGCCGCTGCGGCCACGGTAAAAAACCTCGCCTCATTCCCCAGAGCGCTGGTGGTCGATATCGGCGGCTTTACTGCGGATTATGTGCGTTTGCGGAACGGTGTGCCGGACATGGCAGCCTGTGATTCTCTGGAAAACGGCGTGATCCTGCTCTATAACCGCATCTGCGCAAAAGCAAATGCCGAGCTGGACATTCTGCTGGAGGAAAGCGAGATCGACCGGATCCTGCGCGGCGAGGATCAGGACGCGGCGCCGGAGGTCATCGCTCTGACAGAGCGGGAGGCACAGGAATTTATCAACGACCTGCTCAGCGGCCTGCGGGAGCGGATGCTGGAACTCAAGTCCGGCAAAGTGATCTTCCTGGGCGGGGGCGCTACTCTGCTGCGCCGGCAGATCGAAGCGTCCGGAAAAATCGGGCAGGCGATTTTTGTGGAGGACATCAATGCCAATGCCAAGGGGTATGAGTATCTTTACCGGCTTCAGCACAGCGGGCGGTGAGTGCTATGACCGACAAGAAGGACCCCGGGAAATTCACGATTCGCTTCAACATCTGTGACCCACAGCATAAAGCGGTGATCGACCTGCTCAACCGGCAAGGCCGCAGCAAAGCGCAGTTTCTTGTCAGCGCTGTCCTGCACTATATCAACTGCAAGGAGACACCAGAGGTATCTGTTCCGGTTCCAAATCAGGCGGCACTGGAGGAGATGATCCTTGCCATCCTGGCAAAGAACCAGAGCTACCTGAAAAAGCAGCCCGAGCCGAAGCCTTCCACCGCACAGCAGGATGCGGCTATCTCCGCTGCATCCGAACCTATGCCGCCCGCAGACGGAGCAGAATTGGAACAATGGTTTGGTGGGCAGGATGGTGTGGCATCGATCCTGAACTCTCTGAAAATGTTCGAGCAGGATTAAAAGCAAAGGACCGTTCGCGCCATGCGCAAACGGGTAAACCGTTATATAAAACTCTTTATAGACAAGTAAGGTGCGGAAGCCTCCGCACCTTACTTGTAAGTATCAATATGTCCTAAACGTCCATGTGCTCGATGTCGTCACCCCATCAGCAGAAACGGCGGTTACTGTTACTGTGTATAAATCGTTTGGATGTGCTGCCACCGTCGGCGTATAAACCTTTGAAATAGAGTTTGTGTTTGTTACTGTTCCTAAATTTGTCGTTGCGCCATTCGGGTTCTTTACACTCATTGAAATAGACGAAACGGTGTGGTTAGTTCGTGCAGTAAGTGTAATTTGCGTATTCTTCGCCATAGGTGTAAGTAAAGTTGGGATTATATATGTCCGAACATAACCACAACGAGCACATTTGGAATTGGTCGAAGAAAATGTATGTGACGTGTTTGCCCCAGTACATGTGGTAACATCATAAAAATACGTTGGCCGAATTGAAACCATTTGCCCTGAATACTCCTCCGCCAAATTAAGGTTCTTTGCATTTGGCGAGTGCGCTGTGAAATAAATTTGATTGCGTGCTGTTCCAGTAGCGTTATTCACAATAACCGCATGCCCTAATGGTTTATTTCCATTTACATGGATAATGGATCCAATGAGGTTTGCTGTTCCAACTTCCGAAAAGTCAGAAGAAGCCGTAATCGTTTTTTTCACTGCGCGCAGTCTTGTTTCTGTGTCAGTTACGGAGTAGTCTATATAATCCCTAAAATATCCGCAAGAAGTCCATGCCCAGTATGTAGAGGCTGGCTTAGCATACCATTTTGTTTGTGCCGCGTTCGGTTGACCCGCTGCTATTCCTACAGTATCCTGAGGAGCTGTCCCTGCATTCACCGAGGTCAAGTTATTACTTCCTGAAAATCCTGCATAAATTGCTTGAGATGCAAAATTCATACAATCCCCAGCATCTGGTCCCGAATAATCATTGAAAATGTCAGTATTATAATATGAATTTGCCGTTGATGTTGTCGTGCTTGTAGCATATGTATAGGCATACTTCCATGCATTTTCCTTGTTGTACATTCGAGCAAAAGAAGCATTTGCCAAAACCTCTGCAACCATTTCATCCTCTGCAGGTGCGGCTGAAACTACAGAATCTTCATTTGCAGAACACTCCGCCTGTGCCTGAATGTTCTGCTTTTCTGCAGCAATTATGGACGATATTTTATATTCTGTATCCTTATATTCATTAGCAAACCAATCATACTTTGTTTCTACATTTGCAACAATCCATTCTCCATCTACTTTAATTAGAGAAACCGTATGCTCTTTTTGACTAAACGAAGAGTCCTCTGCACCCACATATTGGAAGCTTATATTTTCAAGGACTTCAATAACCGCAAAATTCCCCTGAACATCAACCCTTTGAACTACATAATCAGTGTTGAAATCTGTTCTCTGCAGGCCATTGTATTGTCTTATCGTAGAAAAATACGTAGCCTTATCTATCATAAACTGAATGTTCGCCTGCATTTTACTCACAGCGACACTAATATTATTTTCTTGCCCATCTGCATCATTTCTCAATGCCATGAACTCCGATGTTGCAAGTGTAAGTTTAGCAGGATCCACCTCAGCGTCAAGAACCGTCCCTAAAGTCAAATTCTTATCCGCATACATGTAACTGTTATACGCCCAATTAGATAAATACCGTTCTGCAGCCGATATAGCGGATGTTCCTTCATTTAACGTACCAGTTTCACTATAACTCGCTGCAACTTGGGAAGCCAAAAGAGCAAAAAGGAGCAGAACAACGCAAGTTTTCTTAATTGCTTTTTTCATACGATCCTCCTTAATCCGCAAGCCGAAAATACTCATCATAATTGATATCACCATTCACAGTAGATACATTTACGTTTGACCACTCGATATATTCCCTTTCACGGCTTTTTGTCTTTTCCATTTCTGGTAATGCAAATGTCCTGTTTTCTATGTCTTGTTTCACATCTTCAAGCGGACCACATATTAAAAGAAATACCTCAGGGAATGAGGCTGAACCATTTGCGAGAACAGTTTCTGCTGAATTCAGATTTATTACCTCATACTCTTCATTTTCATATTTTATTTCTGTAACCATCGGAAAAATATTTGTTCCTGCTATTGTTAAGTTTCCTTCTTCGAGACTCATTTCTGTTAATGACACACAGGAAACGATCTTTGTAATGTTTCCCTCTTCATATGTCCCTAAAACCTGCACAATTGGCAAAAACACTTGATTCTTTTCTTTTTTATCATTATATTTCGCGCACACTCCATCAAATATGATTTTTGTTTCTCCCTCATATCCAAAAACAGTCGAATCAGGAGCCGGCAACTCACTTGATCTGTTAGTACATGCAGTCAGATGGAGAATCAAAATCATTCCAATGGTAAGATAAAAAACGATTTTCCTTTTTTCCATATGCTATCTTCCTCTCCTTTAAACAGCAAAAAGCGCATGAACATCCTACATAAAGCCGATGTTCATGCGCCCACACTTACGATTTTAATTCGTCCTCTCCAGAATTGAAGAGACGAATATTTTTGACCCTGTCGGCCTCTGGTATGACACATGAACTGCATACCGTACATATCGATTCCTCCATTCCTTTGAATTATGCCGTATAATCAATCTACTACGGTAAGTTTAGCATATTATATGTAGCCCGTTTTTCAATGTTTTTTTATGAGAAAAGTATGATTTTCGACCATGGCTAAAACCGAAAATCACTCCATTGATATAGAAAGCAGAGATGAGCAAAACGCAAGTTTTGCAAAATCGTGAAGCAATATATTGAGTTACAAATTGTTACAGAATCTATATATTGTATGTCACTGCGAACAAATCAGAGTTTTGCTCATCCCTAAATTTCTTTCGATTCCCATTTGCCTTGTTTGTGGGCTGCTCCTCTTGCCTGTTTTGCTCATCACATTCTCTTAAATACGACAGCGAGGTGTATTTTTGGACAGGATAGCTGATATTTTTTCTTTGCAGTGATAGAATTTTATTGGACAAATATTAAGCCCTCGTAAAACGTAGTCGTTTTACGGGGGCTTATCTATTAACTTTTTCTGTAACTTGCAAAATTTGTCTATGATTCTCCGTATTTATTCTGTGAACGGCAAATAGATGTGCCTTGAACCTTGAAAACACCGCATAGAATAGCGCGGTCACATAGAGTCGTCCGGGAGTTATACAGGATCGGCTGACAGTATGCGTTTGCGTACCTGCCGGGGAAGTGCCGCACAGCGGCAGCCTGCAAATACGCGGCCTGAAGCGAGGGCGCAGGAAATGGTCGGAGGCACTACTGCATTCTATAACGGTTTCCAAGCTGCAATAGGAGGTATTACCTTGTCTGACCAAATTTGCAGCAACAATGTTCAACGTACCTACACCGTCGAACAGGTCTCTCGAATCCTTGGGATCAGTCTCCGCAAGACCTATTACCTCTGCGAGCACACAACTGATTTTAAGGTCATTCGGCTTGGGAAGCGGTGCCTGCGCATTCATAAAGAGTCTTTTGATTCTTGGTTCAATGCGTTGGATCAGCCATAGAGCATCGAACAAGAAAGGAACCGTTATGGCAACATATACTATTCGCGGAACATCTCACAACATCGTCTACACCTATAAGACGATTGACGGAAAACGTAAACAGCAATGGGAATCCTATTCCTCGGAGTTGGAGGCGATACAGCGCAAAGCCTACATCGACTATCTCCAAGCTCAAAATAGGGCATCTGATATTACTCATGAGGCTGCTGAGTATCGCCGCAAAAAGGCCATTGAGAAAACAGCTCAAAAAATCGCCGCAGAAAATGCAGCAGTTGTTGTCGAGCCTCCGTCCATCGAAACTGAAGACAATATGAGCAAGACCTACCGAGACTTCATGGAGCGCTTTTTGCCGATCTATGCAAGGAAACGGAACCTCTCACCCAAGACCTACGACAGCTATCGTCAAAATCTGGAAACTCACATATACCCTTATTTCGGTGATTGGATCATGAGCTCTATTACGAGCAGCGCTATTGACGGATTCATTGACTATCTTTTTCAAAAGCCATGCCGTGGAAGCAAAAGTTATGGCAAACGCGTTTCGGAGATTCCGACTCTGAGCTCTGGAACCGTAAAAAAGTGCTATAACATTCTTACTCTTGGCTTTGAAACAGCAAAACGATGGAACTATATCTCGGAAATTCCCAACACCAAAGGTCCGTCTGAGCACTACAAGAAGCGCAAAGCCTGGTCTTCTGAGCACATCTCAAAAATTCTCGACCAAATTCAGGATGATCCCATTCTCCATCTCTCGGTACATCTCGCTTTTATTTGTTCACTCAGAGCGGGGGAAATTGTTGCAATCGATATTAACTCAATCAACCTTAATGAAGGCAGCATGTGGATCTCCCAGATTCTCGAGCGCGTCTCTGACGAGTCTCTCAAAACTCTTTCCAAAGAAAAAATAGCTAAAGTTTTTCCAAAGCAGTTTTCTAACGCTAAAAGCCGCCTTGTCTTAAAAACGCCGAAGACGGAGGGCAGTTTGAGAAAACAGTACCTAACTCGTCCATTGGTTCAAGAAATCAAAGAGCGCATTGCGGAAATCAACAAAGCGAAAGATCTCCTTGGTCCAGAATATCAGGACAACGGTTTTCTGATCTGTCAGTCTGATGGACGCCCTGTTGATCCAAATAATCTCTGCAAGTCCTTTAAGGAATGGCAGAGTACAATGAATATCACAGATCAAATTGATCTTCAGGGCCTACGCAAGTCAGGGCAGATGCACAAAATCAGATTGACGAAAAACAATTATCAACTTGTCGCTGCTAATGCTGGACAATCCCCTGAAGTGCTCATGCATCATTACAATGAAACACTTGAAGCCGAAAAACAGCAGCTTGCCTCAATGGTTGAATCAAGTTTTTATCCATCACTTGAAAAAAAGAGTGAGACAGCAGCAACTATTGACCCAGCCGAAATTTTGAAACTAATTCAGGATAATCCTGACCTCGCAGCGAAACTTATGCAGCTATTGAAGGTCTCTGCGTAAGATGACACTCCTTGCAAACATTTTTTCGTTTAGCACGACCTTTAGCAGGATGTTTAGCAGAACCCATAAATCGGGGTATTTGAGAGCTACCTCAAAAAAGAAAAAGCCTCGAAACCATTGCGGTTTCAAGACTTTCAATGGAGCTGCTGGGCAGATTCGAACTGCCGACCTCATCCTTACCAAGGATGCGCTCTACCGACTGAGCTACAGCAGCAAATGGCGACCAGGAAGGGGTTCGAACCCTCGACCTCCGGCGTGACAGGCCGGCGTTCTAACCAGCTGAACTACCTGGCCATTTACTTACCTCTACGTTCTGACAAAGAACAGATTTATTATAACATTTACAAACCGATTTGTAAAGTATTTTTTATGGCAGGGGCAGAAAGACTCGAACTCTCGACACGCGGTTTTGGAGACCGCTGCTCTACCAACTGAGCTATACCCCTATGTGGTGGGCCTTCGGGGACTCGAACCCAGGACCGACCGGTTATGAGCCGGCTGCTCTAACCAACTGAGCTAAAGGCCCAAGTGATTGTCTATCCCTGATTTGAAAAAGGAAGAGTGCCGCCACCAGAGTGGCGGCACTCCTGGCTCCCCCTGTTGGACTCGAACCAACGACACCGCGGTTAACAGCCGCGTGCTCTACCGACTGAGCTAAGGAGGAGTGTTGGCGCTACCTATCTTCCCGGGCCGTCTCCAGCCAAGTATTGTGGGCAGAAGCGAGCTTAACTTCCGTGTTCGGG
>PPYE01158292.1_pt1 | contig 12128 bp, 8 predicted proteins | sample 1559881 | NCBI WGS metagenome assembly PPYE01 (sample SAMN08240022, study PRJNA423297) | Human gut metagenome, whole genome shotgun sequencing project.
CGCTGAAAACTGGATGACCGCTTTGTACTTGCCATACTGCTTCGTAAGCATACATTGGCTCATTGCAAATGTATTTTCCCGTTGTTCCATATTGTTTCTCCATTTCTGTCAGAAAACAAAACAGCTGCACGGGAACCCAATCCGTGCAGCTGTTTTATTATGACTTTATTCTGTTGCCATACGCTCTATAGCCCCTAAAATCAAACTTGCTTTAGACGCCGGATGAGCACAAACTCCTGAGCCGCTTGTGTGCTGTTCAGCGCGTCCAGTTCTTCATGCACTTCACCGAATTCTCTCTCCAGCTTTTCGTACAGCATTTTATGTCCATCGGCAATTTGTCGAATCTCTTTTTCCACATGGCTTTCAATATATGCCTTCAATCTCTGCTCCGATGCTCCAATTTTGACATCCATCAAATCCGCGATTGCCTGCAAATCTTCTTTCGTCAGTGCCATAATGCAGCTCCTCCCTCCTTCTCGATATTTAATATTATATCCTTTCACAGGAAAGAATTCAATGGTGCGGCATCCAAATTTCACATCAACCTCATCTTCCGGCAGCCTAGCCGTACAGGTATAGAGGTACGGGTCATCCACTCCGTTCCACAGATGAACATTCTCCAGCAAGAACTCTGCCTCAGCCTTACTGTTCTCAACGCTAGCGGTCAGCATCTGGCCCGCGATGGAAAACTCCACCTGAGTAGCTTCGCCTTCCACCCATGCCTCAGCGGTGACACGGGCATTTTTGCCCTCCACCACTGGGGTAATCTTGACTCCACTGCTGCCCCAATAATCCAGAGCGAAGTGGGTAGCGGACACTGTGATGAGCTTCACGTCCCGGTAAATGCCACCGTAGAAAGTGAAATCCGCCTTTTGGGGATAGACACGATCATTCTTACTATTATCGACCTCTATGGTGATACGATTTTCACCCGGAAGAATCAAATCGGTGATATTGAATCGAAAAGCAGAGTAACCGCCGTTATGCATTCCCGCTTGTTTTCCATTTACGAACACAATACAACTTTGGCTTACTCCCTCAAATTCTAACCAAATCTGTTTTCCTTCATCCAAAAACGGGAACTGCAACACTTTTTCATAACGGCAGACACCACGGTAATAGTCGTTTCCGCCATCTGTACCGTCTACAGCATTCCACGTATGGGGAATCTCTACTACTTCGGGCGCAGAACCCAGCTTTATGAAATTCCAGCCAGTAGAGAGTGTATCGATTTTTCGCATATTCAACCTCCGATTCATAAAGTCGGATAAGATACTTTTCCGTTCTTTATGTAACATCAATGTCAGGTGCTTTCTGCCATCAATTCGCCAGGCACTTTTTTCTTCAGTTGTTCCATCGACCAGATTCGGGACGGTTCTCGGATTGTACGAACAACCGCGGCATCCTTCCACAATCCGATTTCCCCATCAGCTGCCAACTTGAACAGCTCCCCATTGATTTCCCCGCCATATTCGCTTGCCAAATATGCAAGAAAAGGCACCATTCCCTCCGCCGTATATTTCATAGCCGGCGGAATATTCGCTTCCAGGACTTCTTTTGGAATTCCTCTGGTTCTGTAATTGGCCGCCTGGTTATACCATGCACGGGTTCTCGCCAGAGGAGTATACGCATTGACGGTTACCCCGGTACCCTCCAGTTCTTTTGCCACCGATTTTGCAAGCGCTACCACGCCGGCATTGGCCGCACTGTATGCCGAGAGCCCGCGCAGGCCCACAAAGGCATCGGAAGACGAGAGGAGGATTCTGCCGAATTTTTGTTCTTTCATAAGCGGCAGTGCATGGTGCATCAAATTGAATGCACCTTTTAGCTTGGATGTGATGCACACATCCCACATGGCTTCTTCCATGTTCAGGAAATTCCCTTCCCAGTTTGAGGAAGCATTGTGTACCACGATATCCACTCGTCCAAAGGTATTCCGTGCAAAACGAATCAGTTCTCCCGCCGTGTCAAAACTGCTCACATCACCAAAAAAAGGCGCCGCTTCCCCTCCTTTTTCACAGATTTCCCGGGCGGTTGTCTGCGCATCGCCCTGCATTTTTGCCAGTTCCTTCTGTTCGTCCTCGTCAAAGGCGATGGAAGTTTTCTCAAAGGCATGGATGGAAGATCCGGGTTTCCGGTTATTGGTCACAACCTTACAGCCTTGTGCGGCAAAGCAAAGTGCAATATCCCGCCCGATGCCCTGGCCCGATCCGGTGATGACAGCCACTTTGTTCTTCAGAAATTCATTCAATGTTTTTTCCTCCTTCAAACATCTCACAACGCATTCTCTGTCCGGTTCATCTGTACCACCGCGTTCTCCATATACTCACGGTAGTCCGGCGACATGGCCGCCAACTGGGAGAGCGTTTTATCACGCAGATAATTCATCATCGGGTTTTCCTTCATACCCGGAACTGCATTGCAGAATGTCTCCCAGGCCTTCTCATCGGCTTCGATCTCGGCAACCGTACTGCTCATAGAAAATCGGCTTAGGAAAATTTCGGCGCGCAAGGCGTAGTCATAGTCGTATTCTCCCGACCCCACATACTCCTTCTCCCGGCCGGGCAGCTGCAGTTCCGCAGTGGTATTGGCAGGAATAACGACGCGAGCCTTCATCCGCCCGTCTGCATATTGTATTGAGCAGGCGATTTTGCCGTAGGGCGATTCCAGCGCCGCGTCAACCTGCGGCATCGTTTTGGTCAGCAGCGGGTGAATCAAAATCTTTTTATATCCGGGCGCAAGAGGGCGAATTCCTCCAATTTTCCGATACATCCAGTCACCGATCGAACCGAAACTGTAATGGTTCAGGGAGTTCATCCCCGACTGGTCAAAGCTTCCGTCCGGCAAAATCGAATTCCACCGCTCCCAGATGGTAGTCGCACCGCGATTTACAGCGTACAGCCAGCCGGGGTAATCTTCCGTCAGCAGAACATCACTTGCCAGAGCGTGGCGTCCATGGTCGGAGAGTGCATGACAGAGAAAGGCCGTTCCCACAAATCCGGTTGTCAGATGTCCCTTGTGTGCTGCCAGATTGTCTTCCAGAATCTGCGTCACACGGGGGATGTCCTTTTCCTTCAGAAGGTCAAAATACAGCAAAAGTGCACATGCGGTCTGGGTTTCGCTCACCAGCCGTCCGGTGGCCGTCACATATTCCGCCTGCAGAGAATGAACGATATTTTCCAGCAGTTCTCCGTAAAACTGCGCGTCCTCCTGTTTTTCGAGAATACACGCCGCGTCCCGCAGGATGCGTGTGGACACTGCATAATAAACATTTGCCACAAGGTTTTTATCGGTTGCTCCCGACATCAGATGCAGGCTTTCGTCGCTGTCCAGGCTGAGCCAGTCGCCCCGCTGGAATCCGTCCATCCACAGCCCGTTTTCCGACGTCTGTCTGCGGATATATTCCACCCAGAGTTTCATATTGTCATATTGTTCTTTCAGAATACGGACATCCCCGTAATTCTGAAACACACACCAAGGGATCACGGTAACGCAATCGCTCCACACCGACGTCCCCACCGTCCGGGAGACAATGTTGGGCACTATCTGCGGCACACCGGTTTCTTCCGTCGACTCCGCATCTACATCCCGCATCCATTTTTCCCAAAAACGAGCCGAATGGAAGTTAAAGCATCCCGTAGCTGCAAAAATCTGTGCGTCACCTGTCCAACCGAGACGTTCGTCCCGTTGGGGACAATCGGTGGGAATGTCAAAATAGTTGCTGCGCTGTCCCCATTCAATATTGCTTTGCAAACGGTTGATTTTCTCATTGCTGCACCGGAAGAAACCGATTTGCTTCATGTCCGTGTGCATTGCACAGGCTGTAAAGCGTGTGATCTCCACATTTGCGTCCACTCCCTCCAGCCGGATATAGCGGAATCCATGGTATGTAAAATGGGGCATAACCACACGATCTACCTGCTGCGGTCCGTAGCGGTATAGATCTGTGCTCACCGCGCTGCGGTAGTTTTCTGTATAAAAGTTCCCATCACGATCCAGTGCTTCTGCGTGGGTGATTTTCAGTTCCCCGCTTTTGGTTGCAGGCAGACACACTTCCACCAGACCGGCCATGTTCTGGCCGAAATCCAGCACAATCTCCCCCTTTGGCGTAATGAGCTTCCGCACAGCGGAAATTCTCTTGGTAACCCGAACCGGCTCCGCCTGCTGTGCTACAATTTTACCAGCCGGCGGCGTCTGCAATACACACGCCTGTGTTTCCTGCTGTGGCGCTACGGTATAATCCTGTGTTTCTCCGAAATAGATTTCGGAACTCACTATTTCCCCAGTTGTTACTTTCCAGTGTTCGTCCGTAACGAGCCGCTGTGCCGTGTGGTCCTCATATTCAAACAGCAAGGATGCGCGGACTGCGAGCTGGTCACCGTAAAAAGCATTCTGTCCTTCGCAGTTCAGGTATCCTCTGTACCAGCCGTTTCCCACACAGATTTCCACCCGATTGATTCCGGGATGAAAAAGGTCAGTGGCGTCGTAGGTCTGATACTGCAGCCGGCGGCGGTAGGAGGTCCAGCCTGGCGTCATGAAGTCAATGCCGAGTTTTCTTCCGTTTACCGACACTTCATAGACACCGCAGGCTGTGGCATAAAGTCTGACCCGCCGCAGTGATTTTTGCTCCAGACAAATATCTCGCACAAAAACGGGCAGCGCTTTGGGTTCTTTGGGATAGGTAATCCATTTCGCCTCCCACTCCATATCTGTATGAAGTAAACCAGTTTCAAATTTTGCTGTTGCCTGTGCCTGCTGCGCCTGGCTGCTCCATACGGTTACTTCTGCCTCGTATGCAGTTTCCGCTTCCAGCGGTTGGCCATCGTATTCAATCAAAACAGATGCGTCGCTCTGCCGTACCCCGGTATCCCAGACAACTTTTCCGTCCTTCTCTCTGGTAACGACAAGCCGGTAGGCCGACTGCATCACATTTTTTGCATCTGCGGACAGCTTCCAAGAAAATCTCGGCCGGCAATCCAGCCCAATGGGATTCTTTTGATATTCCACCAAAAAATCAAACAGTTCCATCCTGGTTCCTCCTCGCAATTCGCTCTTTTGTGCTCCAAGTTTATCATCATTCTGTACATTTGTGGAGTAAAAATATTGATTTCATTGTTAATTTATGGATATGTTGTCAGCATTAATCCTAATTTTAATAAGAATATCTATTTTTTGAATATACAGTTCAAACATTGTCTTCTATAATGGAGCACATAAGAAGCACAATGCTATCGCAATCCACCGCAATCACATGAGAAAGGACGAACTGCAATGGACTCTGTAAAATCATCCGCCAAGAAGAAGTTCCCAATGGGAAGATTCCTTGCCTGGAAAACTTCCGACATCTCCGCCGCTGGACTCAACATTATCGTGACCACATACCTCACGATTTACTGTACCAATTACCTGGGCGTCAGCGGTACTTTGGTCGGCACCATTCTGCTGGTCAGTAATTTTATTGACGCAATCACAGATTTGCTTGCCGGGTTTGTAATCGATAACACCCACAGTAAATGGGGCAAAGGGCGCCCGTATGAAATCGGAATTGTAGGCATGTGGATTTGCACGGCTTTGATGTTTGCTACCCCTGTGCAGGCTAGCCAAACTGTAAAAGTAATCTGGATTTTCTTCATGTACACCTTCATTTTTGGCGTGTTCAATACGCTGCGCGGTGCCGGCAGCACAGCCTATATGATCCGTGCTTTTGACAATGACCGCGAACTGGTGGGTAAAGTAGGATCTTATGGCGGTATCGTGACCACCCTTGGTTCCATGATTGTTTCTCTGACCTTCCCGATTGCCATGGGCGCCATCGCCACAAGCGCGGCAGGCTGGACGAAACTGGTAGCACTGTACGCGCTTCCGCTGTGCCTGCTCGGCATTGGTCGTTTCGTTTTCGTAAAAGAGAATCCTGCAATTGACGCAGGTGCCAAGCATAACAAAGTTACTTTCCAGGACTTTATCCAAGTATTTGCCAAGAACAAATATGTTTGGTTCTATGCCGGCATGATTGTTATTTTCAATGTGATTCAGAACATGACGGTGCAGACCTATTACTTTACTTACATCGTGGGCAATACCGACATCCTCGGCATTCTGAGCATCATGGGCATTATGCTGCTTCCTTTGATGCTGTTCATGCCGCTAATCCTGAAAAAGTTTTCGGTTTCCCAGGTTATCATGGGTGGAGCCATTCTGGCGATTGCGGGATATGGCGTCAACTTTATTGCCGGAGCCAACATGGGTATGCTTTGCGCCGCTGCAGTTCTCACCGCTTGCGTCAATCTTCCCATTTCGTATCTGTGCGCGGTACTGCTGATGGACCTCTTCAACTACAACGAGTACAAAGGGCTTGCCCGTCTGGAAGGCACCACCAATCAGCTTGCCCATGGCATGAGCGTTCAGATTGGCCAGGGTGTTGGTGGCTTCCTGCTCGGGGTGTTACTAGATTTGGGCGGATTCGTTTCTTCGGAGGCCGGTGCTGCAGCAGTACAGTCAGAAAGCGCTATTTCCATGATCCGTTATATGTACAGCCTGATTCCCGCACTCCTGCTCGTCATTTTAATCGTGTGCGTGCATTTTCTCGGAAAACTTGACAAGGAAATGCCGGAAATCGAAAAAGCTCTGCAGGCGCGTCATTCGCAGAACCAGACTGAAAATTAACCGCGCTATTTATATATGCAATAAACCCCGACCGCAGCCTGTATATAACTGCGGTCGGGGCTTGTTTGTGGAAACAAATCGGAATATTTCCTGCTCAGGCGGGCTTGTTTCGGGTTCTGTATTCAGCAGGTGCCATACCCGTATACTTATGGAACACTACACCAAAGTAGCTTCGCGTCGTAAATTGGAGACGGTCCGAAATAACTTGAATGCTATGGTCCGTAGTTGTAAGTAGCATCTTAGCCGCCTCAATTCGAGCATTCTGAATGTATTCGGTTAGCGTAATCCCCATTTCACTTTTGAATTTTTTGGTGAGATAATAATCCGCGTATCCAATCCGTTTGGCAATTTCCTTTGTTGTCAACGGTTTTTCAAGATTCAACTGAATATAGTCACACACAGACCGGATCTGCGGAGACAAATTTTCATTACTTTTTCCTCTGTGTACACGCTCCACAAAGTCAGAATACATCGCGTATGCACAAGTGGCAATATCTGAAATGGTTCTGCTTTTTTCTATATTTGCAATGCAGGCGTTGGCTAAAGTGTGGGCTGTCTCAGGGAGCATGCCGCCTTCTATGGCCGCTCGCGCGCACAAGGCAGCAAAAACAGACACAGATATTTTTGACTGCCGCAGTGAATCAACTCCCGCGATACGCATTCCGGAACTGATCATCGCCGCATTATTGAATGCTTGTTTATAGTTCAAATCTCCCATGCGGACCATACTCAAAAGAGCTTGTTCTGTGCGAAAAGCGGCGGTACCTTCCTGCGGAACAGATTTATCTGTCCGGAAGAGATCCTGTTCGCAAGGGTAAAGGACATCCACCGGCATGAGCTTCTGCCCTGTCACGCAATAATGTAGCATCAGTGCATATTGAACCAGCAGACTGTGCATCAGTACAGGAATTTGATTGATGATTTCTGCCAGTTCTCCCAAAGATGCACCATGAATCTCCTGGGCAAGCTCTGCATTTTCTTTGTATTTTCTAAAAATATTTTCCACACCAAGAATGGTCACATCTGTGGAGAAAACCGGCCCGATTACATAGACACTGTGGATCGTTTCCTGCGGCTTATAATATGCCACCGCCCAAAGCAGACCGATTCCCGAGCTGACAATGATAGGCCTGTCTGCATAGGCTGAATTTTCCATTACGATTTTCTTTCCGCCCAACAGCGCAAAGGCTTCATCCAAAAGCGCTCCCCGCGGACAGTTTGTGTGGAGAAGCGTCATGTTTTCATCATACTGCCAGGTATACACATCGAGCCCACAGGTAATTTGTTCTTCGAAAAGCTTCATGTTTTGTATGACATCCACCTTTACACTCCTCCTTGTGATTTATTATACTTCAAACCAATATTATCTACAATAGTTTGTGGTTACATATACCGTCGGGATGAAAATTAGACTCTCTAATGTCTATTTATCCGAAAGCCTAAGAGATATCGTGTGCCAAACACATCATCAGGCAAAGTTGGCACAATTTAAACTTGCGGATGTTCGAGAAATTACTCCTTGCACAGCCGAAGATACCTGCTTTAACCGAATTTTCGCAGCTCGTTTTTCTACAAACTTTTCCTTGAAGTGATATTCTGGACACGCTGCCTTTTCAAACTGGAACCGGAGGAGGTGGCTGCGTGTCCTTTTTGCTCGATGTTCTGAGTGGAGTTTTGGCGAATATTATTTCCAGGAAAATTTTGAGGATTTCAAAACAGCGCAGTCAAAAAAAGTAGTAATACCCAAAAACTCGAACCCGGGACCCGCTGATTAAGAGTCAGCTGCTCTAACTACAGTAACATATTATATTTACAATATCTTTTGATATGTAATCAAAGCATTACTTCTTTCAAATTTCATTAAGTAGAATTTTAAACCTTGAGAATGTTTATTAATCCACTGCACCGTGAATTTCGTATCTTCATTTACTTTAGGAGCTAACCAAATAATCACATTAGCATCATTTTGTGCAATGTCATCAAAAATTTCGCTTAAACGTTCACTTTTCGCTTCTCCTAACTGAGTGTAAATCATTACTTTTTTTTCCTCTTCGCTGCTGACAACTATATATTGATCGCCTTTGCCTACAATTGCTTTTAAATTAATATCTACTTCTTTTCCTATTTTTTTCAACTCACACATATTCTCTGTTTCAAAGCAAACCTTATTAAACTCTGATGCGCCCAAGGGGAAATCTCTCCTTAAATCGCCAAAATACGAAATTTCTCCAAATTCATTCTCCATATTGGGAAAAAAGAACGATTTAATCGTTTTCATGTTTTCTGTATTGCTTAAATTTCTTATTTGTCTATCTTCAATTTTCTTCAAAAGCTTCTCCATAATTTTCTTTTTTGCATCTGCCGGAATTTGAATTCTATATATGTCTCCCGGATACTCTTGTCCTCTGCCATATTTATCACTAAGGTTTGTTGTTTGCTTGTCACAAGGTAATTTCTCAATTTTTTGTCCAAATATAGCAAAGACACCTTTTTGTCGACGTAAGCGCTCATTTGAAATGGTCGGAATTACAAAATAGTGCTGCTCGATAATACTGCGCAATTTATCATCCGAATAATTCACGCCAAGATACTCTCGCAATTTTTGGTAAAAATCAACTTCAAGTCGATACGGTTGCTGAGCAAGAAAGGATAGAGCTTTTACTCCTATATTTTCTTGAGATGTATATGTAGTATAGTAAAAAATGACCTCACCATTGTGAGTACTTCCCCTAAAACAATCACAACAAGCAAAATACAATGCTACTTCTGGAGATATCGTAAAATCTAAAATTCGTGTCGCCGCACCGTAATGTTGCAACTTTGCAAGCATATCAAAATCTGATTTTAGATGAGAAAACTCACACGAAAATCCCCTTCTACAGAGTTTAACAATTTCATCCTCTCTCTTAAGCATATTATCCTCTCGCCCCAATATATTACGAAATACAGTGGGTTGACATACATACTCTTCGTTAGAATGGCCTCGATAAAATGCCATCATATCAAAGCTATGATTACACCTGTTACTGTTTTGCTCAAACTCTTTTATACAGCTAGAAAACTCATCAAAAGTCTTTACCGTTCTCTTTTTTATTTCCACTCTCATTACCTCCTAAAGACTCACTGAACTCACACTTCGAAGTATTTTCAACACTATAATGATAGTTTTAGATTTTCTCATAAAACAAACAAAATTATTGCCAACTTTATGTGAACAGTCTCTCCACCGAGGCTTTCACTACACTCTCAACAGCAACTTTAAAAAGTTCATGTATAGCCTTTTCAATCTGCCTATTGCTGTTTCCTTGCCAGGAAGCACTCTTTGGTGTATCGTCAAAGTAAGTTATTCCATCTTCTATCCGACGTCTTATTACCCCCAACGTCTCAAGCTCATCAAGCATTGCTTCAAATTCTCCTGGTGACATAAAATATGTTTTTGCAGAAATATGCTGTCTCTTGAGACAGGCCTTGACAATACTTGCGCGAATGGTGTTTGCCTTTGCCCCGGGTTTAATTCTGGCAATGTACGGCCTTCTCGCTGATGGCGGAATATACCATTCGCCTTTCTCTTTATCTAAGTACGCACCTGGAATCAGCTGTTGGTCAAGCCAACGATCGACATATTTGATTTTTGTAATTCCTGTTTTTCTCATAAACTCTCTTTTTGTCATACATAGGCACCTTTCTCTAAGACAATCTTCCATCCGTATAAATTTAAATTCGCCAAGACACAAGTTAGTGATACTTAAGATTATTATATACCGACCACATTTTTTAGTAAACTAACCCCTCTACATAAAGACGAAGTTCTAACTAGGATTTCTACATGCATGGTACGTCTTAATATTTTTTCGAGAAGATGCCCTAAATATTTTGCTTGCGCACATTTAGAAAGTTTCCAACATTGCCAAGGCTCTATGTGTGCAGAACAAGCAAAAGCACATGTATATCATGCGTTTCCGCCCGCCTTATGTATCGTTTACCTCTTTGCAGCTTCGTATCAAAATTATTTTTAGCAGCTCTAAAATTGAAAAAGTAAGGACTTCTCGTCCTACTCCAATTCAATTAAATTGCATAAATACGATTGCAAGTTTTATACATTATTCCAAATGCGAATATTCATTTAATGATGCTATCTGTCTTGTTTGTATCCTTGTTTGGTTACTTTGGTGGTTTTAAAACAGACTCTAGTCCAGGTGCCGAAAAAAACGGCTCATTTTTTCATTCCGTTCTTTGCAAGCTTATTTGCATCTTTAATCGTATCCATATATGCCTGTTCCACTGGCGATAGTGTGAGTTCTTGATATTTTTTATACTCTTCTTTGGCCTTTTTCATTGCTTTATCATGACTGATTGTGCCAAAACCAGTTAATAATTTTCTACTATTAGATGAGAGAATTGCGTCTAACTGCTCTACATAATCGTTCATATACATTGGCTTATGCTCAATTGCATTAATCTCTGCCAAATCAAAATAACCAGACACAAGATTATTCAACACTTTAAGTTCACTCTCATTTAAATAATTCTTCGCAATTCCAATGTCTTTAAGTGCAGGCAGCTCACCTCTAAACGATGTCAATCCCATAAAAGGTTTTTCTGCGTCCGCGCGTTCATATATTATCTCAGCTGCAGTGTGCCCATGAGCTGCATAATGCAATTTATTTTGTACAATTTTGAAAAACAAAATAGACTGTTCACTGCGTGGATCATAATCCACACTTGTTGCATACAAATCTAAAACTTGACGATATAGCACTTTTTCCGATGAACGAATATCTCTAATCCGATCAAGTAACTCTTTCCAGTAGTTACCGCCGCCATTTCCCTTTAATCGTTCATCGTCTATAGTAAACCCTTTTATCATATATTCCTTTAAACGCTCAGTAGCCCAACGTCTAAATTTTGTGGCAATAGAAGATTTTATTCTATACCCTAGTGAAATTATCATGTCCAAATTGTAATAGGTAGTATTATATTTTTTTCCATCCGAAGCAGTTGTTCGGAATTTCCGAACAACTGCTTCTTCATCAAGTTCTCCCTCTTCAAAAATATGCTTAATATGTTCACTGACATTTGATTTACTGGATTGATACAGTTCCACAAGCTGCTGTTGCGTAAGCCAGACGGTCTCATCTTGCATTTTAACCTCTATATCTGTCAACCCATTTTCCGTCTGATATATTAGAATTTCTCCAAGTTTCTCTTCCATTGTAATCTCCTTATGCACAACATATAAACAAATTTTTTAATCCACCAAACATAGTTACTACCAATCACATTATACGGCAGCCATATTTTTTTGACAACCCAAATGTCACATTGCCTCAAATCCAAATCATTATGCGAACAGAACAAGCAAAAGCACATGCAAGCCATGCGCTTTCGCCTGCCTGTGTATCGTTTACCACTTAATATCGTCTTTCTATGCTACTGTTCTGTTGCCAGTCTGCGTATTCTCCGAG
>PPYE01108229.1_pt1 | contig 12126 bp, 8 predicted proteins | sample 1559881 | NCBI WGS metagenome assembly PPYE01 (sample SAMN08240022, study PRJNA423297) | Human gut metagenome, whole genome shotgun sequencing project.
CCGCCCGGTGCGCTGTCAGCTCTGCACGGTGCTGTTCTTCAAAGGCTGCGGGTCGTTTTGCAGCTTTTAACTGCTGTGCGACGCTCTTGGTGCTGGCGTAGGCTGCGACCTGATAGCGCAGCTCTTTATTGACCTTCATGCGGTCTTCGAGGTCTTTCACCACCGCCAGCGAATCGTGGAACTTGGTGTCAAGCTCTGCGATTCTCTGGTCGAGTGCGTCCTCGTCAGTCAAGCCCTTTTCTTCTAGGAGAATCAAGGTCTGTGCCATGGCTTTGAGGTTGTGTTTTTTCGCCCAACGCTCGTAGCCGATACCCTTGCCCTGCTTCAGCTTCGCTTGGATGTCGATCAGTTTCCTGATGGCATCCTGCTTGGATTGTCCCTTGGGTTTGCGTTCGGCGTTTGCCTGCAACGTGGCAAGCACTGCCGCCTTATCGAACTTGTCACCGAGATGTTTCGCTCGGATAAACTTCGTTCTGCCAGCAGGCAGATAGCTGAGTTGTCCACGGCTTTCCTTGACGGCAATGCCATACTGCTGCATGAGCCTGTCAGAAAATTCTTCAAAGCTGGCAGCACGGTACAATACCGAAGAAATCTGTTTCCGTAAAGTGTCTTTCACGGTTTCAAACTTCTTCTGCTTGGGCTGCTGTCCGGCTGCGGTAAGAGCTGCGTTCTCACGGTCAAGTTTCAACTGACCACGCCTACGCGCCCAATACTCGGCTTCGCTCACTCGCTCCTTGGAGCCGTTGAGCAGGTCGATCTGGTATAGTCCGGCACCTTCGCACAACTCCATGACCTCGACACGTAAGTGCCGCATGGTCTGGGCAGTGCTGGAGTGCTTCATGCCCTCTAGCCAGTCACGGGGCTTCTGCATATAGGGCTTGCGTTCCACCTCGCGTATTCGGATGCTGCCGATCACGATGTGGACGTGGATATTTCCCGAATGGTTGTGCCCATCCGGGTGAGTGCAGACGATGGCAGGGTGACCGGGAAAGTTTTCTTCGCAAAATTTCAGGCCAAGTGCCTGTGACTTTTCCATGGTCAAGCCGTTGTCGGCTGAATCTCTGGGGTCAAAGCTGATGATATACTGATGGCTCTTAATATCACCATGCTGGGTGTTCTTGCCATACTTGCGGTTTGCCAGCAGACAGGCAGTTGCAAACGAATAATCGCCACACTCAAGGGTATCCAGAATGTACGATTCCCGCAGCATGGGTCTGCCCTGTTCGTCCAGAAGCTGCTTCCCGGTGAACTCATCGTGCTGGTAGATCAGGTACGCTTCGGCGGCAGAGTAGTCCGAATTTTTAGAGGCGATATGCTTGAGCGTTGCCATACAGTTCACCCAGAACTTTCTCGGCGTGGAGCCGGAATGCGGTCAGGTCTGCAAGTTCGTCAAGGATTTTCGCCCGGATCTGCTCGGTGTCTGCACCGCCAGAATTGAAGTGTCGTGCGAGTTGGTTGAGGTTGCCTCCTACCTTACTGCACTGGGCAAGCAGGGCGGAAACGGCAGTCAGGGTTTCTTCTCCGCCGCCGGCAACGACAACAGTGCGCTCGATCTTCGCATTGTGCAGCGCACGGCGGATGAGAGTGGACAGGGAGAGATGAAGGAGTTTTGCGGTTTGTTCGAGTTCCGATTTTTCAGTTTCCGTCACTCGGAACTTGATGATGTGCGTTTTGTTGTTCGGCGTGTCGTGGCGGTGGATCGTGCTGGGATTGGCTTTGACATTCGTTTTGTTCATTGAACCTCCTGTCGTTTCGGATAGCTCCTCGGTGAAGCTATGTAAGCACGACACGCCTTTCTTTCGCACCAACGGTGCGAAATAGGAGCAGGGTTTGGGGCAGGCACGCCCCAACAAGATCACTTGGAAAACTCGCAAGAGTTTGAGAAGTGAAGTCCCGGATGCTTGGAAAACTCGCAAGAGTTTGAGAAGTGAAGTCCCGGATGGACAGAACATTTTCAAGAATTGAAAATTTGTGGCCACGGGACGGTTCTTGCCCTCTACCGCTGCGCTCAAAACGTATTTTTAACAAATGTTTCCGAATTGTTAAGGCGCAAAAATAAGTAAAAGGTCTCTGCTCATGTATGGGAGTCACCGTTTGCTCCGAACGAAGTTCCTGCCCCTGTTTGTGCAGCGGCGTTGTCTGGCTCGCTCACGGAAAGTGTGAGGTCATGGCACGGTATCACGTTCAGACGGCTTATTCAAGATTCAAGGTGCGGTATGAAGAAAGCTGGGCGCAGTGCGGACACTACGTCCTGCTTCTTTCAAGCACAAGAATAACACTTTTAGGTTGTACAGTCAACAACAAAAAACAAATTTCGGAGAATTAAACAACCACATAAGATTTTATTTGTGAAAAAGAAAAATACCGCCCATGCAGCGCAGCGATGATTTTGTCGGGTGAAACAGCAGCAAAATGAATCGGGTGTGTTGCGGGGCGGTATCGGAACTCCACACAGCGTCTTAAACAAAAGAAAATGCGAGCGACGTCAGTGACGGCACTCGCACAAAAGATTACTCTTTTTAATATCAATGATATTATATGTGAACTAATTCAACTTGTCAACAACTTTTTTCAGAAATTCAAAAGAAGTTGCTATCAATTTGTTTCCTTCTGGACCTTCAAAATAATCTATATGCCTTTGCATTCGACCGTTTACGAATTCAGTGAGTTGCTTTATCCGACGTTTTTTGACGGAAGGGCTAACAATTTTGTTATAAGCATATAGCAAGCAGACAATTTCAAACATCGGACGGCTTGTCAATTTGCTGCGGCGTTCACCAGCTGAGATATTGTCGAGTGATGCAATAAAGGCCGAGATCTCAGGTGATGGCCTTGTTGTGCTCGTGCGAGACAGCGCATTGAGCAAACAGTTATTATGCGCGCAAGCATTGCGCAAACTTTTGACCGGATTCAAAACTCTTTGGGGTAACAGTGGTGTAAACTGTGGATTTCGTTCTGCATAAAAACGGTACATACGCAAAAATTCGCCAAATCCAATCAGTTCTTCCAGAACCCACATTGGACAATCAACGTCATAAATACGTGTTGATAGATACGCCTGCGGACTCTGTGCCGGAAAAACAGAACATACTGCAAAATACTTTTCAATTAGTTCGCCTGTAAAGGAGGCGTCTGTTTTTCGTTCGATAGCTGCCAAAATCTCCGGGTATTGTGCAAGAAAATCACGGACGATTGCATAGCCGTCTTCACTCGGATTTTCTTCTAATTCACGCAGAAGCGAAACTTTCAAATCATGCTCTACATCAATGCACATTTGCAGAAGAAGCTCCCTTAGGTAAAAATCCAGTGTAGACAGCTCAGTCAAATATGCAAACTCAAGATGGATGTATTTTCCTGCATTTGGGCCAGCAATATGTTTGGGGTAATTTTTTCGATAAGATGCTGTGCGCAGATAATTGTTTCTCTTTGAAAAACATTCTACGGCCTGTTCTTCTGAAATGAGATGAAATTGGATACCTTTTTCATCATGGAGCATCTGAACAAGTTCTTCCGCAGTCTTTTTCGGTTTCATTTTAGAATTTTCGATTATGCTCACATCCTGTTCAATCGTTCTTTTTCAGTTGCCCCATCAATTCCTGAAAACTTTCCAGAGCACTCTGCAAATTTTCAATAATATCCGCGGCAAGTTCGTCCGGCGCAGGGAGATTGTCCAAATCGGCAAGCGACTTGTCCTTCAGCCAGAAAATATCCAGACTGGTTTTATCACGTTCCAGAATTTCATCTACCGTGAATCTGCGCCAGCGGCCTTCTGGATTTTCCTGTGACCATGTTTCTGTGCGTTCGTGGCGATTTTCCGGATGATAGCATTGAATGAAATCCTGCAAGTCAGCGTCCGTCATGGGATGCTGACGAAGCGTAAAGTGAACATTTGTGCGAAAATCGTAGATCCAGACTTCCTTTGTCTGACGCTCTGGGCTGGCGGGACGCTTATCGAAGAAAATCACATTTGCCTTTACACCCGGCTTGTAAAAAATGCCAGTTGGCAGGCGGAGAATGGTGTGCAAGTCCGTGGTGTCCAATAGCTTTTTACGGATGATCTCGCCTGCACCACCCTCGAATAGAACGTTATCCGGTACAACAACGGCCGCCTTTCCGGTCGGCTTCAGAATCGTATTGATATGCTGGATAAAGTTGAGCTGTTTATTCGAGCTGGTCGTCCAGAAATCCTGCCGGTTGTAGACCAGATCCTCTTCTTCCTGCTCCTCTTCTTCATTGGTGAAGGTGATGGAGGATTTTTTACCGAACGGCGGGTTCGTCAGTACATAGTCCACACGATAACCCGGGTCAGACAGCAGCGCATCCCCGCGCATGACGGGGACTTTGCCGTACAGGTCACCGATATTGTGCAGATACAGATTCATCAGGCAGAGTTTGAAGGTTGCAACCACAAGTTCAGTGCCATAGAATGTTTCATTTTTCAGGAATTCTTTCTCTGTGCGGTCGAGTGCATAGTTCTTTGGGTCAGCCAAGAACGCCTGTGCAGCAAGGAAAAAGCCGCCGCTTCCACAGCAGGGGTCAGCAATCGTCTTTTTCGGTTCCGGGCGAAGACAAGCCACCATTGCTTTGATGAGCGGGCGGGGTGTGAAATACTGCCCTGCGCCACTTTTTACGTCCTCGGCGTTCTTTTGCAACAAACCTTCGTAGATCTCGCCCTTCACATCGGAGGACATGGATACCCAGTTTTCCTTGTCGATCATCTGCACCACGCGGTACAGGATGGAAACATTGCTGATTTTGTTGACGGCCCCTTTGAAGATCTGCCCTAAAATGCCGCCCTCATCGCCCAGCCGCTCCAGTATAGCGCGGTACTGATTTTCCAGCTCTGCGCCCTTGAGCGTGTTCATATCCGACCAAGTATAACCTTTAGGGATGCCGGTTTCTCGCTTGTACGGCGGGCGGGAGTATTCATCGGACATTTTCAGGAAAATCAGGTAGGTAAGCTGCTCAAGATAATCGCCGTAGGATACACCATCATCTCGCAGCGGATTGCAAAGTCCCCAGACTTTGGAGATGATATTAGAAGATTGTTCACTCATTCAGATTCCTCAGTTGTATTAAATTGTTTGGTATTTTGGGCAATTGCCCGGATACTTTCTTTCATTCGTTTTAGTTCAGCAGTTTGATTTTTCATTTCTTTTAGAAGCTTTTCTTCATCGCTTTCAAAAGAGAAAATCGTTGCATAGTGTTCCGTATCAATATCGAACTCACTTTGATAATTTACGCCATTATCCTCATAATAAACGGTTCCTGTTGCAGGCACTTTGTTTGAAAGCTGAATATAGGTATCATTTGCAAAGAAGAGGTCATAGTGTTGGTCAACGCCGATGACACATTTTTTTCCCTTTTGCTTTTTCAATAACTCCGCAAAGTTTGTGCTTCCCAAACTATCAATAAAATCGTCACTTAATTGAATTTCAACATTTTGCGCAGTCGATTTTCCGTGATTTATAAAGCGCAATCCGTAGAATGACCGTCGTTCAAATAAAAATTCAACCTCAATATGTGGCCTGTTTTCCTCTGCATATTGTTTTTGCATTTCTTCCAGCTGTTTCTTGGAAGCATTCGCAGATTGAATGTTTGCTATGCAAATAGCAATAGTAGCAACGACATAAACAACCGTAATAAGAAATGTTAAACCACCGCTATTATCGTTTAGTAATTCAAAAAACTTGGAAAGACCAGTTAAAACATCCATTTTGACGCCTTCCTTCTAACGACATTTAATGTATGGTTATATGATAACTGTTTATATTTTTGCACCTAAACCTTGGCGCTCTAAAATATAATCCAGCAACTTATAATCTTTTTGATTTTTCCAGTCGCATATAAAAGCATTCACTTCATGGATGGGCGGTTCATCGAAGCGTGCAAGAGGAATGGCCCATTGCCAAAAGCCATATAAACATAGCACTCCGACAAACTGATTTTGAATCATTCCAAACTGACACCAGTGCGATTTCTCTGGTACGATTTTGTGGAGCACTTCTGCTTCTTCAACTGCGCTCGGAAGGCGGCAGAATTTCTCCGAATGATTTCCATGCAGAATCCATGCGCGGACTTCATCAAATTCTGGTCTCTCTGCAAATTCTTTTCCATAAAGATATGCAGTTGCATTCAGCAAAATCTTTGCGCACATTCTGGACGTTTCAGGTGTTTCCTGAAGCTGGAATCCCATTTTTACGTGTGTTTGTTCCTCTCTCATATTTTTGGCGTTTAACACGGCATCTGAGTAGGACAAAAAGACCTTTATTTCCTTTTCGATATGATAGGAATCTTTTTGGGAGGGATGAGACGCAATATAGTACTTTCCTTTGTGATATCCGACCAAAACTTCGCTTGGTGAAATATCTTTTGAAGTGAGCGTTACATATTTTGTATGCTCATCAAAATTATTTAAGGCTGAAATGAATTTAGTGGCAGCGTCCGGCATATCCTTGACTGCAAGACAAATCCGGTATTGTTTTGCACCGCGGCAAAAATGACTAATATTATATGGAGTACCTAACGCCATATAGCTGAGAACGCGGTCTCCCTTTTCGTCCACACCAACACACACATCGCTTTGAGCCGCTTTTTGTGGCGCAAGAGAGCCCCTTTTCCCCGGCCCGAAAAGAGCACGTTCTGTTGAAATCGAAGAACGTCTTGTGAGAATTTCTTCCATAGGGGAAAACAGCTCGTTTGCCTGATCGGATACCCATCCTTTGGGAAGCATTGTTTTGCATCCCAGCGACGCCGGAAAAACATGTTCACGTTTATTGTATGTTAAGCCCTCTTGGTTTCCGTAATAAATGCAGGACACAAAACTCACTCCTTTTTACATTGTCCCTTCAAACGCCTGTTTCAAAATACTCTGCCGCATTGCATCCGCCTGTGCAAGCACGGTATCAACTGTTTTTTCAATGCTATCGCAAACTGAAAGTTGCTCTTCAACTTTATCTACGATTTCTGTTGCGGTAATATCATCGACAATTGGAACAGGGGTATCTCGGATATCATCAAGTCCTAATCCGAGTTTTCCACCACCACGCTTGTTCTTTAGCAAATCTTTCTGCCCATATTCACTTCGCAGATACCACGCCATGAATCTTCCTTGCACTGGGTTTTGAAATCGGACTAAAGCAATATGCTGATTTATATATGCTTCTTCAACCTTCTCTGAGACAAAACCAATGCTTCCAAGGTCGGCAGTAATAGAAACGAGTACATCATTGGGCTGCAATCTTGTCCGAACGCCCTCTGCGTTATCCGGTGGAGTGATATGCTGAATATCTCTGAAGTCAATATCAATGCCACTATGTGTTAAATTTCCGATTCTTACAAATAAAGCACCGCTGTTAGAATAATACTTTGCCCAGCCTCGTGAGCCACTTGTAACAACCATAGTCAAATTACGAATAGAGTCCTTTTTCTCAAAATCAGAAAACGCATCTTTCAGCACAGCCTGTCGATACACCTCTAACTGCTCTTTTGTGGTTTTAAGAGTATCAACAGCCTTGTCAAGTTCAGAAAAAAGCTCTTCGATGCGGGCAACAATGCGGGATTGTTCGTCACTAGGAATGTTCGGAATAGGAATTTTTCTCATCTGTGCTTGAGTTAATTTTAGACGAGTTGTTCCTGAGACATAATTTTTATAGTTGAAATAATTTAGATAATAACAAAGGAACTCGTTGTTCATTTTGGAATGGAGAATATGTGCATGGTTATTAACCCATGTTTTTCCATGGATAATATATGCTTTTTCAGCGTATGGATTAAGAAACGGAGCACCGTCTTCACCTAAAAGAATGTATTCGCCATCCGTTAAAAAGGAGTCAATCCATCCAACTTGCCCCGTCGCACCATAATATGGGAAAAGTTCATCCAAAGGTTTTCCTTTAATAAGATTCAGTCGTTCTTTACTATTAACTGGTTTTCGATATGAATCCAATATATCAGCTGCCTGTTCAAGAGGAATATAATTATACATTTGTTTTTTAATTTCTTTCTTGCAATTCTACAATAGGACTGTGATAATTCAGTTTAACACCATATGCACTTTTTAAGGGTGAAAGTAGCGACTCATCTATATTTTGAACGAGATTCTCATGTTCAGCTTCTCCCACAACGATAGTATAAAGAAACACTTTCGGCTTGTTAAAAAGGGAATTGTAATCAGCCTTGATTTCAATGCTATACTTTCCTATATCCCAGAAAAACTCCCTTTCAACAAATCTTTTTGCTTCTACATATTCTGGAAATTTTGTGTATTTTTCATATGCAACTTGGTAATTAGGAGCAGTTAACTGTATTTCAGCTACTTTGTTGAAGAGTACTGTGGTGTTTTTTCGAAAGGCTTTTCCAAATGCATCAAACGCATCAGAAAATTCTGTGAATGTACATGCCATACTATTTGATTCTATCCTAAACGGATGTGCACATTCAGTTGTATTTACATACGTTCCGACCATGCTTTGATTTACGGGAGAAATAAATGTTCCCCATGATAGATTTAATACTCGGTCATCTTTCTGACGAACGATTTTTATTTCGATATTTTTTACGGATACTGGTTTTACATTCGCCTCGTATACACCATCGATCCGAATGTACGAGCCACTTTGATTAAAATACAAATATGTGCGACCTGCTGGTAAAAATTTCAATTTTGGTTGTTGAATCCATGTTTTGTAAATAGCTTTTATAAGGGGCAAAATAAGAGCCAATACTGATAAACAAAGAGCCAAAAACTCATAAAAGGTCATCGGAGTATTAAAATTGAACGTCATATTTTCCTCCTTACGCTACCAATTCCTCATTCATTTCATCCAAAATCTCCTGATACTTTTCCCCGAACACCCGATAGAACCCACCCAAGCCGCCTTTGCTGTCAAACGGCGTATACTCCAAGTCCTCCGGCAGAATGCTCAGCGATGTGATGATATGCTCCTTGATCAGCCGCAGCCATTCCATCTGCTCAGCGGTAAAGTGAACCGCACCGGTATTGCGGCGGAAAGTCCACTGTTTGAAGTTGTAGTTTACCCGGTCGGCAAAAGGCGAGAGGGTATCCGTATAGCCCATCTGAAAACGGATAATAGAAATCAGGTCGGTCAGCTGAGCGAGTGTGCCTTTCTTTACCTTGTCAGGCTGCTTGATGGCATAACAATCCCACAGACGCTCGACCGTGATGCCCTTTGCTTTGAGTTTTTGATACAGTTCCGTCAGTTTTTTCAGTACCATCGGACGTTTTTTATACGTTTCATTGTAGATGATGCGCAGGGCAATGATCTCATCTTTATTTTCCTCGATGAAATCCTTGAATGTAGAAATCACCCGGTCTGCCGTTTCCTCCTGATTGGTATCATAACCAGCAAAGAGTACTTTGTCCAGATTAACGCTGTCGATGATCTGGTCATGGCTGCGGCGGACATTTTCAATAAAATCGCGCACTTCCGGCTTCTGGAAAGGTGCAACGGCCTGTTTGATGAGCTCTTTCTGGGTCTGTGCAAGCTGTTCCGGTGCGGGCGTAAGCGCACCGCTTTCTGCTTGTGCTTTGGCCTGAATGACATCTTCATCAAAGGCATTCAGCAGATTCTCCGCAACCTGCTCTGCGGTCTGCCCTACGGTTTCTTTGAACTGCTTGTGTTCGCTGCGTTCCATCCTGCGGCTGAGACGAATCACACGGTTTGCAAGAGAAGTCAAGGTATCCTCATCCCGCGCACCGAGTGCAATGTTCATCATCAGTTCCTTCATGGAAACCGCTGGCTTGCGTTCCAGCGTGCGGGTCTCGGTCTTTTTGGATTTGGTTACACCCACTGCATCCACGATCACAAAATGATCTTTGTTTTCCGTAGCAGAAGGTGTTACCTTTTGTAAATCATCCTTGCTCAGCGTGCGGGTGCCGCGGCCTTTCATCTGCTCGAAGTAATTGCTACTGCGCACATCCCGCATGAACAGCAGGCACTCGATGGGCTTTACATCCGTACCGGTCGCGATCATATCCACAGTAACGGCTATACGCGGGTTATAGTCGTTTCGGAACGAGCTGAGAACGGCTTCCGGATTCTGCGCACTGTAAGTAATCTTTCTGCAAAAATCGTTTCCTTCGCCGAATTCTTCCCGGACGATCTGAACAATATCGTCTGCATGGCTGTCTGTTTTGGCAAAAATCAGCGTTTTGGGGACTTCTTTCCGGTAGGGGAACAACGTAGTATGGAGTGCTTCTTTGAAGGTGCGAATCACAGCACGGATCTGGCTTGGATTTACGACATCCTTATCCAACTTGGACTGTGTGTAGAACACATCCTCGTCCATCTGCTCCCAGCGTTTTGCGCGCGTCAGGCGGTTACGCCGCTCGATCAACTGCTTCAGGATGGTTGCACCATTTTTCGTCACATCGGTTTCAATCAGGTAAATGTCCTCGCCAACGTTAACGCCGTCCAGAACGGCCTGCTCTCGCGTATATTCGCTGACAAAATTTTCATTGAAGTAGCCGATGGTTCGCTTATCCGGCGTAGCGGTCAGGCCGATGATAAACGCATCAAAATAGGAAAGCACTTGACTCCATACATTGTAGATAGAACGATGGCATTCATCTACAATGATACAGTCAAAGAACTCCGGCGGAATTTTGGCATTGTAGACGACCTCTTTTGGTGCTTTGCTTTCGGCGGTGACATATTCCGCAAAGGGAATCTCTTCTGCCTGTTCGTCCAGTTCTTCCCCTTTTAGAATGGAATACATCCGCTGGATCGTACTGATGCAGACCTGTACATCCCCGGAAATATAAGAGTTTTTTAACCGGCGTACACCATACAATTCCGAAAAGCTACGAGGATCGTCATTGGGCTTGTAGGCCATGAACTCGCGCTCGGCCTGTTCACCAAGGCTGCGGGTATCTACCAGAAAAAGGATGCGATTCATTCTGCCGTATTTCAACAGCCGATAGGCGGCAGTAATGGCTGTAAAGGTCTTGCCTGCGCCGGTTGCCATCTGCACAAGAGCACGCGGCCGATTTTCTGAAAACGAAGTGTCCAGACCATGAATTGCACTGATTTGACATTTGCGGAAGCCCGATTCCTCCAGCTGCGGGATACGCTTCAGATTGTTGCGCACAGTATCCGGTTCAGCAAGCCAGCGTTTCAACGTCTCCGGGCGGTGGAACGAGAATACCTTGCGCGAACGATATTTAAGATCTGCGTAATCGGTAAAACGCACCAATTCGCCAGTGGCTTCGTAGGCAAACCGAACCTTGTACTCCCGCTTTACCCATTTGAACTGGCTATTTGCATAGCGGCTGGACTGCGTTTCCACGTCTGTCAGCGCTTGACCTTCTTCGTCCTTCTTTGCCTCTACAACACCAACTGGCGCTCCCTCAATGAAAAGTGCATAATCCACCGGACCGGTATTAGTAGGGAACTCGCGCACTGCAACACCGGAAGCAACCGTCAGATTTAGTTGTTTCAGATCCTGAATTGTCCAGCCACTTTGCCGCAATCTGTTATCGATTTGTTCCCGCGCTCTTGCTTCCGGAGTCATAACGATGCACCTGCCTTTGCTATCTTAGAGCAAACTGTTGATACCTCTATTTTATAAGATGCAACACAATATTACAAGTGTTTCCTTTTTATAAATTTCAAGGCGATATACTTCATGAGAATTTTTCAAAGTACTTGAAAATACGTAAAATTCATGGTATAAATTATACGAAACAATTGCTGCTTAGTATCTGCTGCTCAACAATATCTAAATGGGAGGTGCCTGCCATGACCGCCGTAATCTACGCCCGCTATTCCAGCGATAACCAGCGTGAGGAATCCATCGAAGGCCAGATTCGTGAATGTACGGCTTATGCCGAGAAAAACGGTATCACCGTGGTCAAGCACTACATTGACCGCGCCCTTTCCGCCAAAACCGATAACCGCCCGGATTTCCAGCAGATGATCAAGGACAGCGAAAAGCGGTTGTTTGACATCGTGCTGGTCTGGAAACTCGACCGCTTTGCCCGCAACCGCTATGATTCGGCCCACTATGAGTACCAGTTGGAGCGGAATCATGTCAAGCTGGTGTCTGCCACGGAGCCCATCTCTGACAGCCCTGCGGGTATCATGGTCAAGAGTATGCTCACCG
>PPYE01131116.1_pt1 | contig 12125 bp, 14 predicted proteins | sample 1559881 | NCBI WGS metagenome assembly PPYE01 (sample SAMN08240022, study PRJNA423297) | Human gut metagenome, whole genome shotgun sequencing project.
GGTAGAGCACCTGACTCTTAATCAGGGTGTCCAGGGTTCGAACCCCTGATCGCGCACTAACAATCACTGTTTTTACAGACATAGGAGCTGTGGGGACGGTGATTTTTTTGTGCCTGAAAAAATAAGAATATCACTGGAAAATTATGAAAAATAACGATAAAATGGAAATCAAAGAACGGTATTACCAGGTAATTGCGAAACAAGTTCGCAATCTTGATTGAAAACAAGGATAGACTTCTTTAAAGTGGTTGATGGACTTTTCAACGTTTACACGGATTTTATATGTTTCTTCCCATTCTGTCGAACCTCGTTCAACTCCGGGATAGGCACGAAGATTCTTTTCCACAACGATATCTGGATGAGCCATAGGCAGCCTTATAGGGATCATAGCGTTTATCAAGGTTGTTTGCCTTTGCAAAAGCCTTTAACTGTTTGATAATACGGTTTGCGTATTTTGGATTATTTTCAGTGACCCAGGCTTCAATGCCAGAGGTATCGAAGATAGTCATAGTCGCCAGATGAGGGTTAAGTTTTTGGCAGACCGGTTCGGTAATATCAACCATGTGATCGAACATAGATTGTAAGTCCATCAGGAAATCTTGTTTGAAACGGGTGAATTTTGAGGCATCAGGAACAACATCAAAGCCACAGAAATCACGTAATTCCTGAGAGTATTTCAAGAAAACAATCAGGAGCGTATCAGTCGAGATTGAGAATATACGCTGAATCAGAAAAGCCTTAAGCATTGGATAAAGCTGGTGCTTTCGAGGTCTTCCGGTTGAAGCGTGGAAATGAGTAACAAAAGAAACAAGAACAATTTCATCAAGGTTAATGGTTTCATCAAGAAGTGAAAGGAACTGGTATTTGTTGTTGTCGAATTTATTTTGGCAATCTTCAAAAAATTCTGCCAAAGAGAGCTACTTATGTGTTATCATGTAGGTATATCTCCTTTAGGTGGATTGGTTGATAGTTTCTCGCAACTCTATTTTACCATAAATCTTGAGGAGATATTTTATTTTAACAACAAAAAATGCCGTATTTATGCGGCTTTTGGCGTTTCGCAAACGCCTAAACGAATAATGTAAGAGTAAGGAGAAAAATTATGTATTTTGTACCGAACGGCACGAAAGAGTGCGGTTATTATGAATGTAAAAAGTGTGGTTATCGTTTTCTGTCTTTGCAGACGATGAAAAAGATTGCGTGTCCTGATTGTGAGTCAGAGATTGATTATGAAATCGGACCGGATGAATCAATGGAAAATGTCATTGATACAGCAGAATTGCTGGAGAAGATCGAAGGAGAAGAAGAGGTTGAAAAGATGGATACCCTTTTAAGCCTTGCGATCACCGGAGGGGATGAAAGCTGGATTTAAACTCTCATGTTACATTAGAGTTCCTGATGAGTTATACATAAGCTAAAAAGAGTATGAGGATTTTCAGGAGGCAGAAATGGACGAAAAAAGGACAGGGTATATCAGCATCGGAGAGATGGCGAAGATGAACCGGACAACTGTGCCGACATTGAGGCTGTATGACTCAATGAAGCTGCTTACCCCATGTTATGTGGATGAAAAGACGCATTATCGGTATTATGATATCAAGCAGAATGCCAGATTGGACATGATTCAGTATATGAAAGAGCTGGGAATAGAATTAAAAGAGATTAAGAGTATCCTTGACCGGAAAGATCTGGATCTGATAGAAGATGTACTGATGCAGAAAAGAGAGCAGACACTGCAGGAGATGGAGGAGCTGAAATTTAAAATGGAGGCGATCGACCGGACTGTGGCATCGATCAAGCGTTACAAAAAATCCCCTGCAAGTGGAACTATTACGTTGGAGTACATTCCGGATCGTACCATTTATTCCATGACGGTGGATAAGAATTTTTATGATTACAATATTGATACATACGAACTGATTCTGAAGCAACTGAAAAATAAGCTGATGGAATGCGATATTCCACAGGTCTACTATTGTAATGCGGGAACGTTGATGAGCCGGAGAAGGTTTGAAGAGCAGATTTTTTATTCTAATGAGATTTTTATTTTCGTAGATGATAATTTTCCGCTTCAGGACAGGGTACAGAAGATTGAAAATGGAATGTATGCATGTATTTATACGGAAGATTTTGATGAAGAACAGGAGTGTGCTGCAAGGCTGTTGGAATATTGTAAAAAGAACCACTATGAAATCTGTGGAGATTATATCTGTGAAGAGATCATGGAAATGCATATTTTTAATGAACGGAAAAGAGCCATGTATTTGCGGCTCCAGATTCCTGTAAAAATGAACAAATAATTTGTCGGATTTCTGTGACAAAAGATGATTGACTCTCAAGTTACTTCAGACTTTATACTGAACTTAGATAAAAATTTAACAAATGAAAAGGAAGATAAAAGGAATTTGTTAAGACAGAAACTGGTATTTCGGTACTGCTTGATCCGGTGTCTGTCAGGGCGATGAAAGCAGTACAGAGAGGAAGGTCAGTATGGAGAAAATTAAAGTAATTCAGTATGGATGCGGCAAGATGAGTAAGTATACATTACGTTATCTTTATGAAACCGGATGCCAGATTGTTGGTGCGATTGACTGTAATCCTGCAATCGTTGGAATGGACATTGGTGATTATGCAGGGCTGGGTGTAAAGACCGGAATCTTGATAAGTGATAATGCCGATGAAGTTCTGGACAATACAGATGCAGACATTGCAGTTGTTACTTTATTTAGTCTTGTAAGTGAATGTTTCCCTCACTATATGAAGTGCCTGAGCAGAGGAATCAGCGTTATCACAACTTGTGAGGAGGCAACTTACTGTTGGACGACAGATCCTGTCAGAGCGAATATTCTGGATGTGACGGCGAAAGAGAATGGCTGTACATTTGTCGGAAGTGGTATGGAAGATATTTTCTGGGTAAATATGGTTGGCATGGTAGCCGGTGGATGCCATAAGATCGAGAAGATTGAAGGTGCAGTAAGTTATAATGTAGAGGATTATGGACTGGCACTTGCCAAAGCACATGGTGTAGGTCTGACGCCGGAAGAGTTTGAAAAGCAGATTGCACATCCGGAAGAGATAGAGCCATCTTATGTATGGAATTCCAATGAGGCACTTGCTTCAAAGATGGGATGGACGATCAAGAGCCAGACGCAGAAATGCGTGCCATATTTTCATGATACAGATCTGTATTCATCTACTTTGGATGCGACGATTCCAAAGGGAAATTGTATCGGTATGGCAGCAGTTGTTACAACGGAGACATTCCAGGGACCGGTCATCGAGACGCAGTGTATCGGAAAGGTGTACGGAGCAGACGATGGAGATATGTGTGACTGGAAGATTACGGGAGAACCGGACACAGAGTTTCATGTTGTAAAACCGGCAACAGTGGAACATACCTGTGCAACGATCGTTAACAGAATCCCGGCAGTGCTTCTTGCTCCGGCAGGACTGGTAACGATGGATCAGCTGGAGGAAATTGCATATCCGACCTATCCGATGGAATTTTATCTGTAGTCAGATGCAGACTGTATTCTACAGATGAAAAGAATAGAAAGAAAATAAGATTAAAAATGAGATCCTGCTTTTTTAAGCAGGGTCTTTTTGCTACCTATTGCGAGATTCCTGCATAATATCTAAGTAAATATAAAGTGATGCAGGGAGAGAAAGGCGAAAAATCTGATCCTGAGTTACTGTTCAGCGAACAGTAACCATAAAATCAATTATCATGCAGAAGGGAACTTTATTGTACAGCATTTGTTGTAAAATAAGGACAGAAACAGCAGAATGGTGGCAGGAATCTTTTCACGGTTGATATAAAAGAGACGTTTATGATAAAATAAAAAAGTGGTGATAAGATTTTTGAACGATTTTCTTTCAGGGATTTTATTGCCTTTTTTAGTAAGTGAAAATAAAATGGATAAAAAAAGAGCCTGTATAGCAGGCTCATCCACACTCTGTGGGTCACATATGTGACGATTTGAAAAAATTCTTATTTGAACTTATGATGTAAATTAGTATGGTACTAACACAACCTTAGTATAAGAGTGAAAAAGATAAATGTCAATAGTTAGATTAAAGAAAAGAGTGCAAAGAAAAAGAAGCCAAAGAAAAGAAAGAAAAAGGAACGAAGGAGGATGTTTATGGGAAAAGGGTATTATGTAGGGCTTGATATGGGAACTGGATCTGTTGGATGGGCTGTAACGGATGAAAGCTATCAGATTCTCAGACGTCATGGAAAAGCAATGTGGGGTGTAAGACTTTTTGAAAGTGCTAAGACTGCGGAAGAGCGGAGAATGTTCAGAACAGGAAGGAGAAGACTGGACAGACGGGGATGGAGGATCGAGATTTTGCAGGAGATTTTTGCAGAAGAGATCAGCCGGGTTGATCCTGGATTTTTTCTGAGAATGAAAGAGAGTAAATATTATCCGGAAGATAAAAGAGATATAGAGGGAAATTGCCCGGAACTTCCGTATACGCTTTTTGTGGACAAGACTTTTACGGATAAGGATTTTCATAAAAAGTATCCGACAATTTATCATTTAAGAAAGATGCTGATGGAGACGGAAGATACTTTGGATATACGACTTGTGTATCTGGCACTGCATCATATGATGAAGCATCGGGGACATTTTCTTCTTTCCGGTGATATCAGTCAGGTCACGGAATTTAAAAATACATTCAATCAGTTTATTGAGAATATCAGAAATGAAGAGATGGATTTTGAAATTGAACTGGATGAAAGTGCGGTTCAGATGATTGAGGAAACGTTAAAAGATAAAAATCTTACCCGTTCAGCGAAAAAGTCGAAACTGGTAAAAGGATTAAATGCAAAAAATGTCCGGGATAAAGCGTTTTTGACATTACTTTCAGGTGGAACAGTAAAACTGAGTGATCTGTTTGGAATGGAAGAACTGAATGAAGGAGAGAGGCCAAAGATTTCTTTTGCGGATAATGGATATGAGGAATATGCGGCTGTCGTTGAAATGGAACTTGGTGAGCTGTACTATATCGTGGAGTCTGCAAAAGCCGTGTATGACTGGGCGATTCTTTCAGATATTTTGGGAGGAAGTACGTCTATTTCTGATGCGAAAGTCAGAGCGTATGAAAAGCACAAAGCAGATCTGAAGTATTTGAAAGCTGTCGTAAAAGAGTATTTTTCGAAAGAAGTTTATAATGCTGTATTTGTGGAAAGTTCGGATAAGTTGAACAATTATCCGGCGTATATTGGCATGACGAAGAAGAACGGAAAAAAGGTATCGCTTGAGGGGAAACGGTGCAGCAGGGAAGAATTTATGGATTTCTTGAAAAAGAATATTGTTGTAAAGCTGCCGGATGAAGAAGCTAAAATGTATCTGCAAAGTGAGCTTGAAAAGGATTCTTTTCTGCCAAAGCAGGTAAATAAGGATAATGGTGTTATTCCGTACCAGGTGCATAAATATGAATTGAAGAAGATTTTAGATAATCTGAGCGATAAAATTCCATTTTTAAAAGAAAATGCAGAAAAAATAGAAAAATTATTTAGTTTCAGGATTCCATATTATGTGGGACCACTTAGGACAGGCAATGGAGAAAATTCCAAATTTGCGTGGGCAGAGCGAAAAAGTACTGAGAAAATCTATCCGTGGAATTTTGAAAATGTAATTGATGTGGAGCAGAGTGCAGAAAATTTTATCCGTCGTATGACGAATAAATGCACTTATCTGATCGGAGAAGATGTATTGCCGAAAGATTCATTGCTTTACAGTAAATTTATGGTTCTGAACGAGTTAAATAATCTTCGGCTGGATGGACAGAAAATATCTGTAGAATTGAAGCAGAAGATTTATAGAGACGTTTTTTGCAGAAGCCGTAAAGTGACTCAGAAAAAACTGAAATCTTATCTGATCAGAGAGGGAATCGCCGGGAAAAATGTAGAACTGACGGGGATAGATGGAGATTTTAAAGGCTCATTGACAGCGTATCATGATTTTAAAGAAAAGCTGACAGATGTGGAACTTACGCAGAAAGAAAAAGAAGAGATCATATTAAATATTGTGCTGTTTGGTGATGATAAGAAGCTTTTAAAGCAAAGACTAAAGAAAAAATTTCCGCAACTTACCGAAAAGCAGATTAATACAGTCACTGCACTTTCATATAAAGGGTGGGGAAGATTGTCAAAAAAACTATTGGAAGAAGTGACTGTGCCTGCACCAGAAACTGGAGAGGTATGGAATATCATAACGGCATTGTGGGAGACGAATGATAATTTCATGCAACTGTTGAGCAAAGAATATCAATTTTCCGACAGGATAGAGGAGTTTAATGAGGAAAAGGCGGATCCGGAAGTGTCGTATCAGACAATAGAAGATCTGTATGTTTCACCTGCTGTGAAAAGACAGATCTGGCAGACATTACAGATCATTCAGGAAATTGAAAAAGTTATGGGAGAAAAGCCAAAAAGAGTCTTTGTTGAGATGGCAAGAGAAAAGCAGGAAAATAAGAGGACGGAATCAAGAAAAAAGACGCTGTCAGATTTGTACAAAAAATGTAAAAAGGAAGAGCCGGAATGGATAGAAGCTTTATGTACAAGTCTTGAGAAGCATGAAGAACACCAGTTAAGAAGTGATAAATTATATTTATATTATACACAGAAAGGCAGATGTATGTATTCCGGTGAGCCGATCGATCTGGAAGATTTATGGGATAATACAAAGTATGATATTGATCATATTTACCCACAGTCTAAAACGATGGATGATAGTCTGAAGAACCGGGTACTGGTAAAAAAAGAATACAATGCGAAAAAATCAGATACTTATCCGATCGCAGCAGACATTCAAAAGAAAATGATGCCATTTTGGAAATCCCTTTTGACAGGAGGATTTGTTCCAAAAGAAAAATATGACCGCCTGATTCGGAATAATCCTCTGGATGCCAATGAACTGGCAGGATTTATTGAGCGTCAGATCGTTGAAACGCGACAGAGTACAAAAGCTGTTGCTGAAATTTTAAAGAAAATTCTTCCTGATACGGAAATTGTTTATGTGAAGGCAAAGACAGTTTCAAAATTCAGGCAGGATTTTGATTTTATTAAAGTGAGGGACATGAATGATCTTCATCATGCAAAAGATGCTTACCTGAATATTGTTGTAGGAAATGTTTATTTTGTAAAATTCACAAAAAATGCAGGCTGGTTTGTGAAAGAGAATCCGGGGCGAACATATAATCTTGAAAAAATGTTTATATGGGATGTCGCGAGAGATGGAGAAATCGCCTGGAAAGCGGGAAAGAGTGGCTCTATTGTTCAGGTCAGAGCCATGATGGAGAAGAATCATATTCTTGTGACGCGTCGATCCTATGAAGTAAAAGGTGGATTATTTGATCAGCAGATTCTGAAAAAAGGAAAGGGGCAGGTGCCGGTCAAAGAAAGTGATGAACGATTGCGGGATATCGGAAAATACGGAGGATATAATAAGGCAGCAGGAGCTTATTTTATGCTTGTAAGCTCAAAAGATAAGAAAGGAAAAGAGCAGAGAACGATTGAGTTCGTACCAATTTATCTAAAAGACAGAGTGGAAAAAGATATGGAAAGTGCCAGAAACTATCTGATGGAAGAACGTGGATTGAGAGAGCCGAAAATACTGATCAAAAAGATTAAAATTGATACTTTATTTAAAGTCGATGGATTTTATATGTGGCTTTCTGGAAGAACTAGTAATCAGTTGATTTTTAAAGGTGCAAATCAACTGATTTTATCAAAAGAGGATATGAAAACTTTAAAAAAAGTAGTGAAATATATTCAGAGACAGAAAGAAGATAAGAATGTAAAGATCAGTGTGCGTGATGGAATAACAGAAGAAGAGTTGCTAAAGCTTTATGAGACATTTTTAGATAAGATCCGGCACAGTATTTATGGGGTGCGACTCTCTTCACAGGAAAAAACGCTGGTCAATGGAAAAGAGAAATTTATTGATCTCTCCGTTGAAGCAAAGTGTCAGGTGTTGTATGAAATTCTGCATTTATTCCAGTGTCAGAGTGGAGCATCAAATCTGAAAATGATCGGAGGTCCGGCAAGTGCAGGAATCCTGGTCATGAATAATAATATCAGTAAATGTAAAAATATTTCTATTGTCAATCAGTCTCCTACAGGAATTTATGAAAAAGAGATTGATCTTTTAAGAGTATGAGCTGGCGGACGATCGTCATTACCAAAAGAGCTAAATTAGATTTACAACTTGGATTTATGGTGGTGAGAGGGGAACATACGACGAAAGTAGCGTTGAATGAGATTGCTGTAGTATTGATAGAATCTACAGCAGTCTCGCTCACGACCAGTCTGTTGGCAGAACTGACGAAAAGAAAGGTTAAAGTTATCTTTTGTGATGAAAAAAGAAATCCGTCATCAGAACTGGTCAGCTATTATGGAAGTCATGATACCAGTAATAAGATTCGTAAGCAGATTGCGTGGAGACAAAATACAAAAGAAGCTGTCTGGACGGAAATTGTATCTGAAAAAATCAGAAAGCAAAAAGAATTATTAGAATTATTGGGAAAGGAAGAAGCTGAGCTTCTGTCATCTTATTTACAGCAGATCGCATGGAATGATGAAACCAACAGGGAAGGACATGCCGCAAAAGTATATTTTAATGCATTATTCGGGCTTGATTTCACCAGAACAGAGGATAATCTTATCAATGCAGCTTTGAATTATGGATATTCAATTATTTTATCGTCCTTTACAAGGGAAATTGTAGCAAATGGATATATAACTCAACTGGGACTTTTTCATGATAATATGTTTAATCAGTTTAATCTGGCTTCAGATCTGATGGAACCGTTCAGACCGCTAGTGGATAAATGTGTTCTGGGAATGAAACTGGAGCAGTTTGAACATGAAGAAAAAATGTGGCTGGTTGATATCCTGAATCAGGAAGTACAGATTGACGGAAAAATCCAGTATGTGAGTAATGCAATAAAAATTTATTGCAAAAGTGTATTTGACGCATTGAATGAGGATGACAGTGCATTGGTTCGATTTTATAAAATTGAGTTATAGATTTATGAGGGTATTAGTATTTTTTGATCTTCCGGTAATAACGGGTGAAAATAAAAGAGCCTATAGAAAATTCAGAAAATATCTTCTAAAGAATGGATTTCTTATGCTGCAGGAATCAGTGTACTGTAAACTTGCATTAAATGGAACTGCAGTTAAGGCGATTGTAGATAATGTCCATAAGAACAAACCGGAAGAAGGTTTGATCCAGCTGCTGACGGTAACTGAAAAGCAGTATGCAAAGATGGATATTGTAATAGGTGAGACAAAAAGTGAAGTATTAGATACAGATGAAAGGCTGGTGATTCTATGAAGCTGGTACATATCAACCTGAATGAAGGTATTCTTGTCGATGCAATTAATTGCACAGAATGGGTAATAGAATCACCCGAATACTTTTCAGAATATGTAATGGAATTAGCAGGGCAGGTGGAAGGAAAAGAAGGCAGATTCGTATTATCAGATAATGAAAAAGAAGTTGATATTTCTAAAAATGTAGAGCTGATCTTTAATATTTTTGCATTAGATATAAATGAAAGAAAACTGATCAGCAAACTTTATATGGAATTGGAAAAGCTTACTGCGGACGAACGATTCTATGTGAAAACCCAGGAAATGAAGCAATATCTGCAAGAGTATTTATTACAGCTTGAACAGGAGACAGACTATATCCTTGATCTTGCGGATGAAATAGATTTTGCCTCATTATTTAAAGCTTTTGGTATTAAATATGAGGTACTGGAAGAAAACTTCTTAGAACGTCTTGTGAGATATATGCGAATAGTGGAACGATTATTAAAGAAAAAGCTTTTTGTATTTGTTAATTTGCGAAGTTATTTATCAAATCAGCAGATTGATGAATTAATAAAAGAAGCGACGTATCAGGAAATTCAGCTTTTATTGATTGAAACCTGTGCGAGAGATTGCATTGAGGGTGTAACAAGGTATATTATAGATAAAGATGGATGTGAAATATAACATCCTAACAGTTTGAGTACCTGTATTTTATGCGAATGATGGCATTTCATTTTTGAATTTGAGGTTTGAGAATGATGTAAAAATGTATGGTACTCAAACGCAGATGATGCACGTTTCTGTAATGTATCGGTTTGAGAATGATGTAAAAATGTATGGTACTCAAACATCTGATCCATAACCCTAAACGCTGAATGTGTTTGAGAATGATGTAAAAATGTATGGTACTCAAACAACCGTTTGAAAATCCACAGCATTATAAGCGTTTGAGAATGATGTAAAAATGTATGGTACTCAAACGTTTGATTTCCGGATGGTTGTCCGGTCATGGTTTGAGAATGATGTAAAAATGTATGGTACTCAAACGTCCTTTTCCGTTAAGCGTTCCGGTCTGCAGTTTGAGAATGATGTAAAAATGTATGGTACTCAAACTTTTATCTCGTTTCTTCCGTATGGGTGGTGTTTGAGAATGATGTAAAAATGTATGGTACTCAAACCATATTACATCTGAGCGAACTTTTTTTTGTTTGAGAATGATGTAAAAATGTATGGTACTCAAACCACTCCTGTCTGATTTACTACCTTCAGATTGTTTGAGAATGATGTAAAAATGTATGGTACTCAAACTACATGGTGAAAAAGATACCCGTTGAACAGTTTGAGAATGATGTAAAAATGTATGGTACTCAAACCACCGCCAAGACCCTGAATCAGTGAAGCAGTTTGAGAATGATGTAAAAATGTATGGTACTCAAACTGTTGTGACAAATGTTATCTCATGGGGTGTGTTTGAGAATGATGTAAAAATGTATGGTACTCAAACCGAATGCATTTGCATCTACTTCCAACGGTTGTTTGAGAATGATGTAAAAATGTATGGTACTCAAACGAGTGATTTGTTTTCCCTGTCAAACGCTTCGTTTGAGAATGATGTAAAAATGTATGGTACTCAAACCGTTTAATTAGAAGTATTAGAAAGGGTGATAGTTTGAGAATGATGTAAAAATGTATGGTACTCAAACACGTATCCACAGTGTCTATTCCTGCTTTCCGTTTGAGAATGATGTAAAAATGTATGGTACTCAAACTGGTTTACTTTCGATGGATACCAGAACATCGTTTGAGAATGATGTAAAAATGTATGGTACTCAAACAACGGAGTGAAAACAGGGTGAAATGAGGGTGTTTGAGAATGATGTAAAAATGTATGGTACTCAAACATGGGTAAAAAAAATCCGTTCAGAAGGTTTGTTTGAGAATGATGTAAAAATGTATGGTACTCAAACAAGAATGCAACGATCATTGATACTGTAAGCGTTTGAGAATGATGTAAAAATGTATGGTACTCAAACTTTATTCCCGATGCTGAACACAGTCTGTGGGTTTGAGAATGATGTAAAAATGTATGGTACTCAAACTGAAGGAAATGAGAAAACTATTCAGGAGTGTTTGAGAATGATGTAAAAATGTATGGTACTCAAACGTACGACGGGAGCAAAAAGTCTGATGGATTGTTTGAGAATGATGTAAAAATGTATGGTACTCAAACCAAACTGGGAGATTTGGAGCAGCAGGCGCAGTTTGAGAATGATGTAAAAATGTATGGTACTCAAACCTGTGACATTTCGACTGCACCCGAAAAGCGTTTGAGAATGATGTAAAAATGTATGGTACTCAAACGCATCGGGCTTTCTTTCTCTTTCTGAATCCGTTTGAGAATGATGTAAAAATGTATGGTACTCAAACTAAGAACAATAAGAATGTTGGTTTTTATTGTTTGAGAATGATGTAAAAATGTATGGTACTCAAACTAAGAGAGGGATTGAAAGACCGCAAGGGAGGTTTGAGAATGATGTAAAAATGTATGGTACTCAAACGAAAGAAGAAGGAACAAAACATGGCGTTAGTTTGAGAATGATGTAAAAATGTATGGTACTCAAACGACGCTAAAACTTTCAAGATCTGATAGAGAGTTTGAGAATGATGTAAAAATGTATGGTACTCAAACACAAAATTCTCGGGAATTTTAAACCAGCGGTTTGAGAATGATGTAAAAATGTATGGTACTCAAACCAATCTTTGCATCTCTTGACATATTTTCTGTTTGAGAATGATG
>PPYE01454560.1_pt1 | contig 12124 bp, 22 predicted proteins | sample 1559881 | NCBI WGS metagenome assembly PPYE01 (sample SAMN08240022, study PRJNA423297) | Human gut metagenome, whole genome shotgun sequencing project.
GTGATGCTTTACTTAATTCAGATGGATTAATAGAGCCTAAAGCGGAAACAAGGAAATTCACCCTGCGTTGCAGGAACTCTCCAATAACCTCTGCATGATTTGATACTTGCAAGTGTGTGGAAAGAAAGACATAATCAAAAGCCACTCCCGACAAAACATTACCCGAACCACTCAGCTTATCAAAACTAATTTGAGGAGTATTTGTCATTGAATAAGCCTTATCAAATAGAGTATTCATTTCAAGTTCTATAGTCGTAGGCACCTGGTTCCACGTTAAATATTGGGCATCCGCACCTTCTCCTGTGAGTTTTACCATTCTGTCCTTAACTTTACCCATAAAACCTTCCACATCACCAATCAGCTTCAACAAGGGGAAGAAATGGTAGTCGATGCAATCGGCATAATTGGAAAGCAGTTTCTCCAGCCGTACACGAAAAGGCTTTATCTTCTCGCAATACGCTTCGGGGCGGTAAGCATAGAGAATCGGAAGTTTCCCAAACCCATGAGCGAAAGACGGTCTTTCCTCCAACTTCGATAAATCCCATTGATAAACCATCTTGTCAGTGATAGTCATAAAACATGTGACTTCCGAATCGTCCATTAGTTTTTTCTTGTACTCACGAGAAAAAGCCACTAAATCTCCCTCGTCATTGAAGAAAGGATAAAGTATATCGCCACGAAATGGAGACCACAGTACGCTTTTCAACTTCTTGGTGGGTTTAACCTTGCCACCGAATGTAGTCTTTAATTTCTTCCAGAACTTCTCCCAAAACGAATCATCATCGGCAACATACCAATATTCGGCCACTTCCTGTTCAGAGAGCCAAGAGCGGACTATCTTCTTGTTCTGATACTTGATTTTGTTGGACTTGAATACAGCTTTGACCGCATCCAGCAGCTTCTTTTCATCATCGTCAGTCGGAGTACAGTCCATTGACGGTTCTGTACCGACAGTGAAAGCGGTTTGAATGTTGACTATATCCTGCTCCAAAGGAATAGAGATACGGTTTACTGGCTCAGTCTTGTACTTCGCTTCTATTTCGTAAGTCTTTCCGGTCTTTTCATCGTAAACCGTTTCCTTTTCCTTTTCAAGTACTTTCCTGTCCGGATACTTCTCTTTGTCGACCATGATTTCATGGCGTTTCGGGTTCCAATCATCCCAAAGATTACAACGGTTGGGTAGTTCGGTTTTTCTACCTTTCTTTAGGTAGCTTATCTTCTGCCCGATGTCAGGCAATGCTAATATTTCTTCTAAACTCAATGGCATAGCTTATATTTTTAATGTGTGAATATTCCAGTTAAATCTTTCGGCTTCTGAATCTTGCCAAGAAGTTCACCAAGCACATAGTAACGAGCAGCATCCATTCCGTGATTGTCGTGGTCTTCCGGCTCGTTGATATAGTTTCCGTCCTTATCCTTTGCCCAAACATACTTTCTTGCCTCTCTCTGCAAGTTGTATGAGCGTTTGGTTATGTACATCTCATACTCTTTCATCTTGTCTATACCAGCATTGATAGAACCTGCGCCCTTTTCTACGGCGTATATTTTGATACCTCCGTTGTGTATCTCTTGAATCAGGCGAGGATCTGCACTATCAGCAATAACCTTCAATCCCCACGGGCGAAGAGTTTTGATAATGTCGGAAGAAAGAAGCCCGGTTCTATAATCCACTTCATCAAGATATAGACGATTATCAATAATTCCACATCTAACAACCGCTGTTGGGTCATGGGTGAATCCAAAGTCTAGTCCAAGTCCAACCTTTTTACATCCTTGAGGAAACTCATCAACGATACCCCACTTCTTGAACACCGCACCTTCCGCTACATCAGCCCAGCGACCGATAACCACATGGGCGTACTTTTCGGGATTCTTTTCTTTCATTTCCTGCACTTCATTCAGGAACTCCGGAGAAAGATTCTCCAAGTTATCCAGATAGGTCGTATGGATATGTAGTACATTTGGGTGAGTGGAAATCTGAACCTGTACACCGTCAATCTCTACTAACTTGTGAGTTTTCTCGATATACTTCTTGTAGATGAAGTGATTAGAATCACACGGATTCATTATGATGATAATCCGATTCTGAATCCCTTTCTTACGAATGGAGAGCATTATCTTGTCGAACTCTTCCTCATTCGTCCATTCCTCCGCTTCATCACAGACGAAAGTCGTTATCCCTTGGATGGATTTCAGCTTTGCCGTCTGATTGCCCGAAGAGGTCTTGATACCACGGAACATGATACGGCTTTTCGTCATTTTGTTGACTATATCCGTCTTGGTGGTCTTAAAATACTTCGTTGTTCCATCAAGGTCTATCTTCTCCATCATTTCCGGGATGATAGACATACCGGCGGAAACCATCGTGTAACGGGTATAGAGAATCTGATGCACAATCTTCTCGGCAGGGGTCATTTCAAAGGTCAGCCGTTCTATGAAGGTGGAGGCGTTGAAAGACTTTCCCGACCCACGTCCCCCGGTAATAAGGATGATGAATTTTTCCTTATCCTCGTACAATGGATGATATATTTCTTGAGGTACTATCATTTCAGCTTGTCTTTAATCCAGGAATCAATACTGATACCGTGGTCTATGTCGGTTGGAATGTCAGCATCTTCATCCTGCTTACGTTCAACCTTTCTCCAGTCTTCATCGTGATGGTACAACCAAACGGACATCGCTTGCAGATTCGGAGCCAGTTCACTTTCGCTTACTTGCAATTCTTCCTCACCGGTCAGATTGCCTTCCGTGTCACGGAGCTTCCTTACCACAGTGCTTTTTGTCTTGATGCCACCAAGAGCCATTGCAAGGAACTTAGCCCTTACTGTGGCGGTTACGGTCGCACGCCCACGCGCTAATACTTGAGATAATTGTGGATATTCATTCTTCTTTATGCAAAACGTTTCGGGTGAAATCCCAATAGCGAAAGCAATCTCCTTATCAGTGAATCCCTTTTTGGCATACGACTCTATGAGAGAAAGAAAGTCCTCACTCGTATAGTTAAACTTAGGTTTCCTTCCACCTTTTCCTTTTCTATTTTGAGACTCACTATTTGTCATAATTTTATCCGTTTGATAAACCTCGGCTTGCAGCAGTGTATCCTATTCTGTTTTTGAAATTGGAGAAAGGAAGTAGTGAGGAGTCTACTTTTAAACTTCTTGCCAGATTTTGAGTTACATTATATCCTGCACGAGATATTCGTTGATTATTTGATATGTTTTTTGCAATGTTACCACTTGCTGCATAGGTTTTTCTCAACCTTTTTGTTGTTGAAAGAATTTCGCTGTAACTTCTTTGTCTTTTTCTGACTCTGCTTTCCTCCTATAATTAATCTATTCTTTCTATTTGTTCATCGAATACTTCGCCCTTAATAAACTTCATATTTGCTTCATACCCAAATCGTTCACAAAAAGCGGCTTTTGCTTCGTATGTATCGAAAGAAAGCATCACATAGGCGTCCATGTTCTCGGCTTGTTTCTGTGCATTTTCCTTTACCTGTTGCTTGACTTCCTTCATGTGGGCAACCCTCTCGGCACGTTCCAACTGCTTGGCGGCTTTCTCGGCTTCTTTTTGTTCAGCAACCGGCGCCATCATATCAGACAGAGCGTCTGCGATGGAGCTTTCTTCCTCTGTCTGCAAAAGGTAGTCAACTCCAATCATGTTCAAGTCGGCATCGGTCAGACCGGCATCTTTCCAGTCAATATCGGGCACAATACGGGCAAGGGCATCGAAATCCCATGTGCCTTGTGCGTTGGGGTTGTTCATTAGGATATTCAACTCTTTCTCCTGTTGTTCGTCCACGTCAATGACATCGACACGAATACGGTAGTCGTTATCGGGAAACTTCTGCAATTCATCCATGACAGATAAACGTTGGTGCCCGCTGACTACGGTTAGCCCTGTTCGCTTATTCACGACAATTCCACCGACCAATCCGAACTTCTTGATACCACGCTTTAATGTCTTGCGTGATTCTTCGGATAGCTTTCGGGGATTGTAGTCTGCAAAGTGAATGGCAGAACGATTAAGTTCTACCGATTCACTCTTTATGTATTTACTTAATCCCATTGTCATATTCAAATAAGATTCTTTCACTCATGGGAAACGCCTTTATTATCTTCTGCAAGTCTGCCGGATAATTTTTACGAAGCCATAAGAAGCAGTCAATATTGAAACCTATTCCGTTACTTGCCTTATTGCCGTATCTAACTGGTTCAGGTAAGTTGTGCTGCCTCATGTAAGCAAGTATATCCCTCTGATTCCAATCTGCCAAAGGATAGACCATGCCGTTATTCTCATAACCATTGGATTCGTAGCCTTTCAGCATAAGCCTGCGATTCATTCCGTCTGCCTTCTTCATCCCCAAAAAGGTGTAATAAACACCATGAGTAAGCTGCATTGCCTTGACTACATCAGCAAGTTTCAATAACTTTACATCGGGGTTGGGCACGCAATACATGCCACCACGAAGAATATAAGTAAGATTCCAGTGGGGTACTTGAACAAACTCTATCTTCGGATATTTGGCTTTAGTCCAGTTTATCCAACGATTGATGTGCGCTAAGTCCTTGACAAAGTACATGAACACACAAACAATCCTGTCAAACTTCGGATAGATTAAATCAAGCAGAACAAGCGAATCTTTACCGAGTGATAGAAACAGTAAAGCCTCACTCGATTTTACTCGAATGAGGTCTATACATTGGTTCGCTTGCTCTACTCTATTCATGGTTAACCACCGGATAAACCATAAGCAACACGAACGTCACTGTAACGTTGTCTGCGTGAACCTAACTGGGAAGTGCCCGCTGCACCACCACGTCTTGCTACTAATCTACCGCCTGCACCTGCACCATTCATATTTCTGCGTGGTCCGGCTACTCTGTTAATTCTTCTTGCGACTCAGCTTTCTAATTTTAAAAGTTAAACAATCAATCTATATGTTTCTCTAATACCTTGCCTAAAGTGTAATCCATCTGGGCTGCTAGATATTCTTCTCCTTGATACTCGTAAACAACATCGTTGCCCCCTTCATCTGTAAGGATTACCGCTTCTGCGTTCTTTACTTCAACGATGATATAAGGGCGCTTGCCTGTATAAGAACCTGTCAGAAGTTTGATGGCATCATACTTGATGGGCTTTAGTTCGATTTCGCCCTCTTCGGGTAGTTCTTCATCAGCCTTGTACTCTTTACCGTTACAGAGGTAAGTGATATACTTCTTAGCGTTGGTAGGTCTGATTTCGCGGTATTCATGCGTTTTAGTACCCGCCAGGATTTCATCGAAATACTTCTGTTTGATGCTTAATGTAAGAATATTCATAATCGTGTCATTTTTAAAATTAATATTCATTGTTGCGGAAACAGGACTCGAACCTGTGACCACCGCCAAGTCAAAGCGGTAAGCTAACCAACTGCTCCATTCCGCGATTGTACTCCAAAGGTACAACTACAACCAAAGATAACGAAATATCTTCAATAGCCGTTCTTCACAATAAATCTATTGTGAAAGATTAGTCAACCACTTATCTCTTTTCTCTCTGTACGCCTCTAAAGTAGGCGCACAACAAGAAAACAACTCACCACTTTCAGTACGGTAGTCGTACTGGTACATTCTCACTCTCTTTCTGCCTAACTTTGTTGTGTAGGTAGTGTAATTCTCTTTACCGGGCTGGCATACGCTGCAACCGCTTACGTTTATCGAGTTCATAATTTTTTCAATTTAGATAAAGAGTTCTCTACTTGCGTTAATGCCAAATCTATTTTTTCATCAGGCATATTATCTACCACGGCATCAATGTCCATGTTGATGTTTTCGTGAGAGTACATACGCTTAAACATTAACTGCCAACTCTCAGGTAATTGCTTGAGACCTTGCTTTATTTCTTCTCTTGTAAAATTTGACACTTTATTATTCATATTTTTCTATATTGTGGTAGCCCGAAGGCTACCGGATTAGAACTCAACAAATATTAACCGTTCATTATAGTATGGAGACTTTTCTTTTACCCACATATAATTTCTTTCAAAACCATAGTCAAAGAACAGTTTAAAGTAAGGGTATTGTACTATTAAAGAGTTCATACAGCCTCTTAACTCGTCTTCTGACATGCAAGAAGCTATCTCATTGATTATTTGAACGAAAAGGTGTAAAACTTCTGGTTCATTATTCAATAACGGTTTTTCTATAACTGCTTTTAAAAATGTATTTACGTTCATAATCTTATATATTACGCAGGGCTTTCGCCCTGCTGGTTAAACTTATCACTTATTCTCTTTCGACCATTGCCGATAAACTCTATCACAGATAGTTTCATCACTTTCAAACGGCCCGCCGTAAGTATACTCAATCAACTCTGATTCACCGTGTGGCGTTATAGTAACTTCATATTCATCTAATGCACAAGGGTTACATACTATTCTTCTGCAACTAACTACTGCCTTATCATACTCTTTCATTGCTTCACATCTTTGTGGTGGGGTTATTATCCCCACCGGTTAATACTTACTTCTGTGAATCTCTCAAATCAAACTCTACGACCTTGTGATACTTATGAATATCGTACAGGTCGTGAGCGCAGCCTATCGCAGAAGCTAATCTCACCGCTTCTTCAAGAGCTGACATCATGCTGATTGAAGCGTCTTGAGCGTCTTTCTTTGCCTTGTCATACTCTCTGTTGTTTCTTACAAGCTCTTGCAACTTTTCAACTTCTTCAAGCTGTTTGAGGGCTTCTCTTACCTGCTTCATTGCATCTTTAATCTCTTTTCTGTAATCGCTTGTTAAAGTCTTCATATCTTATATGTTTTAATTATTATTACTTCGTTTCTGATGATGCAAATGTAATGATTAAAATCATACAGCAAACAAATACATGTTATAATTATATGATTATTATCATATATTAACAGAAAGCTATAAATATGACTATAATCTAAATATATTTTAATAGAAATGACTATATTCAATCAAAACAGCCTATTTTCATTTGCTTATTCAATTTTTACAGCTATATTTGCAACTGATTTAAATCATACGCACATGGAAGTAAAGACAATAATCAAGCAAAGGGGTTTCACAATGGAAGCCGTTGCAAAAAAAATGGGAATAACAAGAGTTACGCTCGCCCAGAACCTTAGTAGAAATCCAACAGTAGGAACATTACAGAAAATAGCAGATGTTATCGGATGTAAGGTTGGGGATTTTTTTGCTGATGAAATAAATATAAATGATAACGATTTCACCGCCCTTATCCAGCACAAAGGAGACTTCTACAAAGCCAGCACTTTAGAGGAACTAAAGAAAATCGTGGCTGAAATCGAAGAAAAGAGCAAATAAAGTTGTATTTCTATATAACATTTAATACCTTTGTATCATGAGAAAGATAATCACATACAAAAACTATTTCTTCGACTTTATAAAGAAGCTGTCAAAAGACGAAACAAATAAAATTCGCCGTGCGTTAGACTTGTTCAAGGTAGAGGATAAGATACCAAGCCACTTTATAAAGTTTATACGAGATGGGATTTATGAATTTCGTGTGACCTATGGCAACAATGAATTTCGTATCTTTTTCATATATGACGGCGATACTGTGGTTGTTCTTTTTAACGCATTTAAGAAAAAGACACAGAAAACGCCAGATAGTGAAATAAAAAAAGCTATAAAATTAAAGGAGGAATATTATGATGCTAAAAGAAATCAGTAAAGATATCTACGATGTAGATGCTTGGTTAGACGAAGGTCTCGGCAAAGAAGGAACTCCCGAACGTGAAAAGAACCGGGAAAAGGCATGGGAAGAGTATAACGCTCAAATATTATTGGATGCTCGTAAAAATGCAAGGCTTACACAGGCAGAACTTGCTAAGCGCATAGGAGCTGACAAGGGATATATTTCAAGAATAGAACGAGGTCTTACTGTTCCAACAGTTTCCACTTTGTATCGCATTGCAGCTGCTATGGGGTTAACTGTAGAATTGCGCCCTATGTAAACAAGCCGGAGCACTAAACTCCGGCTCATTAATTGATTAGCCCTTTGAATCTTAACCGATTTACGATTTCGGTGTAAAGATAGTCAATATCCTGCCTGTAAGACCTATATTGCTGGTAGAAAAACGTCACATCCTCGCAGTTGTGAGAAATTAGGGGGCCAGTGCACCCGGTTACTTCCGCAATCTTATCCCGCAACCCGACTTTCATCTTTCCCCCTGCCAACGTGCTTGGAGAATACAGGAAAAGGATTATAAAGATAAACTTTTTCCTTTGGGTCGGGCTATCCACACACGGAGGAAGAGGTATCGCCAAAAGAATTTCTTTGAACCATTCATATATCATTCCGATAATCGAGTAGTCATGTAAAACAGGTTCTGATAGCTCCTGTTCACGCTCTAAAAGCCTTGATTTTTGCTCCCGAATTGATTTAAGTTCTGATATTGCTGAAAATTCTTTTATCATAACACAATTATTTAAAAGTAAATAGTATATTTGCATCATAATCGTGTAGGGAAGAGCTGATTCATGGTCGTGCGTGGGTTGGCTCTTTTTCATTCTTCTTCATTCGTACTGACGAATGGTTTCTTTTCTAAGTCGTAACAAGTGATATATACTCGTTTTCCGTTGACATCACATAGAGCAAGGGCATATCCTTTCTCCAGTATTTTCACCGGCTGGTTGTCGCAATAGACTGTGCTCCCAACCGGAACTCTTGTAAAATGGCGTACTATCATTTTATTATCTTTAGCTTGCTATACCAGCGTGATGCATGGGAGAACCACCCAATTAAGAATGATTTCCCAAAAATGGTTACTTTATATAGTTTGCTCATGGTTATTTCTTTTTCAAATTAGACATCACACAACCAATCACTTCATAAATAAAAATGGCAAGAAAAATAGTTGTCCATGGATATTGGTTCACCAGTTCATAAAATTCTCTCATAGTTAATACAACTTTCCGTTTAACATTGGTCTTAATTCATTGTATATTTGTTTTTGCTCAATATGCCAAAGCAAATCTATGCCAAGATGTTTGGCAAGCCCAAATATTTTAATCAATGAGTAAACTATATCTATATTAATAAGATTTTTAGTAATATTAAAAATGGACTCTGTGAATGTTTTTCCAATGAATATACGCGAATATTCTTCAAGTACTTCATTGTCTAAGCATTCATTTCCCAACTCTATATTACGCAATCCGCATAAGTCAAGCAAGCGTATACAGGCGTCAGCAAGTTCATCAGGGAGTGAATCTTTTACATGCTTTTCAAACGAAAATCTAAATCGTTTTTCTTCTCCTACCAATGCAGGATAACGATTGTAGTCCATTTCAAAACGAGACTTACATTTATTCCCTAATCTCCCTTTTCTGTCCGCTTCCACAGCTTCCATCAACTCAGATATTACCAAACATAGGAGATGTTCGTTACTCAGTTCTTTATCGTGGAAACCGTGCTCACAGGCTGTCTTATAAGCGCGATTTCTTAATTCGTTCAAGTTAATATGTTCCATAATCATATAAGTTTTAATGCTTCCAAAATACCAGTTTCAAGTGCTTTTTCGTAGGTATCATATACCGGATATCCGTTCCCTTTGTTTATTTCGTTTTCCATCCAGTCACTGTCTTCTATTGGAACATTGAAATCACAATAAGAAACCTTCCATCTTTTTCCTATAACAGGTTCTACCCATACATATACACCTTTTATTTCAAGAAGCCACTTTTGGGCGATGGATTGGGAAGGTGCAGAAAACCTATCAGGTCTTGTATTGAAATTTTCGACTTCGTAACTTTCAAATAGTTCGAGGTCGCCTTCTACACATTCCGCTTCATAAAAAGTAAATACATCTTCCTTGAATCCTTTTTCTTTCAGCAGTTTAGCTGTTTCCAATGTTACAAATTCTTCGGTCATGGTTATTCTCCTTTCTTTAATATTGATTGTAATGGATTAAAGCTATCATTTACTCGTTGCACTCCGTCTATAGTATCTACTATAGTTGTGTCTATACTGCTCACAGCATCCGCTATTTTATGCGAAGTGTTTGACATGTAAACAACAGTAAGAATATCTATCAACTGTTTTTTACTCAATCGCTGTAGCTTAGATTCTATTGCATTTTTCATTTCTTCCTCGGTCATTTCCCGCCTCCTTTTCTATCTTCCATAATTAGCGATACATTTCTATAACCACTCTGTTTTCTTTCTCACCGTCATCAGGGTGTACGTCTGTATAGTCAATAACCGAAAAATCAAATAAATCCGGATAAAATACAGTTTCATATCCACCAACATTTTGAATGATGTTGATTTCCGCGTTTTTATCATCCACAAGCATTAATTCGTCTATCAATTCTTGTACAGTACTTATCTTCTTCATATTACCAATCTCCTTATCTTTTATTCGTTGTAACACATCTTTGTTCGCTTCGAGGATTTGGTCGAAAGAGGGGATGTGCATCCACATATCGCAAACATAATCACTGTAATCTTCAAATTCAAAATCCGGTAATGTTGACACTTGTGGTTGACATCCTGGAATTGGATTGATAAATCCGCTCACAATGGCTCCGTTTGATACCATTCTGCAAAGAACAAGCTCATCATCTTCCGGCAACCGTTCCTCCACGCTTATCCACGGAGATTGCTTTTCCTTCCATTCTGCACCAGCGATAAATCCTTCTTTAAATTCATCTGCACCACATTCTCCACAGTCGTAAGCTGGATTGCTTCCTTTGAAATGCTCACAATAGTTACGCTCTGTGCAAGGATACTCTCCATTGCATTTATAATGTTTGTGAATGGCTTCTCTTGCCGCTTCTTCTACTGTCTGTTTCATAACCTAATTGTTTATCGAAAATCTTGATACATCTTCTAATTAATATCGCTTCCAACGAATGTGGCTATATCATCGAATTCATCCTTCGTGTACTCATATCCATTGATAATTATCACTTCATCCATAATTTACTCTTTCATATATCTTTAATACTAATTTCTCCTTTCAAAACTCGTTCTACCTGCCTGTCAAGTATCTCTTGGAATTCTATTTGGCATATAATGGAGCAATCTGGCATGATTTCTTCCACTGGGTCTCCTCGCCATGTTGGTAATTCGTCAAGAAAGATACGTCCATCTTTATCTTTCAAGCACGTTGCGCCAACGTCACGCTCAATTCGTGCCATTTTTGCAAAAACTTCCGGAAAATCTTTCCGTATCTTATTCCAATAACCCATACCACCTTTCACACAACCGATGCAGTTGTTATTATTGTAGCCCATCTTGTACATAGCGGGGATTTCAATACCGGCTTTCCAAAGCATTCCCATTGCATCCGGCTTTGTAATCTGCCTTTCTATAAGTGGAAATAGCGGCTTTGTGTCCGGGTATTGCTGTTTAAAGCGGATGGCACGATTTATTTCTTTTGAGTCAAAGTCAAATCCCCACACTTGACCATCCCAAAAACCAAGCTCATTTTCTAATTTCTGACGAACCTGTTTTTTTAATTCAAATGTACAGGCAGCACCAGTAGGCCCATTGATGTATCGTTTTTTAAGAAGCACATCATCTACATTAAGATACTTATCGCTGCGAATGGTATATATTGGATGGCCGTACCATTTTTCGCAATCAGCCAAAAATCTTGTATTATCAGGATGACCTGTACCTGTCTCAATATAGTAGATTCGTACATCTTCGTACAAGCTCAACGCTATCTTACAAGCAACCGCGGATGTTACACCGCAAGAAAACCATGCTATTATCATTTTATTCATTTCATTATTTATCAACGAACTTCGCAGGGTGCAAATCTGTTTAACTCACGGATTCCCGCCGTGCCTGCCAGTTCGTTATAGTTTTAATCAACTTCTTTCAATTTTCCGTCAACCAGCATATACCATGTGTCAGCCTTGACTTTCTTTCCGTCGACTACTACAGCCTTCCAATCGACAACATCATACGTTTCTTTGTCTTCTTCGGCTATAACCAAAATTGCTCCCATTCCGCCTCTTACCTTGACATTGTTACCTCTTACCACTGACAGGCCATTTAATCCGGATAAAGCCTTTCCTCTTGACGTGGCAGCACCGTAATCACCAGCCGTGGCAGCACCGCCATTACCAGCCGTGGCA
>PPYE01644119.1_pt1 | contig 12124 bp, 6 predicted proteins | sample 1559881 | NCBI WGS metagenome assembly PPYE01 (sample SAMN08240022, study PRJNA423297) | Human gut metagenome, whole genome shotgun sequencing project.
TGTTCGATCAATTCAAAGAAGAACTCAGTCATGGCGATAGTCCGGTCGCCGCGACTGGGCGCGCGTTAAAGATTGCCGGACGAACGATCCTTTACAGTGGGTCGTCACTACTGATTGGGTTTAGTGCCCTAGGGCTCGCCAACTTCTCAATCTACAAGTCAGCGGTCGGTGTTGCGATTGCCGTTGCCATCTTACTGCTGGTCTTGTTGACCTTGAACCCATTTTTCATGGCTTTGTTAGGACCACGGTTGTTCTGGCCAACCAAGAAGTTTGCGGGTGGGAGTACGAGTAAGATGTGGCACGGTATCGCTGCTTCATCCGTGCGCTACCCAATCATCGCGTTGGTCGTTGTGTTAGGGGTCTCATTACCATTCATCCTGACTTACAACAATCAATTGAACTATGATACGTTAGCCGAATTGAACGATTCGATCCCAGCGAAGAAAGGTTTCAAAGTCGTCCAGGACCACTTCTCCAAAGGGACGGCCGAACCATCAACGCTGTATATCAAGACCGACCATGCTTTAAATAATGAAAAAGATTTGAAGCTCATCGACAGTTTGACCAAGCAGCTCCAAAAGGTCAAAGGGGTCAAAACGGTCGCTTCAGTCACTCAACCAGGTGGCTCAGAAGTGAGTCAATTGTACGTCAATGATCAATTAGGCACGGTCACTAGCGGTATGAAGAGTGCCGGCAAAGGCCTAACCAAGATTGGCAGTGGCCTGGACAGCGCCAACAGCAAGCTGAAGAGCGCGAATATGTCTGATAGCGCTAAGTCAGCTAAGAAGTTGGCGGATGGGGCGAATGAAGTCGCTAGCGGCGTCGTTTCCTATACCGATGGTGTTTACACGGTCAATAATGGCTTGAACCAATTGAATAGTAAGACTGGCACGCTCTCTAGTGGGGTTAATAAGCTGGTTAGTGGGTCTGGTCAGGTTACGAGTGGTGCTAATACCGTTGCATCCGGTAACTCAACCTTGGCTTCTAGTCTGATAACCTATACGAATGGTGTTTATACCGTCAATAGTGGCCTTAATCAGTTGAATAGTAAGACCGGCACATTATCCAGTGGTGTAAATAAATTAGCTACTGGGGCGAACTCACTATCTAGCGGATTAACCACTGTGTTCTCAGGAACCCAAACGTTGTCCAATGGATTATCAGAACTGAATGATAAGAAATCCTCCATTTCAAGCGGGACGGGTCAGTTAACAGCGTCAATTGCAAAATTACAACAGGGTTCTGCAAGTCTGTCTGAAAACCTCGCAGCCTTAGAAAAGTCAGTGAGTGGCAACTCTATTGATACAAGTAAATTGGAAACTTTAACTTCTAACTTAAATACGATCAATACGAATTTACAGAAGTTAGTAACCAGTTCAGATAGTGTTACATCTAATATCGCTAGCGTGAATAAGGCGGCCACCCTATTTAGTGAATCATCAGACAAAATGTCAGAAGATATGGGTACCATGCAGAAAGCCTTATCAAGCGCGGCAAGTCGAGATGCTGCTTCAAGTTCAACGACGGCTACGGTTAATGCTAATTCAGTGGCTTCTGCTGCATTGGCTGCGGCCGGATCATCTGCAACCTCGGAACAAAAGGCTGCGATTAGTTCAGCAGTTACATCTGAGGTGAATGCTCAGAATAGCTCGAACGCAAATACGAGTTCAACTGCGACAACTAAAGCCGGTACCGTAACGGCGAGTGATGGTCTGACAGCATTGTCCGATATGCAACAGAGATTGACGGCATTAAAGAGTGCGACTGATTCTCTGAATGATTTGAGTGATAATCTGGACAATTTAGCAAGTGTTAAGCAAGTTGCTTCCGCCGCTATTCAAGGAAACGATGCTTCGTTAAAAGCAATTGAACAGATTTCTGCATCAGCAGCACAGCTGAAAACGATGGAAAGTGCCGTTTCAAAATTGTCTAGTGGTTCTTCAGAGATTACCGCTAACTTGTCCCAGCTTCAGACTGGGGCCGAGACCCTTGCAAGTAAGTTGAATCAATATACGACTGGAGTAGCGACAGCATCTGCAGGTGCATCTAAACTCAATACTGGTGTAAGCAGTGCTTCAACTGGTGCAAACCAACTTTCTAGTGGTTTAGGTTCATTGCAAGGTCAAATTCCAACGCTTACTAGTGCAATTAGTGCGTTAGATGCCGGGACTAATAAGCTTAATAATAATTCTGCTGCGTTAGTTTCAGGTGCAAATCAGTTAGCATCCGGTGCAACTCAAGTAGCTTCCGGTTCATCCCAAGTAACATCTGGTTTGACAACCTTGAAAGGTCAAGTACCAACCTTGGTTAGTGCAATCAGCGCATTGGATAACGGGACGAACAAGTTGGTCGCAAATTCGGCTACACTTAACAGCGGTGCCTCCCAAGTTGCCTCAGGTAACGAACAGATGTACACCAGCATTCAAAGCTTAGTTGGTCAGATGAAGACCCTCCAAGACGGGTTGAAGACTGCCAGTGATGGGACTAAGACGATCAATAAGGGTGTTGGCTCAGCTAATAGTTACTTGACTGGGTTGAAGAATTCTGCGGCTGCGAAGACGTACTACGTGCCAAAGAGTACCTTAAAGGGTAAGACTTACAAGTCTGCTTTGAAGGCTTATATGTCTGGTAATAACCATGCGACGAAGATGACGATCGTCTTGAATGAAAATCCAAGTTCGAAGTCAGCGATGAATAAGGTAACGGCAATTCAAAAACAAGCTGAAAATAGCTTGAAGGGGACTGCGTTAGACGGTGCAACGATTGCCATTGGTGGTCAAACATCTGAAACCAACGATACCCAATCAATTGCTTCTAGTGACTTTATTCGGACGGCAGCGATCATGTTAGTCGGAATCCTGATTGCCTTGATGGTCATCACACGTTCCGTATTACAACCGTTCTACATCTTAGGGACCTTGTTATTGGCTTACATTATGTCCTTAAGTATCACGCGGATGTTGAGTAGTTGGTTCATGGGTCAAGACATGTTGACTTGGAACACACCATTCTTCGGGTTCATCATGTTGATTGCCCTTGGGGTCGACTACAGTATCTTCCTGATGATGAAATATCGTGAATTTGATAATTCGGCTGCTACACCAAGCACTCGAATCGTCAGAGCTTCTGCCGTAATCGGTGCCGTGGTCTTATCCGCCGCCCTGATTCTGAGTGGGACATTTGCCGCCTTGATGCCATCCGGTGTCTTGACGTTGATTCAAGTGGCGATGGTCGTTATCATTGGGTTGATTATCCTGGTATTCGCCATCCCAACGATTATTCCAAGTTTGATTCGGTTAACTTACCCGTTGACCGATCGCATGGAAGACGAATCCGATGCTGAAAAGCAAACGAAGCGGAACCGTCACTAAAATCGATAAGTTATGCGATAATAAAGTATAACCAACTGGCGCCGTCCAACCGTTGTGTTGGGCGGCGTTTTGTATTTTGTATTTTTGTTTTGTTTTGTAATGAGGAGATGGGTAGATGGAACGATGTGCGTGGGCGAATTCGTCGTCAGTCATGCAAGCGTATCATGACAATGAGTGGGGCCGTCCCCAGCATGACCCGCAGCGGTTGTTTGAATTGCTGTGCTTAGAGACGTATCAGGCGGGCCTAAGCTGGCAAACGGTCTTGAATAAACGCGCGGCCTTCAATGAAGACTTCGCTAACTATGATATTGCGATCGTTGCTAAGATGACGACTGCGGATGTGGAGCGACTGCTGCAGGATGCACGGATCATTCGTCATCGGCAAAAACTGATGGCGACACTGAACAACGCACGTGTTATCGCCAATTGGCCCGCGGGCTCAGACTTTGCAACCTGGTTATGGTCGTTCGTTGATGGTCAACCGATTCGGCAAGCGTGGGCCTCAATTAATGACGTTCCCGCCACGAATGACTTGGCTCGCCAAATCTCTAAGCAAATGAAACAACGCGGCTTTAAATTCGTTGGTCCGACGACAATTTATTCTTATTTGCAGGCAGTCGGTATCATCAACGACCATGTCCGTGACTGCCCGTGTGCACCAGAAAATGAAGCTGTCTAAGTGTGAGACTAACCATCCTTATTCGCAATTGCGCGAGCGAGGGTGGTTTTTATTATTTTTTGAATCGCTCCGAATAACTACTAATTATCAGCGTCTATTTATAAATAAATACTTATTATAACTATAAAAATAAATTGACAATCACTAACAAACTTTGCTAAGATACGACGTATAAATAGACGGCAAGTTTCAGCAAAATTTAGGGAGCGGTATCAAGGTGAGAAAATTAACGAGTTGGGGATTGTTGGTCGGGCTGTTAGTCGTGATATTGGGATTATGGTGGTCGACGGTTGCGGCCACTGCGGATGAGTTGAATTCTTTACCTAAATCGGCATTGAACTTAGACGGGTTATTTGAAGTGGGCAAGTTTGAGCAGAACGCCGCTTCGAAGCTGGCTGTTGACCAGGGCGATGGTCATACGGCGAACGTTTTTGAATTGAATAATGATAATAACCAAGTGGGTGCGATTTGGTCGACACCCGTTAACCGGTTTAATTTAAACGTTGATAATAAGATCACGATGCTCGTTAATTTTGGTGACCGGGGTGCTGGGGAAGGGCTGGCCCTCGTGTTACAAAATGACCCACGCAAGACGGCTGCCATCAGTCGCTTTGGAACCAAACGAGTGATTGGCGAGAACCTCGGTGTCTACGGGACGGATACGTATAGTCGTAAAACGGCTTCATCAACGATTGCCAAGACGGCGATTCAAAAGAGCTGGGCAATTGAAATCGACACCAAAAATAACGATGGTGGCTTTTTAGGCTTATATCAACGCGGGAACTCCTTTGATGAAAAGATGCATGGTAACCACGTTGCAGTTAATTACCCCGCATCACCGGAAACCTATACGCAGCGTGGTGGTTTGACCAGTTCATACCGGTTTGAACAAAATCACTTAGCGGCACAGGAAAAGTTGAAGTTGAATAATGGGCAGTGGTATCGCCTCCAGCTATCGTGGTCAGCGAAGAGTAAGGTCATGACATACACCTTTGGCAATAATACGCCGCGGTTAGTCAAAATCGATACGAGTGTGTTCGGTAAGGAAGTCCGTAATCTGACTTGGGGTGTGACCAGCACTTCGACTAGTAGTAACGCACGAACGCTGGTGGCTTTTGAGCAACTGCCACAACCGATCGAAATCGAGTCTGAATTGAACGTGACGAACGTGAGCCAAGAGTTGCCCGTCCATGAGGGCAGTTGGGTGCATGGTGGCGACGACTTGGAATACGAGTATGTGCTGAGCTATTTGAGCGGCGACAATGGTTGGGAGAAGGTGGAAGCCAATATTCCACTGCCAGAATACGTGAAATTCTCGTCGGCCACGGTCCGTTATGAGGATGGGCATGAGGAAACGATTGAGCTGCCGGATGACGATCGATCTGAGGACCGACTGCAACACATGCTGAGCCAGAGTTTATCCAAGGAGAATCGGCATGCGTACATCACACTGCGCGGGGAAGCTGAGCGCGTCAATCAGGATACGAAGGTTCAGGATGATATCAGTTACTTTGTCGGCCCGGCGATGGAGATTGCGACCGCCACGCCACACTTCACCATTACGACCGGTAAAGCAGTCAGTTTGTCGGTAGACCCGGTTCAGCCAGTCAAAAAGGGTGCGCCCGCAACCGTCAAAGGCCAAGTTAAGCTGGATGATGGTTTGGACTTCGATAATGACGGCATGCGAGTTGAACTGAAGTTGAACGGCGAACGGCTGGAAGACTATCTGTTAGACCCTGATGACGCACCTGGTTACGTGGAGTTAGAGTTAGATCCCGAAGACTTGAACGAGGGAGAAAATGAGTTGATTCTGCGCGCCAAAAGCCAGGATAATGCGACCTCAGATGCGGTGGCGGTGACAATTCTAGTCCTGAATGGTGAGCTCAAAATTAAATCTTCCAGCAAGACGAGTACGTTTGAAGCCGTGCGGTTAACTGGGGCGGCGCAAACGAGTCGGCCTAAGGATCTAGAAGTCATTGTCGCGGATGAGACTGGTGGCAATACTGGCTGGCGCCTTGACGTGCACGCTAGCAAATTCGTGACGGCGCAGGGCCGAGTACTAGCAGGTGACCTCTACTATAATGATGGTAAAGAACTCAAATCGGTCACGGATGCGACCCAAACGGTGGTCAAGACGCAGACGAAAGCTGGGGAAGATTACAATGTCACCAAGGACTGGTCAGACCAGCACGGCTTGATTATCAAGACCAATCCCGCCGCGGTGCCCGGTCAGTACGAGAGCACGTTGACATGGACGTTGAGTGCGGTTCCTGGGAAGTAAGCAATCGTCGTTAGCACAGACCGAATAGACATTGGGCTTATGGTGTGAGCGACTGGTGTGACGCAATAATCTTGCTGAATGTCCGCATTAACTCGGTTGCTGGCTTCCAAATTTAAATAGATGATAACTCATATCAAATACGACGCTTTGAGAATGGTCAGCCATTCTTGGGGCGTTTTTTTGAGCAGGTCTGAAGATGGAAGATTAGGCCTAAGTCCTGAGACTGCCATTCCCAAATAACGCCATTCGTTTCAAAACTTTTTTGATTGAAAAGTTATAAATTAGTATGCTACTCCGCCAAGAATTTTCATTTCTGAATCGTGATTTATTTAAAATGCGCACTTGAAAAAGAGTCTCCGATGAACCAGTTTTTAAGCGCGTCAATCACGAACACCCACTCCTTTAGAGTCCCCGTACAGGTGAATATAAAAATTTCGGTTACAAGCCTATAAATAACCTCATCGTGTTCACAAATTAGTCGGATTTCACGTGTACTTTAAAAGTTGTGAACGCAATTGTCATACTAATACTTTATCTGAAGGAGGGTTAAGCGTGAATTTTTTTAAACGCGCATGGCTTAACTTAACGGCGAAAAAGGGCCGTTAAATTCTATTAGTACTCGTGACCACTGCAATAATGTTGTTTGTGTTAGCGGGACTACTGATTAGGAATGCCGCTGATACAGCGACAAGCAATGCCAAGAAGAGTGTCGGTGCGACCGTCACATTGTCTGCTAACCGGGAGGCCGCATTCAAGAAGATGCGGAGTTCCACGTCTACTAGCAAGTCGAGCAGACCGAAGCTGACGACCTCGCCCGTTAAGTTGAGTGATGCCAAGAAGATCGCAAAACTCAACAACGTTGCCAGTTATAATGCAACGGTTTCAACTTCTGCCAATGCGAAGGGCTTTGATACGATTTCAACGTCCAGCAGTAGTGGCGGGATGAAAGGCATGGGTGGTATGAGTAGCAGTAGTAGCGGCGATATCGCGATTACTGGGGTAACGAATACCAGCAGTGTCTCAACGTTTGAAAGTAGCTCAAGTAAAATCACCAAGGGTCGTGGCATTACGGCCAGTGATGAAGGCACCAATAACGTGGTCATCGAAAGCGAATTGGCTAAGGAAGACAGCCTGAGCGTCGGTGATACGATCAAGCTCAAGGCGACGACTGGTGACAAGAAGACGTATACGATGAAGATCGTCGGAATCTACAAGGCTTCTTCAAGTGCAAGTACCCAACAAGGGCCTGGTAGCACCGATGTCAGCAACACGGTCTACACGTCATACACCTTTGCCAACACGGTCAAAGGCTCGAAGTACAAGAATACTGCAGATTCTGTAACCTTCTCAATCTCTAACCCGGCGAAGGTCAGCAGCGTCAAGACGGCTGGTAAGAAGATTATCAACACGTCGAAGTATTCATTAGCAACGGATGATAGTAGTTATCAGACGGTCAAGAGTTCGATGAATAACGTGAAGTCATTTGCGGATAAAATCGTTTGGCTGGTTGCGATTGCCGGTACGATTATCTTAGCTTTGATCGTTATTCTGATGATTCGCGAACGGCGCTACGAAATCGGTGTCTTGCTGTCATTAGGTGAGAGTCGCTGGAAGATTGTCGGCCAATTCTTCATCGAAATGGTGATGGTCTTGATTGTTTCCGTCGTCTTAGCTGGCTTCGGTGGCAAGTTCGTCGGTAACAAACTCGGCGATCAGTTAGTCTCACAACAAACGACTACGGCTACGACGTCAACTAGTTCGACTAGTCAAGGTCAGCCTGGCGGTGGTGGCGGTGCACCTAGTGGTAACACGGGTGGTAGCAAACCAAGTGGTAACATGCCTAGCGGTGGCGGTCGTATGGGCGGTGGTGCTAATAGCACGGCTAGTTCAGCGGCTGACACGGACCTCGATATCAACGTCACGATCATGGATCTGGTTGAACTTGGTGGGTTTGGTCTCGCCATCATGTTCCTGTCGATTATGTTAGCTTCGGGCGGCATTTTACGACTACAGCCGAAGAAAGTTTTAATTGATTAGGAGGGGCGGCAATGTTAAAAGTAAATGATCTTGGTTACTGGTATGACCGCCAAGAAAATAGTCTATTTGAACACGTAAATCTTGAATTTAAATCCGGCACGTCGTATGCCATCGTTGGCCAAAGTGGTTCAGGGAAGACGACCTTTCTCTCCCTGCTTGCTGGTTTGGATAAACCACGCGCTGGTCAGATTGAACTGAACGGCGAGCCCATCAATAAAATCGGCCTGACCAACTATCGGCGTTCTAAGGTGGCCATCGTCTTTCAGTCCTACAACCTGTTGACGTACATGTCGCCATTGAACAACTTGATGACGGCAATGGCGATTACCAATTCGGAACACCGTGGCGACAAGGATTACGCGATGAAGATGTTGCGGCGCTTAGGCATTAATGACGACCAGATGAAGAAGAATGTTCAACGGTTATCCGGTGGACAGCAGCAACGGGTCGCCATTGCACGGACGATGGTGTGTGATGCCAAGTTAGTGGTGGCGGATGAACCGACTGGTAATTTGGATGAAGAGAACACGAAATATGTGATCGACCAATTCCAAAAAATCGCTCACGAACAGAAGAAATGCGTGATTATTGTGACGCATGAACCGGACGTGGCGGATGCGTGCGACCACTCGTACCGCTTAGAAAAACATCAATTTGTCTCAGAGACTTAGGTTGAGATAATTAGAAGCCGACGTATCAGGTGATTAAAAAATCACTTGGTACGTCGGCTTTTTTGGTCGAATTAGTGATGAGGATGATCAACCTGGCCACGAATCGTGATAGATAACGGAGCAATCAAGATGATAATAATGATGATTTCAAAAATTTGAAATTGGGCGGTAGTGGTGATGCCTGGTAGTTGGATGGTGGGTGCCATCGTGCTGAAAAAATCATTGGCCGTATGGATGATAATCGCCCAGAATAACGACTTAGTTTGGACCGTGACGAGGCACAGTAATAAGCCAAGGACGAAAGTAAAGGCGAGTTGTAGTAGCGTTGCAGTTAAGGTCTGATGACTGAGATTAAGCAGGTGGGTCAGACTAAATAATACGCTACTGAGCAGTGCACCTGGAAGCACGCCCCAGGTTGAACGACATAGTTGAAAGAGTAGGCCGCGAAAGCTAGTTTCTTCGAATAAACTGATCAGAATGGCTACGCTGAGTGCGGCAAAGGTGGTCGACCACTGGCGCGTGGACAACAAGGCTAGGCTAGCAATGAGTGCGGTCACCAGTAACGTTGGTAGCACGGGTTTGAATTGTGTCCAGCTGATGGGGACGTTGCGATAGTGCAGTGGCTGCTGAAACCAAGCGGCATTGAACAGGAGGGCAATGCCTAACAACAGGCTTTCTTGTAGACCAGTGGTGAGGGGCGCTGACAACAGGTTGAAGGGCGGGACTCGTAGAAGCAAGCTGACGAAGCCCATACTTGCTAGAATGCCACCCCATAATATTAGGATGTTTTTGAGTTGTCGCATGTCTTCAACACCACCTTTATGGTATTAAGCATACGCCTTTTTACGAAATTTAGGCATAGAAAAAACGTGCCGCGATAATTCGTGACACGTTTTGATGGCTTGATTTAGTTATCTTATAAAGCCCAAGCAGCCATGCCTTGTGCGTTGTATAAAGAAACGGCGGCATTGACTTGGTCTTCAACAGAACCACTGCTGATGTGCATGTTTTGGAATAAACCATAGGCACCAGAAGTACTGTTCTTAACAGTGGTGTTCCAGCCTGATTCACGCGTAATGATCGTGTTCCAAGTTGATGCAGAAACACCAGTCCGTGATTGCATTTGGCTCAAGACGTAGCTCTTCAAGTTGCTACCAGTGTAGCTTGAAGTCGTTGAAGTTGAGCTGGCGCTTGATGAGGCAGCTTGGCTAGTCGTTGAAGCGGCACTTGAAGCTTGGCTTGCAGCAGAACTAGTTGAGCTTGCTGATGAAGCAGCACTAGTAGCAACGCTTGAAGTAGCGGCTGAACTAGCAGTTGAACTAGTAGCAGCAGAGCTAGTAGCTGATGAGCTGGCAGCAGAAGTAGCAGCTGAGCTTGAAGCTTGGCTAGCAACTGATTGTGAAGCAGCACTGGTTGCGCTAGCACTAGTTGCAGTTGAGGCTGCAGAACTAGTAGCTTGGCTAGTTGCAGATTGTGGTGCAGCACTTGTAGCAGCAGAAGTCGTTGTGGTCGTTGAACCGTTGACTTCCAGCTTATCACCAACGAAGATTAAGTTAACGTTTGCTAACTTGTTAGCCTTTTCGATGGCTGATACTGAAGTGTTGTGTGCCAAAGCGATTTCTGAAACAGTATCGCCGGCCTTAACAGTATAAGTATCAGCGTTGGCAACCGTCGTTGAAATAGCGAATAAGGCTAAAGCAGCTGTTGATGATAATACAAGGTTTTTGATCTTCATAAGATTAATACACTCTCCTATAATTTTGCGTGTGTGCGATTATTTACAGATTCATTTTTTATTGGTCGAGCAGTTGATGTCTCAACCAATCAACAGAGACTAGTATAACTAGTGAGTGTTGCAGTGCAATAATCAGAAGATTACGTTTTTAGGGGTGTCTTGTAATATAAGGCCGTTTTTGTAATGAATTGTAATATTTGAGCCGGATTTCATGCAAAATAGCGCTACCAATTTGAGTTGACGACTTGTAATATCAAGAATACCAATGGTTAAACGTGTGAATTAATCTTGAAAATCAGTCAAATTAATCGCAAAAAACAGGAAAATCCCCCTTGATTTATGAAAATTTGGCAGTTCGCGTCGAAAATTTGGGCTATTTTGGGCTGAATTTTAGTTCAGTGGACACCTGGATTTTAAAAAATGATGGGTAAATCTGACGAAAAATAGGGTTGAATTGACTGGATGATTTAACGCAACGATGGGGAAATCCGGCGAAGATAAATCATTGAAGCTGATTGTGTCGTTTTTTTTGAGTTGGCTGGTAACTTGGTATTAGTGGGATAGAGGCAATAATTGATGGTGATTTTGAGTTAAAACTTCTATATTATATGCATTGTACTTGTCATGAGCCATGATTAAATCACGCCGGTTCGGATTGCTGTTCGTCAGCCGGTGCGTGCCATGGTCCGACTTCCGGGGCCGGCTGACAATTGCTGGAACGTAAGCCGACGCCGATTTGAGCTCACGCAGAAACCCACTGCGTAATTTCAAATACGAGTCTTATTCTAAGCCGGAAGAAGACCGCTTTCGACATAGAATGATTTGGCTACTGAGCATTGTTAACCGGCCCCTCCAGACGGGAAGCCGCTCGAATGGCGGATGAGCAGCCACTTATCTGGGTGAAATTGGTCACTGAATATTGGAAGGATGGACCTTCGGATAAACCCTGAATCTGTATTAATGGTGCTTTATGGCATTTAGATGCTGGCAGGTGGTCTGAAGATTATTGTCAGTTTTAACGGAAACTAGTCTTCAAAGTTAGACACTAGAATTGTCATTCGCTTAAGATTCAGGACTTTTCCATCCTAATCAGCTATAAAATGCTTTGACAATATGCAGTAATGATCACAGTTCGTAGCCTCAAAACATAAGAAAACTTAGATGTTCGTAGAAACCAGTCTTACAGTTGAACATCAAAATGACGGTTACCAATAACCAACGACTAGTCCATTAAGAGGTTGAGTCTGCACACATCTGCCTTTCGAATACTGTCCAGGCTGGAAGGTATTTCTGACAATGCTCAGTGTTTTTCAGAGTGTGAGGTTCAGACGGGTTGGGACTGAGGATTAG
>PPYE01047856.1_pt1 | contig 12123 bp, 8 predicted proteins | sample 1559881 | NCBI WGS metagenome assembly PPYE01 (sample SAMN08240022, study PRJNA423297) | Human gut metagenome, whole genome shotgun sequencing project.
GGGATGGTGATGTCATGGCCGGTACGGGTCAGCTTGTCAGCCATCTCGCTGTTATAAAGGCGCTCCAGGGAGATCTTCTTTTCTCCGGTCCACATCCATCTGGGGGCGTCCAGGGCCTCCTGGGGATTCATATGGAAGTCGATCATATTGGTCAGCACCTGCACATGGCCCTGGGGCTGCATGAAGCCGCCCATGACGCCGAAGGGTCCTACGGCCTTTCCGTCCTTGGAGAGGAAGCCGGGGATGATGGTGTGGTACGGCTTTTTGCCGGGAGCCACACAGTTTTCCATGGTCTCGTCCATGGTGAAGTTATTGCCCCGGTTGTGGAAGACGATGCCTGTGCCCGGAAGGACGGTACCGGAGCCAAAGCCGCAGTAGATGGACTGTATGTAGCTGATCATGTTGCCGTCGCCGTCAGCTGCATTTAAGTAGACCGTATCGCCGCAGTAAGGAGTTCCGGGCTTGGGCTCCAGGGCGGTGCTTCCGATGAGGGCCCGGCGCTTTGCCGCATAGTCCTTGGATAAGAGCTGCTCCACCGTGGGCTTCATGGCTCTGGGGTCGGCTACATACCGTTTTCCGTCAGTGAAGGCAAGCTTTAAGGCCTCCATGATCTTATGGGCCGTTTCCGGATCGTCGTGGCCTGCGGAAAGGTCCATGCCCTCCAGGATATTTAAGGCCATGAGGACAACGATGCCGTGGCCGTTGGGCGGGATCTCCCAGACGTCATAGCCTCTGTAATTGGTGGTGATGGGCTCCACCCACTGGGCCTTGTAGGCGGCCAGATCCTCTTTCCTCAGATAGCCGCCGGTCTTTCTGGAATAGCTGTCGATGGCGTCGGCAATGGCTCCCCGGTAAAAGGATTCGCAGTTGGTCTTTCCAAGCTCCTCCAGGGTCTCGGCCATGCCCTTATACTTAAAGATCTCACCGGCTCTGGGAGCACGGCCGCCGATGGTGAAATCCGCTGCCCAGGCCTCGTAAAATTCTGGGGATAGCTCCTTTTTAAAGGACTCGGCCAGACGGTTCCAGAGTGCGGATACCACGGGAGATACGGGGAAGCCGTCCCGGGCATAGGAGGCGGCAGGCTCCAGGATCTGGGAGAGGGACAGCTTTCCAAAGCGTTTGTTGATCTCCGCCCAGCCGGAGGTGACGCCGGGGACTGTAACGGCTCCCCAGCCGTATTTGGGCATTTCTGTGTATCCGGCCTGTTTTAAGGTATCCACGCTTAAAAGAGCGGGAGCCGGGCCGCTGGCGTTTAAGCCGTAAAGCTTTCCTTCGTGCCAGATCAGGGCAAAGCCGTCGCCGCCCATATTGCAGGACATGGGCTCCACCACAGCCAGACAGGCGGCTGCGGCCAGGGCTGCGTCAAAGGCATTGCCGCCTTTTTTGATCATATCCAGGCCTGCCTGGGCAGCCAGGGGCTGGGAGGCGCAGACCATTCCCCGGCGGCCATAGACAAGACGGCGGCGGGATGGATAGCGGTACTGGAGCGGGTCAAAATGAAGATCCATGAAATTTCCTCGCTTTCTTAATTGAGATAGTCTCTTACAAACTGTACCAGCACGGCGGTTCCGGCAGCGATACAGTCTTCGTCAAATGTATTTTTGGAATTGTGGATCCCGTGTCTGGTATTGGGATCACTGTTTCCGGAGCCTAAGCGGAACTGGGCGCCGGGAGCATATTCCGGGAACAGGCAGGAGAAGTCCTCGGAGCCCAGGGAGGGGCTGTCGAAGGTGAAGATCCGGTCTGCGCCGATGGTCTTTTCTGCGGCCGCTGCCACCAGATCGATGACAGTATCGTCGTTGACCAGAGGCGGCATACCGTCGCCCCAGGTGATCTCTCCCTTTCCGCGGAGGGTCTCCGCTCCCAGGGTCACGATCCGTTCCACGGACTGCTTCATGGACTCCCGAAGCTCCGGCGCCAGGGTCCGGAGAGTGCCCTGCATTTCCACAAAATCCGGTACGATATTGGCCGCCTTGCCGCCCTGGATGTTTCCGATGGTGAGGACGGCGGAGGAGATGGGATGGTTTTCCCTGGAAACGATGGTCTGGAGCTGGGTCAGCACATAGGCGCTGATCATCACCGGATCCACGAAATTTTCCGGGTGGGCCCCGTGGCCGCCTTTTCCGCTGATCTTAATATGGAAGAAATCGTTGGAGGCGCATCCAGGCCCTTTCTTTAAGGCAATGGTCCCGGCGTCGTATTCCGGAGACACATGGAGGCCGATGAACACATCGGGCTTTGCGGCCCTTGTAAAATCACAGTCGATGAACTGCTTTGCCCCGCAGCCCTTTTCCTCAGCCGGCTGGAAAAGGAACATGACGGTTCCGGCCAGCTCGTCCCGGATCTGGGAAAGGACCCGCGCACAGTATAAAAGCACAGTAGTGTGGATATCATGACCACAGGAATGGCAGACATTGGGAATTTCGGACGCAAATGGGAGCTCTGTCAGCTCCGGCATGGGCAGGGCGTCGATATCCTCCCGGATGGCCACGGTCTTTCCGGGCTTTTTGCCGCGGAGGATGCCGAGCACTCCGGTCTTTAAGCCGATCTCGGCGATCTCAATGCCGTATTCCGTCAGCTTTTCCCGGATCAGCTTCGTGGTTTCAAATTCTTCATTGCTGAGCTCCGGATGCTGGTGGATATATCGGCGGATGGCGGTCATTTCTTCATTAAATGGCAGGATCAGTTTCATGGTTTCCATAGGAGTTCCTCCTGTTTCGTTTGAATTTTCCAACATGTTTTTATTTTAAAACAGAATGCGGGAAAATACAATCCAAATTGCATGAAACATAGGGGGAGCCGTCCCGGGGGCCAGAAACCTATTGCAATTTGCGACAAAAAATTTTATAATAAAATTTAATATTATCATGGGCGTGATGTGGATACAGGGAATCGGGAGATCCTGGAGGCCCGGGTGAGGGAAGGTGTGAGCGTATGGAAGAAAAACTGAAAAGCATAGAAGTGGAACTGGAGGCCCCGGCAGATTTTACCAGCCCCGACGTGCTGTATGAGGATCTGGTAAAGAGCATACGGAAATATCATCCGTCTGACGATCTGGGCATGGTGGAAAAGGCGTATCAGATCGCTCGGGATGCCCACAAGGACCAGAAGAGAAAATCCGGGGAGCCATATATCATCCATCCCCTCTGCGTGGCGATCATCCTGGCGGACCTGGAACTGGACAAGGAATCCATCATCGCCGGGATCCTCCATGACGTGGTGGAGGATACGGTGCTGACCGAGGAGGAGCTGGCGGCGATCTTCGGAAAAGAGGTGGCCCTCCTGGTGGACGGCGTCACAAAGCTGACCCAGCTGTCCTGGTCTGCCGATAAGGTGGAGATGCAGGCGGAGAACTTAAGAAAGATGTTCCTGGCCATGGCCAAGGATATCCGGGTCATCCTCATTAAGCTGGCGGACCGCCTCCACAACATGCGGACGCTCCAGTATATGAAGCCGGAGAAACAGAAGGAAAAGGCCAGGGAGACCATCGAGATCTATGCGCCTCTGGCGGACCGTCTTGGTATTTCCAAAATAAAGATCGAGCTGGACGATCTGGCGCTGAAATACCTGGAGCCGGACGTTTACAACGACCTTCAGGAAAAGATATCCTTAACCAGCGAGGCAAGACAGAACTTCATCGACGAGATCATCCAGGAGATCAGCACCCACATGAAGCATGCGGAGATCGAATGCGAGGTCAGCGGCCGCGTGAAGCATTTTTTCAGCATCTATAAAAAAATGGTGAACCAGAACAAGACCCTGGACCAGATCTATGATATTTTTGCAGTGCGGATCATTGTGGATACGGTGAAGGACTGCTATGCGGCCCTGGGCGTGATCCATGAAATGTATAAGCCCATCCCGGGCCGGTTCAAGGACTATATCGCCATGCCAAAGCCCAATATGTACCAGTCCCTGCATACGACCCTGATCGGGAACAACGGCCAGCCCTTTGAGATCCAGATCCGGACCTTTGAGATGCACCGGACGGCAGAGTACGGAATCGCGGCCCACTGGAAGTATAAGGAAAGCGGCAGCGGCCACATTGCAGCCGGAGATGAGGCCAAGAAGTTAAGCTGGCTGAGACAGATCCTGGAGTGGCAGCAGGATATGTCGGACAACAAAGAATTCCTAAGCATGCTAAAGAGCGATCTGGACATGTTCTCCGACAACGTTTACTGCTTTACGCCCAACGGCGATGTGAAGGCCCTGCCCAGCGGCTCCACGGCCATTGATTTTGCCTACGCCATCCACACGGCTGTGGGAAATAAGATGGTGGGCGCCCGGGTCAACGGGAAGCTGGTGAACATCAACTATGTGATCCAGAACGGAGACCGGATCGAGATCATGACCTCCCAGAACTCCAAGGGCCCCAGCAGAGACTGGTTAAACCAGGTCAAGAGTAGCCAGGCGAAGAATAAGATCAATTCCTGGTTCAAGCAGGAGAGGAAGGCCGATAACATCATCAAGGGCCGGGAGCTGATCGACCGGTACTGTAAGGCCAAGGGGATCAACTTTGCCGATATCAGCAAGCCCGAATATATGGATAAGGTCTTAAAGCGCTATGCCTTCCAGGATTGGGATTCGGTACTGGCCTCTGTGGGCCACGGCGGCTTAAAAGAGGGCCAGGTCATCAATAAGATGGTGGAGGAGCGGGAGAAAAAGCTGAAGCGGGAAGTGACCGACGCGACGATCCTGGACACCATTGGAGACAACAACCGGGCGGCTGTGGTGCCCATGCGCGGAAAGAGCAAGAGCGGTATCGTGGTCAAGGGGATCCACGACCTGGCAGTGCGCTTCTCCAAATGCTGCAACCCGGTTCCGGGAGACGAGATCGTGGGCTTCGTGACCAGAGGCCGCGGCGTTACCATCCACCGGACCGACTGCATCAATGTGCTGAACCTGCCGGAAATGGAGCGGAACCGACTGATCGATGCCGAATGGCAGGCGGAGGAGGATGAGAAGGGAACAGCCACCTACGCCACCGAGATCTCCATTTATGCCAATAACCGGATCGGCATGTATGTGGATATTGCCAGGATCTTCACAGAGCGGGAGATCGATGTGACCAATATGAACGCCCGGACCAATAAGCAGGGCAAGGCCACCATCACCATGTCCTTTGATATCCACGGAACAGAAGAATTAAATACTCTCATGGCCAAGATCCGCCAGATCGACGGGGTCTTAGACATCGAGAGGACCACAGGCTGATAAAAATACGGGGAGTCTGCCACGCCAAACGGCCGGCGGACTCCATCATCTTTGAAAGGGAAAGAAAACAATGAGCGGAATTTGCGTAAAAAATCTGACAGTGGGAATGGTAGAGACCAACTGCTGCCTGGTCTATAATGAGGAGACAAAACAGGCGGTGATCGTGGATCCGGGCGATGCAGCAGATGTGATCCGGGAGGAATGCCGGAAGCTGGAGCTTTCGCCGGAGCTGATCCTTCTGACCCACGGCCATTTTGACCACATTATGGCGGCAGAGGAACTGCGGAAGGAATGGGGAATTAAGATCTGTGCCTGCGAAAAGGAGCTGGAGGTCTTAAGGGACAGCAAAAAGAACCTGATGATGGATTATTACAGAAAGGATTATACCCTGGAGCCGGATCTGACGGTCTGTGACGGAGAGACCTTTGAGGCTGCAGGCGTGACCTGGAAGGTGATCGAGACCCCGGGCCATACCATCGGCTCCTGCTGCTACTATATCGAGTCTGAGGATCTTCTGTTTGCGGGCGACACCCTGTTCCGCACCTCCTACGGCCGGGTGGATCTTCCCACCGGAGACGCCATGTCCATGCTGGCTTCGGTGAAGAAGCTTTTAACGCTTCCGGAGACGGTGAAGGTATATCCGGGCCATATGGGCGTTACCTCCATCGAATATGAAAAGAAGCACAATCCCCTTGCGAGGTACTAAAAATGATCGGAATTTTACTGAATGATGCTTCCTATGAGCAGGACATCCGGGAGCTTTTAATGGCGTTCTATCCAGGAGAGGGCTTTGCCCATGAAAGGACCGGGGGCGTGGACTTTTATGTGGAAGGAACGTATGAGCCGGAGTCCGGCACATTTTCCCTGGATATCCTGGAAAATGAAGAGAAAAAGGCGGGAGCGGCATTTCCCATCTCTTATGAGAACCGTCTGGAAGCCAAGACTGCCATCAAACGGGAGCTTTACGGCCTTCTTTCTGCCCGTACCGGAAAGACTCTTCCATGGGGGACCCTTACCGGGATCCGTCCCACAAAGATCGCCTTAAGCCGGCTGGACCAGGGCGTTTCGGAGGAAGAGATCCGGGAATTCATGGAAAAGACCTATCTGACCAGCAGCGAGAAGATCGGCTTGAGCCTGGAGATCGCAGCACGGGAACAGGAGCTCCTGAGCCATATTGACTATGAAAACGGATACAGCCTGTATGTGGGGATCCCGTTCTGTCCCACCACCTGCCTGTACTGCTCCTTTACCTCCTACCCCATCGGGGCCTGGGAAAAGAAAATGGACCAGTACCTGGCCGCTCTTTTCAAGGAGCTGGATTATGTGGCGGAGACCATGAAGGGACGCACCCTGGATACGGTCTACTTCGGAGGAGGAACGCCAACGGCCTTAAAGGCAGAGGAGCTGGACGCCATCCTCACCCGGATCGAGGAGCGGTTCGATCTTTCTTCTGTGAAGGAGTTTACAGTGGAGGCCGGACGGCCCGACAGCATCACTGAGGATAAGCTGAAGACCCTGCGGGCCCACGGGATCTCCAGGATCTCCATCAATCCCCAGACCATGAAGCAGTCCACCCTGGATCTCATCGGCCGCCGCCATACGGTGGAGATGGTGAAGGAAAAATACCGTCTGGCGAGAAAGCTGGGCTTTGATAACATCAACATGGATCTGATCATCGGCCTGCCGGAGGAGGATATAAACGACGTGCGGGCCACCATGGAGGAGATAAAGGAGCTGGCCCCGGACAGCGTTACGGTCCATTCCCTGGCCATCAAGCGGGCTGCCAGACTCAATATCTTTAAGGAACTGTATGCGGACTTAAAGATCGAGAACACCCAGGAAATGATCGATCTGACGGCAGAATACGCCAGATCCATGGGACTGGTGCCCTATTATCTGTACCGCCAGAAAAATATGGCCGGCAATTTTGAAAATGTGGGCTACGCGGCCCCGGATAAGGCGTGTATCTACAACATCCTCATCATGGAGGAAAAGCAGACCATCGTTGCCTGCGGGGCCGGGACCACGACGAAGGTGGTATTCCCTGCGGAAAACCGTCTGGAGCGGGTGGAGAACGTCAAAGATGTGGATCAGTATATCGCCCGCATCGACGAGATGATCGGAAGAAAAGAAAAGATGCTTGAAAAACTGGATGGGCTGTCGTAAACTTACCATCAGACATAAAATATGGAGGAACGAGTATGGCGTTAAAGAAAAAGCCGGTGACCGGCATGAAGGATATCCTGCCCCAGGAAATGCAGATCCGCGATTATGTTCTGAACCAGATCAAGGAAACGTACCGCGGCTTCGGATTCTCTTCCATTGAGACTCCCTGTGTGGAGCACATTGAAAACCTGTTAAGCAAGCAGGGGGGAGACAATGAAAAGCTGATCTTTAAGGTATTAAAGAGGGGCGAGAAATTAAATTTAGAGGCGGCAGAGACAGAAAACGACCTGGCAGACAGCGGCCTGCGCTACGATCTGACGCTCCCGCTGTCCAGATACTATTCCAACAACGCGGCCAATCTGCCGTCTCCCTTTAAGGCGCTCCAGATCGGAAGCGTATGGAGGGCAGACCGCCCCCAGAAGGGCCGTTACCGCCAGTTTGTCCAGTGTGACATCGACATCTTCGGCGATGCCACCAGCCAGGCGGAGATCGAGCTGGTGCTGGCGACCACCACAGCCTTAAAAAAGATCTGCCCCAACAACCAGTTTGAGGTCCGCATCAACGACAGGAAGATCCTGCGGGCCATGGCCGTTTACAGCGGCTTCCCGGAGGAGGACATTGAAAAAGTGTTCATCACCGTGGACAAGATGGACAAGATCGGTGTGGACGGCGTGAGAGCGGAGCTGGTGGAAAACGGATATTCCGAAGAAACGGCGGATAAATACCTGGAGCTCATGGGACAGGTGACGGGTGACGCCGACGGAGTCCGCCGTATGGGAGAGATCCTTTCAGGCGTACTGGAGGACGGCGCAGCCGAAAATCTGGCGGAGATCATGGATACGGTCATGAGCGTGTCCGGCGGAGGCTTCGGACTGAAATTCGATCCCACCCTGGTCCGCGGCATGGGCTATTACACCGGCACGATCTTTGAGGTGGCCATGGAAGGCTTTGGCGGCTCTGTGGCCGGCGGCGGAAGATATGATAAGATGGTGGGAAGATTCACAGGCATGGATACTCCGGCCTGCGGCTTTTCCATCGGCTTTGAGCGGATCGTGGGGATCCTCATGGACGCCGGCTTTGTGGTTCCGGAAAAGAACGCCAGAGAGGCCTGGATGTATGAAAAGGGCATGGGAATGGAGCGTCTTTCTGAGATCCTCAAGGAGGCCATGGCTGCCCGCGCAGAGGGAAAAACGGTCCTGGTGACCCAGATGAACAAGAATAAAAAGTTCCAGAAGGAGCAGCTGGGAAAAGAGGGCTATACGGAGTTCAGGGAGTTCTATAAAGAGGAATTAAAGCGTTAGCAGGAGGAGAATATCATGGCAGAATCAATGGCAGGCTTAAAGCGTTCCTGCCGCTGTACGGAGGTTACAGAGGCAAACGTGGGCCAGGAGCTGACCCTTATGGGCTGGGTCCAGAAGAGCAGAAATAAAGGCGGCATCATCTTTACAGATCTGAGAGACCGCACCGGGATCATCCAGATCATTTTTGAGGAGAGCGACTGCGGAGCCGAGAGCTTTGCAAAGGCAGAGCGCTTAAGAAGTGAGTTTACCATCGCGGTGACCGGCGTGGTGGAAAAGCGTTCCGGCGCGGCCAACGAAAACTTAAAGACCGGTTCCATTGAGGTACGGGCAAAATCCCTGCGGATCCTTTCCGAATCAGAGGTTCCGCCGTTCCCCATCGAGGAAAACAGTAAGACAAGGGAAGAGGTGCGCTTAAAATACCGGTATCTGGACCTGCGCCGTCCGGATCTCCAGAGAAACATTCTGGTCAGAAGCCGTGTGGCTACCATGGTGCGCCAGTTTTTAGCAGATGAGGGATTTTTAGAGATCGAGACCCCGACTTTAATTAAGAGCACGCCGGAGGGTGCCAGGGACTATCTGGTGCCCAGCCGTGTGCATCCGGGGAACTTTTATGCCCCTCCCCAGTCTCCGCAGCTCTTAAAGCAGCTTTTAATGTGTTCTGGATTTGACCGTTATTTCCAGTTGGCCCGCTGCTACCGGGACGAGGATCTCAGGGCTGACCGCCAGCCGGAGTTTACCCAGATCGACATGGAGCTGTCCTTTGTGGATGTGGAGGACGTGCTGGATGTAAATGAGAGACTCTTAAAGAAAATCTTCAAGGAGATCTGTGATTTTGACGTGCAGCTTCCCATCCAGAGAATGACCTGGAGAGAGGCCATGGACCGCTTCGGCTCGGATAAGCCGGATCTGCGGTTTGGAATGGAGCTTAAAAATGTGTCCGACGTGGTCAGGGACTGCGAATTTGTGGTGTTTAAGAGCGCCCTGGAAAACGGCGGTTCTGTCCGCGGCATCAACGCAGACGGCCAGGCCGGCATGCCCAGAAAGAAGATCGACGCTCTGGTGGAATACGCCAAGGGCTTTGGGGCCAAGGGACTGGCCTACCTGGCCATCCATGAGGACGGCTCCTATAAGTGCTCCTTCGGAAAGTTCATGAAGGAGGAGGAGCTGGACGCCCTGGTAAAGGCCATGGACGGAAAGCCGGGAGACCTGTTATTCTTTGCCGCCGACAAGGATAAGGTGGTATTCGACGTTCTCGGAAACCTCCGTCTGGAGCTGGCAAGACAGCTGGATCTTCTTAAGAAGGATGACTTTAAGTTCCTGTGGGTGACTGAATTCCCGCTTTTAGAGTACTCAGAGGAAGAGGACCGGTATGTGGCCATGCACCATCCGTTCACCATGCCCATGGAGGAGGACATCCCCCTTCTGGACAGCGATCCGGGCGCAGTGCGTGCAAAAGCATACGATATCGTGTTAAACGGAACAGAGCTGGGCGGCGGTTCTGTACGTATCCATCAGGGAGATATCCAGGAGAAGATGTTTGAGGTCCTGGGCTTTACGCCGGAGCGGGCCAACGAGCAGTTCGGCTTCCTTCTGGATGCCTTTAAATACGGCGTTCCGCCCCATGCCGGCCTGGCCTACGGCCTGGACCGTGTGATCATGCTGATGGTGGGAGCCGACAGCATCCGCGACGTGATCGCCTTCCCGAAGGTAAAAGATGCCTCCTGTCTGATGATGGAGGCTCCGTCGGAGGTGGATGTGAAGCAGCTGGAGGAGCTTCATATCGCTGTGGTTCCGGAGGAGAAGGAATAGGAATAAAGAAGAATAAGAATAAGATAAAGAGGGCACCGGCAGCAGCGGTGCCCTCTTATTTGGCTAGTGGGAAGAAATAGCTGTCCTGCTGAACTTCCGGATGGAAGGTCAGAAGGAGCGGAAAAGAAAATACAGGATCATCAAAACGAATACGATATTTACACTGTTATATATAAGTGTACTATGTTTAGAATTGCGAACCTTTTCCAGTACATATATCTGGATGGATATCATGAGGAAATAGCGTATCACATCCAGAACGGTCGGAAGGATGGAGAGGAGGAAGACAGGATATCGGGGTCTTGTGTGAATAGAGGAAATGATCCCCAGGGCCAGGGCCGCTATAAAAGCTTTTTTATATTTTGGCTGCATTGAAAACTCCTATTACTGCAATTCGCTGTTTACAAAATTGTCAAATACTTTCGCAAGGAGGGTGGATACGTCATCGTAATCTGCATGTTTCCTGTTAACATGGGCGCCGGTATCATGGGTCCAGCCTAAATCACCTTTTAAAAAGTACCATTCTCTTGTCCATCCAGCCCAGTATTGAGATCCGCTATATCCACTTACGGCCACAATTCTTGTGCGCACAATGGATACATTGCTTCGTTCCGCCCGGATATCACTGGCAAGTTTGTGCACTCCTTCTGTAATAACTGTTGTAATGGCTGAAGTTATAAGGGATAATTCGAGTCCGATCCAGCCCCAGTCCCCGCTTAACAACCATGCAATAATTTCTGTAACAGCGGTATCTTTTTCGAACCACGTAGAATCGGGGGTATCATAGCTTGTGGTCTGAGTTTCCGTACATCTGATAGGATAGTATGTTCCGTTATGACTTTTTTCCCCGCCGCCAATAAATTTATCTGAATAGTCGCTACCAAAAGCATCTGCGATTGCATCATCCAGATTTGAGAATCCTTTTGTTGAAGGGGAGGTATTAATTACTGTTTGGGATAATACTTCAAAATTTGTAATATTTGCAATGATTGTCTGGTTTAATAGTTCATAATTGTCTCCTGGGGTGGATATTTTATATTCAGCGTATATTTCGTTTAAATTAATTAATCCGCTAGATTTTATTATATTGCTTCCAGATAATACATAGGAGAAATATATTTCTCCGGTCGGAGTGATTTCTGAAGAATAGGCAATATTTTTATCTACATAAGAATAGAAAATAGAATTGTCAACTTTAGCCACCTGCTGGGCTTTTCCAATGGAGTCATCAATTTTCTGCCATAACACAGTTGCCTTTGAAGTGGGGATATTTGCTGCAAGACTTACCGGAAGTGCCAGTTGCATTAATAAGACTGTGATTAATATAATGGAGATTAGCTTGTGGATTTTTTTCATAGCTGGTCTCCTTTCATAGAAAATGTTTTTACATTGTATATAGATGGTATTCCCCCTCATATATTGACGATGTTTTACTTAGGGCATAATTGAGAAAAACATTTTGTTACGAACAGGTGAATGGAATGAACGGCTGAATATTTCAGCAAAAGGCAGTATTGCTTTGATATCTTTGTACCTTTATAGATTTTATCTTAAGAATCAATAAAAATGTTTTATATGAATGTAACAGGAGTTGTAAAAGGAAAGAGAAGATTATTTGATATATATAATACAC
>PPYE01502164.1_pt1 | contig 12121 bp, 10 predicted proteins | sample 1559881 | NCBI WGS metagenome assembly PPYE01 (sample SAMN08240022, study PRJNA423297) | Human gut metagenome, whole genome shotgun sequencing project.
TAACAGAAGTCTCCGAATCTCGGTCTTAAAAGCACTCTGATTTTAAGGCTTGTCTCTTTGCGGATTTTCTCAAACAATGCCTGAGACGGTGTTGTTCCTCCAATCACAAGATTTCCGCACAATTCAATCCGATCTGCCCCTCCTCTTTCTGCTGCCAGAGCAGACTCCATGCTGTCTGCACACACTTCTAAAATACCTGCCATTTTTTTCTCCTCTCCTGAACCTGATTTCATCTGTATGATACTGTTTCCACTATATCATAAAACCGCCGCCTTGTAACTACTTCCAGCTACCTGACAGCGGTTCTGTTTTAAAAGGGATTAAACTATCTCATGCTTATTTACAAAGCTTTTTAAATTCATCAGCTACAAACTGAACTTTTGTTCCAATAATAACCTGTACAGCTGTTTTGCTTGGACGGATCACTCCTGCTACACCGGCAGATTTGATCTTATGCTCATCGATTAATGTATAATCTTTGATCTCCAGACGAAGTCTTGTAATACAGTTGTCAATAGAAGTTACGTTTGCCGGTCCGCCGACACCTTCGAGAACAATTTTTGCAATTCCTGTGAAGTCATTGTTTGCCAGTTCTACTTTTGTCTCATCAATATTGTCATCTTCACGTCCCGGTGTCTTCATGTTAAATTTCACAATCACGAAACGGAATACTACATAGTAAACCGCACCAACTACAAGCCCGATTGGGATCAGAAGCAGTGGATTCTGTGCAAATGGAGCTTTAAAGCTCAGGATCCAGTCAACCAAGCCTGCACTGAAGTTGAAACCAGCTCTTACCGGAAGTGCTGCAACAACTGCCATAGAGATACCTGTCAATACTGCGTGTACACCATAGAGCGCCGGTGCAAGGAACATGAAGGAGAATTCCAGAGGTTCTGTAACACCATTGAAGAAGGAAGCAACTGCTACTGACATCAGGAGACCTGCTGCCACTTTCTTCTTTGTATCTTTTGCTGTGTGATACATTGCTAAAGCTGCTGCCGGAAGACCGAACATCATTACAGGGAAGAATCCTGCCATGTACATACCAGTTGTTCCCATTACACCGCCTTCTGCATTTCCCCAGAATTTTGCGATATCGTTAATTCCCGCAACGTCAAACCAGAATACAGAATTCAGTGCGTGGTGCAGACCGAATGGAATCAGCAGTCGGTTGAAGAAACCGTAAAGACCTGCTCCGATCGGACCTAAATCCATGATAAATTTACCAACAGCTACCAGTACATTGTAAATGATTGGCCATACAAAGAACAGCACTAAGCTGGAAACTAAAGATGCCCCTGCGGTAACGATCGCAACACATCTCTTTCCACTGAAGAATGAAAATGCATCTGGCAATTTTGTATTTTTAAATTTGTTGTAGCAGGCAGCTGCGATCAGGCCACAGAGAATACCGATGAACTGTGTCTGAACTTTTCCAAATGCCGGGTCTACTTTTTCCACTGCTGTGTTTGTGAGCATTGCCACAACATCTGTGGAAAGTAATGTCGTTGTCATGATCCATGAAACCAAAAATAACTGTAAATACTGCCAGTAGGATAAGACCGATCAGAACAATCTTTTTATGCCTGCGAACATACTCCATCTGTGCCTTTCTCCTATTCCATCTCACGAATGATCTTTCTTAATTTCAAGATCATAGACGGAGCTACAGAAAGCTCATCTACACCCATGCGTACAAAAGTCTCTGTCAATTCCGGATCTGCTCCTAACTCTCCACAGATACCAGCCCATTTTCCTTCCTGATGTGCGCTGTCCACAACCATTTGAATCATTTTCAAAATTGCTTTATGGTGTGGATTGTAGAAACGGTCAAGTTTCTCATTCTGCCTGTCAATTGCCAATGTGTATTGTGTCAGGTCATTTGTCCCAATGCTGAAGAAATCTACCATCTTCGCCAGCTCATCACTGATCATAACTGCTGCCGGAGTCTCAATCATGATTCCTTCCTCAACATCGTTATATGGGATTCCATCTGTTTTCAACTCTTCTTTGACTTCCTGCACAATTGCCTGTATCTGTGCTACTTCCTCTGTGGAGGTGATCATCGGATACATGATCGACAGATTCCCATAAGCAGACGCACGGAACAGTGCCCGCAACTGTGTCTTAAAGATTTCCGGCTGTGCAAGGCAGATCCGAATTGCCCGGTATCCAAGCGCCGGATTTTCTTCTTTTTCAATGTTCAGATAATCCGCCTGCTTATCGGCACCGATATCCAGCGTTCGGATGATCACCTTTTTGCCTGCCATATTTTGCACGGCTTGTTTATATGCCTGAAATTGTTCTTCTTCATCTGGAAGCTCATTCCTTCCGATATACAAGAATTCACTTCGAAACAGCCCGATACCTCCTGCATCGTTTTCCAATACATATCCCATATCTGCTACACTGCCAATGTTTGCATACAGATTGATATGTCTTCCGCCTTTTGTGACATTTTCTTTTCCTCTTAACTGCTGAAGAAGCTCCTGTTTTTCCTTCTCCTCCTCAATTTTTCTCTGAATCCTCTCTTTAACTTCCTCTGACGGATCCACAAAGAACTCTCCATGAAATCCATCCACCGCCGCCTCTGTTCCGGTATGCAGCGCTTCTAAATCCATATCTACTCCGATCAAAGCCGGAATATTCATCATACGGGCTAAAATTGCCGTATGGGAATTCGCGGAACCATGTACAGTCACGAATGCCAGTATTTTCTCCTTATCCATCTGAACCGTCTCACTCGGAGAAAGATCATCTGCCACAACAATGACCGGCTCATCCAGATCCATTACATCTGCCGACTGTCCAGACAGATTTTTTACCAAACGATTCGAAATGTCCTTAATATCTGCAGCTCTTGCTCTCATATAATCATCATCCATGCTTGCAAACATCTGGGAAAAATTATCTCCTGTAGAAGCTACCGCGTATTCTGCATTGACCTGCTGTGTACTGATGATATTTTCAATGGATTCTTTGTAATCTTCATCCTCCAGCATCATCTGATGGACTTCAAAAATCGCAGCGCTGGCTTCTCCAACTTCCTTTAATGCCTTTTCATATAATTTTTGAAGCTGTTGTTCAGAAGCCTCTACTGCTTCTTCCACTCTCTGAAGCTCTGCCTGTGTATCTTCAATCTTTACACGCTTTACCACATAGTCATCTTTTTTCAGCACGGATATTTTTCCAAATGCAACTCCTTTATAGACTGATTTTCCTTTCAAACATTCCATACTACTTCTCCTTACACTTCCTACAAATTCGCTTCAAAAAATGACTTCATGCCTTCATATGCAGCTTCTTCATCGCTTCCTTCAATCTGTACTTCTACAGTCTGTCCACATTTTACTGCAAGAGACATCAACGCCATCAGCTTAGACGCTTCCACCGTTCTTCCTTCTTTTGTAATTGTAATCTTACTCTCATACTTCTTTCCTTCTTTTGCAAGCATTCCCGCTGGTCTTGCATGGATTCCCATCTCATCTTTGATTGTGTACTCAAACTTTTTCATTTTACTATCTCCCTTCGTCTTGACAAATTTCTTTCTATAAAAATAGAGTAATTCATAAATATTCTATCATCTTCTTTTTTCACAAACAAGTGATTCCTCAGGCTGCGATCATCCTCTGGATATGAATGGCAAGAAATCCAACCTCTTCCTGCATGATCTGCCTTTCCAGTTTTTCTGCCATGTTATCACAGATTAAAGCGGCAATTTTCATTGCCTCCGGATATTTTTCCTGCACAAACTCATTGAGATCAATGTTGACCGCTTCACCGGTCTTTGTCCGGACAACCATATAATACAGATGACTCATCAGCCGGATGTAATTCAAAGCTTCTTTCTGCATTTCTTTTTCCAAATGTTCTTCTATGATCTGCATACTCTCATCAATAAGCTGTGTTGCCTTTAATGTCTCTGACACCGCTTCATCAGAAAGTCCGGAATGAATATGAAGTGCGATAAATCCCGCCTCATCATCTGAAATCCGATATCCTGTCATCTCCTCGATGATAGATCTGCTCTCTAAGGCTACCGCATACTCTTTTCCAAATAAAATCTTAATATCCGGTATAAACGGATTCGAAAGAAATATATTCTCTCCCTCCTCGCGGCAAATGCAAGGTGATCTGCCAACGGAAGTAAAATATCTCCATTGATCGAGTCAAATACTTTCTCTGCCGCCTCAATGATCTTGCCCGCTGTCTCAATGTAAACCGGATCAATCGCATTGACTGCATGGATTGCTGAGTGCTGTTCTTCTCTCACGACCGGTGTGTACACTTGAACTCCCTCATCGATCGTCACCTCATCTCCCGCTCTCTTGCCAAATCCAATCCCTTTTCCTAATAAAATTCTTTCACTGCCATCGCCCTTTTCTTCTGCAAGAAGTGCATTATTATTTAAAATCCTTAAAATGCAGTACACCATCCGCTCTCCTTTTCTTTCGTCAGGATATGAGTCCATCTCCTTCATCGAGATACATAAAAAGGCATAAACTACCTGTTCTACTCACTAATATTGAATAAAACCGGATAGTTTATGCCTGCATCACCAGTAACACGCTATCAAAGTTCTTATTTTGCAACTTTTGCTTCCTAATACATGAATCTGTATAGATTGTATATCATCTTACTAGTTGTCGTTAAGTTATGTTTTTAACTAATTTTCTTCGATTTTTTTATGTATTTTTCACAACTTTTATCTTGGCAGATAGATCATTTCTTTTGTAATTTCTTTTAAAGAATTGGCCCCACACATTGCCATCGTATCTGCAAGTTCCGCCCCGATTTTTTCAATGTAAGTCTTCACACCTTCCATTCCGCCGCCATAGACTGCTGTTACAAATGGGCGGCAGATCAGCACTCCATCTGCACCGAGTGCCAGTGCCTTAAAGACATCTACACCAGAACGGATCCCACCATCTACAAATATTTTCACTTTTCCCTGCACTGCCTCCACGATAGCAGGAAGTACCTCCGCAGTGGCCGGGCACTGGTCGAGCACACGCCCTCCATGATTGGATACAACAATCGCATCGACACCTGCCTCCACCGCTTTGATGGCGCCCCTTGCGGTCATAACTCCTTTTGCGATAAATGGAACTTTTGCCATCTCTGCCACCTGGCGTAATTCTTCCACGGATTTTCTGCCTGCCGGCGGTGTCATATTTTTTAAGAATGGAAGTCCTGCCGCATCAATATCCATAGCAACCGCAAATGCACCAGAACCTTCTGCCTGCTTCATCTTTTCACGAATGATCTCTATATTCCACGGCTTGATCGTCGGAATCCCTTTTCCTTCCACTCGTCTGATTGCATCGGTCGCATACTTCATTACATCCGGATTTACCCCGTCTCCGGTCATTGCGGCAATCCCTGCCTCTGCACATGCAGCCACCATCACATCATTGTAGGACTGATCATTGTATTTTTCTCCATAATGAAGATTCACTGCCCCAACCGGACCTGCAAAAAACGGATAACGGAATCTCTGTCCCCACAGTACAAAGCTTGTATCCACTTCTTCATGCTCAGAAATGGTATCCATCTGCACACGGATTTCCTGCCATTTATCAAAATTGCGGATGGCTGTATCCCCCATCCCTTTCGCTCCCGGTCCCGGCATTTGATTCCGGCATGCCCTTCCATTGCACACCATGCACGCTTTACAATATTTCCCAATATCTTGTTTTGCATTTGTTACTATTTCCTCGTATGTCATCCTATTTCCTTCTTTCTTTATCATTCATTGTTTCTTTCCGCAAACAAATCAGAAACAATCTCACACTTAATTTTCCCAGAGAAGAAATGTCACTGTCTTTCCGTCTGTCAATACTCGTTTCTGTACGGTCTCTCCGGTTATTTTATTGACAGTTACTTCATATAGCACTTGTTCAGCGGTCTCATTTCCCGGTACTTTTGTTGTAACTTTCACAAGGTACTCACTCTTCGTACTTTCCTGTTCAAGCACCGTCATCTCTTCTCCTTTCGCATCCTCTGTTCCCTTCGCATAATATTCTTCTAACTTTTTCTGAATTTCTGAATCAGAATACACTGGTGTCTGTTCTTCTTCCTGTTGTATCGGATTTTCCGATGTCTTTATCCCTTCCTGACTCTGTCCGGCATTCTCCGTTTCTGCTTCTTTCTTCTTTGCTTCTTCTGCTTTCTTTTTTGCCGCTTCGTCTTTCTTTGCCTTTTCTTCCTGTGCTTTCTTTTCCTCTGCTTTCTTCGCTTCTTCTTTTTTCTTTGCTTCCTCTGCCTTCTTTGCTGCTTCCGGATCTGCTTCACCGGTAATCCGCTCTGAAAGCGTCTTCCACTTCAGCCCTGATACCGTCTTTCCCATACTGTCCAGTTTTTTCTGGAATGCTTCCTTTGACAAAGCTTCCTTGTCGTTATAATATGGCTGTTCTGGATGTCCCTCCATATCAAAGGTATATTGTTCTGTCTGAATCACTGTATGTTCTCCATCCATCCGATAAAAACTCGCATTTCCATAAGAAGCTCCGCCAGAACCATAGATATACATTGTCCCATTCTCATAAATCTGAAGCAGAGACCGCTCCGCCAATGTCTGATCTTCAAACATATTTTTGGCATCTACTCCATCAAAGCAGTACACTCCTACTACCCGCTCATCACCACCATTGCTCCTGCTTCCGACCAGCAATTCCTTTTCTCCACTCTCATCGATATCATACATCGTATAAATAATTTCTGTTTTCCCCTTATCTGTCTCAGTTAAAAATACTAATAATGGGTTGATATTTGGATATCCCTCTGGATCTTTCTGCACCTCTGATGCTCCCATGAGAAGTGCTTCTTGATATTCATCTAAAATTTTCTGATAAGCTTCATCTTTTTTTTGTTCTTTCTTAAGACGTTCTTCTGTTCTTTTTGCTGCCGCCTCAATTTCTTTTTTGTCAAATTTTAATGTTACCTTACGCTGTACCGGCTTTAATACAGATGAATCATATGTTTCATAAAACTCGCTTAGTTCTTCTGTTCCATTCTGCTCTGTCGTCGTAAGCTCTGCTAAGATTTCCACCCCGCTCTCATCGAATTCAAACCATAATTCCGAATACCCTCTCATCCGTTTTGCAGTGGCATTCAATCCGATTTTTTCCAGTTTTGCAGAAATATCTGTAATCTCTTTCTCATGCTCCTCCCCGGTCAGAAGTCCTTTGGTCGATGCATATTCCCGGAAAGTCCCATCATAGTTCACTGCAAACATTCCATACTCATGCGAACGTGCTGTCAGAGAATACTGATTTGCTGTACTTCCACAGATATAGATCTTTCCACCTGACTCCTTTAAGAAAATACCTTGACGCTCTGTCTCTGCATTTCCCATCACATTTCGAAGTGCAAGATATTCTGCTGCAAGCTTGATACTTTTCTCTTTCTTCTCATACATCTGAAGATAAACATGGTTGTGCTTTTCATCCTTTTTTGCCTTATCTTCCTCACCGGTCTTCAGCATCAGAACAAGCAGCTCTTTTTCTCCATCGCCATCAAAATCTTTCAGTTTGGATGCGAGTACCCCCTTTTGCTTCTCCAGCCGCTCAGGCTGTACTATCTTTTTCTCGCCATCTTTCTTCACATATTTTGATTCATAAGTACCCGCAGTACATTTTCCATATTTCGGTACGAGAACCTTGTCCACATACGTTTCCAGACTGACTGCTTTTGTGTCGTCTATTTTATCCTGATCTTGCGTATGCTCTCCTTTATTCTCTTCCTGACTGCTTGAATTTGGGGAAGGTTTCTCATCTGGTACCGGTTCTGCTGCCGGTTTCTCATTACTCTGTGCTTCTTTTTTCGGTACTTCCTGCCCTCTTGCCACAACACCATTCTCTTTTGCCTTCTTCAAGATTGCCTCTGCCTTTTTTTCTTTTCCCTGTGCGGTATAGATTTCTGCTAATTTATCGTAAGATTTTCGTTCCTTCGGATCGATCTTGATTGACTCCAGATAGAGTTCCTCCGCTTTTTCATATTCCATATCTTCCAGATATTTGTCTGCCATCGCTATCTTCGTCTGAAATGTCTTTTCCTGCTTATCTTTCATCCCGAAATAGACACCTGTCGTCACTCCAGCGATCAGAACTGCACTGATTCCCACTGCCGCAGCAATCCGAAAATTTTTGCGCCTCTTCGTCTCCTGCTGTTCTGCCTCCTGTTTTCTCTCTTGTTCTATCTCCTGAAAATTCTCTGTCTCCTCTGCCTCAAAGTCTTTCTGCAGATTTTCTTCCACCTTTTTCTCTGCAGATTTTTCTTCCTGCGTCGATTCCTGCGGAATCTGAACCAATTCTGCCCCGCACTTTCCGCAAAATTTTGCATGATCTGCATTTTCTGCTCCACATTTCCTACAGTACATACCTATTCTCCTTCCTTTATCTGACTGTAAATTTCAGATGATAATGCCACAATTTTCTCTCGGGCTGCCTGTGTGTCTGTAAGCTGATCTGCCATCACACATAAAATATATGGGGTCTCACCAGCCCATACGATTGCTGCATCGTTCTCTACATCGGCAAGTTCTCCTGTCTTATTTCCTGTTTCTACCCCTTCTGGAATACCCGCTGGAATTTTTCCAGTGCGCTGCTGCTGCTTTAATAAATTTAACATCTGATCTGCGTGTGGATGTCTCCCTTGGCAAACATCAAACAAAAAATTACCACAATCCTCTGCTGATGTGTAATTTTCTCCCAGCGTACTGTCTGCCAGAAGCATTCTTCCCATAGAAGAATCTTTGTAACCTTTTTCCTGACAATAAACATTCACCTGTTCCATTCCCGCAGTTTCCTCACCACCGCCGAGCATTCTTGTCAATTCGTTGGCTGCATCGTTATCGCTGACTGTGATCATCGCCGTGAGAAGCCGATCGAGTTCTGCTGCTCCGTACTGTGCTGCCAAATTGTCATACTGTTTATAAACAGCTCCCATAATGTACAATTTGATCAGACTTGCCGCCTTTTGCTTCTCTGCTCCAACTACTGCAAAGGAACCGCTTGACAATTGCTTCACATACACATTCCACTTTTCTCCAAGCGCTGTCCTTTCTGCAATCCTATTCTGGATCAGCTCTTCCATAGCGGCCATTTCCAAAGGTGCGCGGACTTCCTCTTCCATCTGCTGTTTCTCCTGTCGGGTCTTTGCTTCTTCTTTCTCCTCCAACAGAGTCTGTCTTCTTTTTAAGACTTCCTTTCTCTCTTCTTTTTGTAATACAGCCCCTGCATCGATTTCCTGTGTCTGTTTCTCAATTTCCTTGCACCGACTTTCCAAAAACAGCCATCCAGTTCCAACAGCCAGAAGCATTCCCACACAGACTGCACTGTAAATCCATCCTGCTTTTTTCCCTTTTCCTCTTTCTCTCTTTTTCATACTGCACCTCTTGCCATAGCTCTAATTTCCAGCCGCAAAATACTGGTCAATTCCATTTGCAATGCCCTTGACCATTTTCTTTTCATACTCCGGATCCTGCATATTTACATCATCCTGCTCATTGGTCATGTATCCCATCTCCAGAATGATAACCGGAATCTGACTCCAGTTGATCCCAGTCATGTTATCATAGAGCTGCACTCCGTCATTTTCCATACCACACTCCTGACAGTAAGCATTGATCACAGATTCCCCGAGCGCATAGCTTTTCGGATGAAGTGCTCCAACATAGGGATTTTCTGCGGAAGGTACCATCGTCATTGCTCCCTTTGCCAAGGGATCCTCACTTCCATTTGCATGGATCCTCACATAAATATCGGATCCTTCCTCCGCTGCCATAAGCGCTCTCTCACTGTTGCTGATTGCCGTATCATGATCTTCTCTTGTGAGCACTACTTCATATCCTCTCTGTTCCAGTTCCAGACGAAGCTGCTTGGAAATATTTAATGTCAGTTCATACTCCGGAACATTTGTATAACGCCCCTGCGTACCAGAAGATGCCTTCGCTTTCATTTCCTGCGATCCTGGTCCCATCGGCTCCAAGTCGCTCATATCTACATTCGGACCTTGATGACCCGGATCGATTGCAATTTTCTTTCCCTTCGCCTGTGGCTGTTCCTCAGTGATCACTTCTTTTTCCAGTTCCTGAATTTCCTTCTCGATATTCTGCGCTGCTTCTTTTGCTGCCCGCCTCTCTGCTTTCGCTGTATACAATTTTCGCGCCGCTGCAACGCATCCGACTGATACAATGACCAGCAGACAAGTGCAGGAAACTACTATGATTTTCTGACTTGTTTTCACAATTTTCCCCCTTCTTTCCAGTAGCTCTGGCACACTGTGATAAAAGACAGAGATGTCTCACACCTCTGCCTTTTTGCCTATCCGTCTCTCACTCACGACTGCGGACAGATTTTCTTTATTCTTGTTTTGTTCCGCACTTTGTGCAGAAAACTGCCCCTTGCGGAATCTGTTTTCCACACTTTATGCAGAACCTCACTTGCTGCTGCGAAGCCTGCATTCCTTCCTTCATATCCTCTACTTTTGCTCCGCATCCTACACAAAACGCCATTCCCGGTTCCAGCACTGCGCCACACCTTGGGCAAGTCTTAATGCTCTCAATCGCCTCAATCTCCGAACGGATTGCTTCAATTCTTTGATAACTTGCCTGAACCATCCGTACCAGCTCAGCCAGCTGTGGCTCTGGATCATTCTGCTTTAACTCATAATACATATGACCAAGGTTCTGACAATATTTATCAATTTTTTTCTGCTCTTCATTGATCTGTGATTTCAAACTTGTGATATCAGCCATTCCTTTTGCTTTCTGCATGACATTTTGACCTGTGACTGAAATTTTCTTTCCTAATTCATCAAAAAAAGCCATTGTTCTCTCTCCTTCTATTCCTGCTGCTAATTGTACATTCCTCCAAACAGGCAGATGACATCGTCATCCAGCTCGATTAGTTTATCCTTTCCTCTGTACAACTTCAATGTTCCCGTAGAGTCATCGTCATCATAATCTACAAGGACCGCTATTTTTTTCTCATCTACGACTTTATAATCAAAAGCATCATCTGCGATCACTTTTGCATTTTTTCCGTCAAACATCTTTAATGTAAACAGATTCTTGGAAGTATTGTAGTCTGTCTTATAGATTGGATATTTCTGTTCTTTCGTAAATTCTAAGGTACCTATCATAACATCACTGTCAATCAGCTCTTCATTACAATACAGATCCCCCATTCCTTCATCCATATCCGTCAGATAATAAATATCTCCATCTTTTGCACCCATCATGACATCTACATCTTCTGCAACGACACTGCATTTTCCATCTGCTTTCTTACCTGTCTTGAAGGAAAGAAGCTGGCTTTCTTTTATTTCGCCATCCTTATTTCTTTCTACTTTCATTGTATACCCAATATTCTTTTCATCATCGACAAGGAATCTCTGCTCTCCCATTCTCTCCTTCAATTCTGTATCCAAAGTCACAATCTCTTTTCCATTGTAAATGCAAGTCTCTGCCGACTCCTGAAGTGCCTCATAGTACTTCTGGTCTACGTCATAAATTTCATCTAATTTTGATGCTCTAACTTTCGGCAGCTCTTCCATCTTAAATCTTGTGAATAATACTGTGTCAGAATTATCCTGTGCATAAATGTCACTGCTGAGTTTCTTTGCGATCTCCACTTCTTTTCCATCTTTATAGCAGTACAAGGAGTTCTCAGCTACCTCGATAGAATGCTCTTCCAATTCTTCCAAGAACCACTCCATATCCTCATCGCCGTTGGTGTCATCTTCTACAATATCCATCGCATTAATCTTTTGCTCATCCATCTTTACATAATACAACGCTTTGTCTTTTTCATTATTAGAAACAACCCAACCTACATCCGATGCGATTTTCTCTCTTTCTCCAAAATTTTCGATCAGATAAAGTTTATCATCTTCCTGTACAACAATCTGTTTCAAATCATCCCCGATAATGCAATTTTCTGCGCTCTTAGAAAGTTTCTTTTTCTCTTTCTTTAAATTGATATCCTGCTGATACAATGCGCTCTTGCCGTTGTTCTGTTCGATCCACACAATATTTTTTTGCTCTTTATCCAGTTTAAATCTAGCGACATCGGATGCAATTTTTTCTTTCTTTCCTTTCCGATCACTAATATAT
>PPYE01663123.1_pt1 | contig 12121 bp, 10 predicted proteins | sample 1559881 | NCBI WGS metagenome assembly PPYE01 (sample SAMN08240022, study PRJNA423297) | Human gut metagenome, whole genome shotgun sequencing project.
ACAAGGCCACCTACGGCCTGGTGTACGGTGAGGTCAAGGCCACCCGCCTGCGTCTGGCGGAGCGGCTTCGCAAGCTGCCGCTCGGATTTTTCGGCAAGCGGGATCTGGCCGACCTGACGGAGACCCTGATGGGCGATGTCAACCGCATGGAGCATGTCTGGAGCCATGTGCTGGGCTACTTGTACGGCTCCTACATATCCACCGCCGTGATTGCGGTGTGCCTGCTCTGGTATGACTGGCGGCTGGCCCTTGCCTGCCTCTGGGGGGTGCCGGTGGCCTTCGGCCTGCTGTTTGGGAGCCGGAAGCTCACCGAGCGCCAGGCGGAGCGGACCAAGCGCGCCGCTGTGCGGGTCTCGGACGGGATGCAGGAGGCGCTGGAAAATGTGCGGGAGATCCGTGCCACCAATCAGGAGGAGCGTTACCTTGCCGGGCTGTACCGGAAGATCGACGAGCATGAACAGATCATGATCCGCGGCGAACTGGTCACCGGCCTGTTTGTCAACGGGGCCAGCGTCATCATGCGGCTGGGCGTGGCCACCACGATCCTTGTGGGTGCGGGGCTGATTTTGTCGGGACAGATCGACTTCATGCTGCTGTTCCTGTTCCTGATGGTCATCACCCGGATCTATGCGCCCTTCGATCAGAGCCTTGCTTTGATCGCCGAGCTGTTTGTCTCCCAGGTGTCGGCAGACCGGATGAACGCGCTGTTCGACACGCCCATCGCCGAGGGGGCGGAAGCCTTCCGGCCCAAGGGACACGACATTGTCTTTGACCATGTGGAGTTCGCCTATGATAAAGACGCCGTCCTGCATGATGTCAGCTTTACCGCCAAAGAAGGCGAGATCACTGCGCTGGTGGGGTCCTCCGGCTCCGGCAAAAGCACCTGCGCCCGGCTGGCCGCCCGCCTGTGGGATATCACCGGGGGTACGATTAAAGTGGGCGGGGTGGATATCGCCACGGTGGACCCGGAGGTGCTGCTGACCGATTACTCCATGGTTTTTCAGGATGTGGTGCTGTTTGACGACACGGTGATGGAGAATATCCGCCTGGGCAGGCGAGGTGCCTCCGACGCGGAGGTGATGGCTGCGGCCAGGGCCGCCAACTGCGAGGAGTTTGTCAGTAAACTGCCACAGGGATATCAGACGCCCATCGGAGAAAACGGCGCCAAGCTCTCCGGCGGCGAGCGGCAGCGCATCTCCATTGCCCGGGCGCTGCTCAAGGACGCGCCCATCGTGCTGCTGGATGAGGCCACCGCCTCTCTGGATGTGGAAAATGAGACCAAGGTACAGGGGGCGCTCTCCCGGTTGCTGGCAGGCAAAACGGTGCTGGTCATCGCCCACCGGATGCGCACCGTGGCCGGGGCGGATCATATCGTGGTGCTGAAGGACGGAAAAGTGGCGCAGCAAGGCTCCCCGCAGGAGCTGATGGCGGAGGGCGGCCTGTTCCGGCACATGGTGGAGCTTCAGAACCAGAGCGCCCGGTGGCAGTTGGGATGATTGACTTATCCGCTTGAGGAGGTACCCAATGGAAATTGTTTTTATCGGGTTGGCCCTGTCTGTGTGCTGCTTTGGCATCTGGCGGTATGGTAAAACCCTGCGGCGGGGCGGGTGCTGCGGTTCCGGTGCAGTGAGTCCAGTCAAACGCCGCGTTGCGGATCGGGATGAAACGCACTACCCCTATACCGCAGTGTTGACCATAGATGGTATGACCTGCGGCCACTGTGCCGTTCGTGTAGAAAACGCCCTAAATGAACTGAATGGCGTATGGGCAAAGGTGGATCTGGGGGGAAAGACCGCTCTTGTGAGAATGGTGCAGCCATTGCCGGAGGCCGTACTGCGGCAGGCAATCCGTGGAGCCGGATATACACTTTTACATATCAACTGGAAAGATTCTCTCAAAGTCATAAGCCCAGCGGAGAAAAAGTAGCTCGATGGAGCAGAAATATTCTGTTGGATATGGTATGGTATATTTGATAGTTAGCTTTAACTAACCAAAAAAGAGGGTGACGCAATGCATTACAATGCCGATCCGGATTTTGTCATGCACTACTGCATCCAGGAGACGGCACTCTCCCCACTGGTGCGCCGCATGACCTTTTCAACCGAACACGGGGAAGGAGTGATGTGCCTGCTGGATCTGTGGACAGGGGTACAGGTGTGGACTATCGATTTCCATGTGCCTCAGCTGCCCATTCGGCCCACCGGGGACTACCACTATTTGAAGCTCAATTTCTGTACCGGCGGCCGGTGTGAAGTGCCGTTGCCAGCGGGGTACATTTATATCGATCAGGGAACGCTGAGCGTCGATGTCAATCCACCGGTGGGCGTCATGCTCTGCCCCGGCGGATGCTACCAGGGCTTGGAGATGGCGGTGGATTTAGAGATGTGCGGAGGGAATGTCGCTCTTTTGGATTATGGAATCGACCTCAGCACAGCGCCGGCCAGACTGGCGAATCGGAGCGGCAGTTTTCTCTCCAAAGTGTCTGCGTCCTGGGAACAGAGAGCCAGACAGCTCATGGTCCACATCGATCAGGCAGACCTGGATCTTGCCGCTTATCGTTTTCTGACATTGGAACCGCTGCGGCTTCTTGATACCGGGAAAGAGACGTCCGGCCAACTGGCTCCGATTTTCCTGACCCGCGGGCAAAGAGCTGCAGCTCTGAAGGCATCGGAGGCAATGTCGGAGGATCTGCGCTGTCAGATCGGCCTGCCGCAGCTGGCGGAACTGGCAGGGGTCAGCCCCGCATCCCTGAAAAAGTATTTTTCTCAGGTTTACGGCGTACCCATCTCCGTCTATCTCCGAACCATGCGGATGGCGCGGGCAAAGGAGCTGCTGAGCAGCACGGCTCTGCGGATCTCCGATATCGCCGATGCAGTGGGATATGAGAACCAAGGAAAATTCGGTGCCGCCTTCCGGCGGGAGACCGGCGTGACTCCTTTGGAATACCGTCGGTTGTACCGGATTGATAAAAAGCCACGAGGGAGGAAACTATGAAGAAATTATCCGAAGCAAAAAACGGAGAGACCGGCGTGATCAGCGCAATCTGCGGTGATACCCGGTTTCTGAGCCGAGTCACATCCATCGGACTCACCATCGGGTGCCCGGTGACTGTGCTGCAAAATGAGAGAAAGCGTCCCATTCTGATTTTCAGCCGGGACTCCATGATCGCCCTGGATCGGGGCGAATGCGATAACATCCAGATGGGAGGGGATAAAACATGAGTACGGTACAGACCAAAGAGACGGTCATTGCCCTGCTGGGGCAGCCTAACTCGGGCAAATCCACTCTGTTCAACGGCCTGACCGGTCTGCGGCAGCATGTGGGCAACTGGCCCGGCAAGACGGTGGAACAGAAGGAGGGGTATTTCACCCGTGGCGGCGTGAAATACACGGTAGCAGACCTGCCGGGCACCTATAGCCTCTCCGCCAACTCTGACGAGGAGATCATCACCCGGGACTACATCGCCGGAGGCAAGGCCGATGTGGTGGTGATTCTGGCCGACGCCTCCCGGTTGGAACGGAGCCTTTTCATGCTGGCGGACTTTGCCGGCATTGAAACCCCCGCCGTGTTGCTTCTCAACCTGATGGATGTGGCCCAAGAACAGGGCAAGATCGTGGACGCCCAGATACTGGAGAAAAAGCTGGGCATCCCGGTGGTGCCGTTCTCCGCCACGGATGTCAAGCACTATGACGGCTTCTACACCGCGCTGAACCGCGCCCTGTCTGAGCGCAAAACGCTGCGCACGGACGCTCTGGCGGAGCGGTATCGGAAGCTGGAGGGCTTTACCCAACTGGAGGCCATGATGCCCACCCAGGGTATGGGGGATTATGCTCCGCTGTGGCTGGCCGCCAAGGTGATGGAGGGCGATGCTCCTGTGACCGCCCGTGTGGAGGAGCTGCTGGCGAAGGAGGACCGGGCAAAATTTCGGCAGCTTGCCGGCGCCGTAAAAGATGGAGCATTACATACCGGTCAGTGCAAATTTGACTGGATCGACAGCCTGCTGGACCGCGCCGTGTCCGGAAAGAAGCGGTTCGAGGGACTGAGTAAATTTGACCGACTGGCCACCAGTAAGCGTTGGGGCAAGCCTCTGGCGGTTGCCATCATCCTGCTGGGGCTAATCGCCTCCTTTATTCCTGCAGCTCCCTTTATGATCGTAGGCGGTATGCTCCCCTCCCTGCTGACGCCGGGGCTCACGGCGGGACTCACCGCCATCGGCGCACCGCAGTTCATCATCGGTCTCATCTGTGATGTGGGCGTCAACGCGCTGTATTTTGCCATCTCCATGATTGGCTTTGTCTTTGGCATCACGCTGGTGTTTGGCTTTATCGAAGAAATCGGCTATATGGCCCGCATCTCCTATGTGTTTGACAATACGATGGCAAAGCTGGGCTTACAGGGCAAGGCCATCATGCCCTTCCTGGTCAGCTTCGGCTGTACCATCGGCGGCGCTGCCGGTACCCGGGTCATCGACAACTGGGGCCAGCGCATCCTAACCATCGCTTTGGCCTGGGCGGTTCCCTGTGCCGCCACCTGGGCCATCGTCCCCATGATCTCCAGCGTGTTTTTCGGCGTATGGGCTCCCCTTGTGATTGTATGGGCACTCCATGTCATCTCTGCTATATTGGAAACCGGGATAGTATCGGCCATGGCCTCTGGGCTTGAAATAGGGCGGGGTCATCATCTGCTGTTCTATCTGGCACAGCGGTGTATCCCGCATGAAATAGCGTGTCATTGGCGGTGTGCTCCTTTCAGTAAAGCAAAAAAGCGCCGGAGTCTTATTTCTAAAACTCCGGCGCTTGAATATTACATGATCGGTTCCTGGTTGTAGGGTTCCATGGGGTGCTGCTCCTGCTCCCTTATGCGATCCAGCAGCAGGCGGTAGTCACCGGTCAGGCTCTGGGCTTGCTGAGGCGGAGCCTGTTCCAGCAGCGTCATGTACTCCCGCACGGTGCAGGCCAGATCGGTGGCTCGCTCACAGGCGCGTTCCCGTTCCGGTGTCGCTACATCCTCCTGCCAGTAGCGAACGCTTCCGTCCGCTGTGATTCGGCAGAGAGGGAGACCATCCCACTCCACAGGAAGCAATTCGTCCTGTTCCGGCTGCGGGACAAAACCCTCACGGTGAAGAGCGGTACGAAATTCTTGAAAAAACTGTTCTCGATTCATTTACTACCTCCTGACATTTAGTGCCCTTTTTGAAATTATCTGAAAACAAAAAGGGCGCCAATTCGATGGCCCGTCGTGACCAACAAATTGACGCCTCAAACTTTGTGTATTCTATTGATAGAAAAATAGCGCCCTTTTTGAAAATAACCGCTTCAAAAAGGGCGCCACATGGTTCCGAATATGCCAATCGCCAAAAAAAGGGGGTTCGAATCCCACCAGTTAGGGGGAAACAGTGGTTGGCATCTATGGAATCATTCGTGAATTTCCGAGCGAAAAAAGCCCGGAAACGGTTGGCTTAACAGTGATAAGGAACTAAATCACTTATCAACTGTTAGCTGACGGTTTTCGGGTGCATACGAAACTCCCGTCGGCGAATAGTCGTTTCCAGCGGTCTGAACTGGACTGGCTCATCTACAACGATCCGCTGTCCTATGCAGAATTGATTTTGAATGGCGATCCGGAAGAATACCTGCGAACCGTAACGGAGGCTCCACAGTTAGATTTTGATTCATAAGCAAAACCGCCAGAGGCACATCCATGAGATGCTGCTTCTGGCGGCTTTTTTACATTTTGTCAATTAAAGCAAACACTACGGCTTGTTGCTCTTCACTCAATCTTGACCATCGTTCCAGGAGCTTCCTTTGTGAATCAGTCAGAGAAACCGGTGAATCTTCTTCTGCGAATAGCTGAGAAAGCGTGATGCCAAAAGCCATGCAGATTTTTTCCAACGACGGAATAGTGGGAACCATATTCTTACGATACCACGAGGAGATCGTAGATTGAGGCAAACCAGAGCGTTCTGCAAGCTGATACTCCGTCCAGCCCCGCTCCTCTCGATATGTGGTTATGGCAGAGAGAATATCTTTCACCTGCATCACCCCCTTGCTTGTGTTCTTCGTAAATTATACTTTTGTTTGTCGTTGCCCTTTAATAATTTTAATCGTATAATTTTAACGATATACACAAGCAAAAGGAGAATGATTTCAGTGAGCCAGAAAAGCTGTTTCTTTATTGGGCACAGAGAAACACCGGAAGAAATTTACCCAGTGCTATGCGCCGCTGTTGAGGAGCATATAGTCCGCTACGGCGTTACTGAATTTATTGTTGGCCGTTATGGATGTTTTGACGGTCTTGCGGCAAAAGCCGTAAAAACCGCAAAACAAACCCATCCAGAAGTCGAATTGACATTATTGCTGCCGTACCATCCAGCAGAGCGCCCGATTCCTGTACCGGATGGATTTGACAGTACCTACTATCCTCCGGGGATGGAAAATGTCCCTCGTAAGGTTGCTATTGTCAGGGCAAATCGGTATATGGTCGATCATACTGATTTCCTCATTGCCTATGCGTGGCACCCTGCCAGCAATGCAAGAGATCTTCTCGAATATGCAAGAAAAAGAGAGGGAAAGGGATTAATCCATGTGACAGCCTTGCCCCATAACGATTTATAAGAAAAAGTCATTACTTTAATATAGTTTTTTATCTTGCGAAAAGTAATGACTTTGTGCTAAAATTGAATCGACATATTTTGCCGAAAAGAGGTGGTTTTGTGGCGAAAAAGAGGTCCGCTTCTACCGTGACGCCGGATTATGAAGCGATTACATCATTTCAAAAGGGCCAGGCTTCACGCATTTTTAAGGAAGTGAACGAGCAGGACAAAGTTTTGATTGTCAGCAAGCAAAATAAGCCGCAGAACGTCGTTATCTCATACGAACGGTATAAGAGACTCAGGGAAGAGGGAGCAGATATATGAACATCAATGAACAGGCCAATTTTATATGGAGCATAGCCGATTTGCTGCGTGGCGATTTCAAACAGAGCGAATACGGCAAGGTGATTCTGCCCTTTACTGTGCTGCGTCGCTTTGACTGTGTACTTGCACCTTCCAAGGCAAAAATTTTGGAGGCCAATAAGACTTTGACGGTCAGCAACAAGCGCCCTATCTTTAAGCGCATGACTGGCCATGATTACTATAATGTCAGCCAATTTGATTTCGAAAAGCTCATGGATGACAGCAATGCCATCGAAGCCAATCTACGAGATTACATCAATGGCTTTTCCGAAGATGTCCGTGAAATCATGGACAACTTTGAAATTTTCGGGGTAATTGATCGTCTATCAAGGGCGAATCTGCTTTATCTGGTCGTGCAGCGTTTTGCGGAGATTGATATGAGCGATACCCAGATTGACAATCTGGAAATGGGATATATGTTCGAGGAATTGATCCGGCGATTTTCTGAGCAGTCCAACGAAACCGCTGGTGAGCACTTCACGCCCCGTGAGGTAATCGAACTGATGGTAGAAGTGCTGCTCGATCCCGATATGGACGAAATTGCAAATACCGACGGAAAGGTCATCACCATTCTGGACCCGGCCTGCGGCACGGGTGGAATGCTGTCCGTTGCCCAGAACAAAATGGAGTCTCTGAACAGCACGACCCAGGTAATCCCCTTTGGGCAGGAATTAAACCCCGAAACATACGCAACGTGCCGTTCCGATATGATTTTGAAAGGTAATACCAACAGCCGTATCGTTTTGGGAAACAGCTTCAATGAGGACGGATTCAAGTCCCAGACATTTGACTATATGCTGAGCAACCCTCCTTTTGGTGTGGAATGGAAAAAGGTAGAGAAGTTCATTAAGGACGAAGCGGCTTCTCAAGGGTATCGTGGCAGATTTGGCGCTGGTCTGCCCCGTATCTCGGACGGCTCTTTCCTGTTTCTCCAGCATCTGATTTCCAAAATGAACCCGCCGGAAAAAGGTGGAAGTCGCATCGGTATTGTATTTAACGGTTCGCCAATGTTCTCCGGTGATGCCGGAAGCGGAGAAAGTGAAATCCGCCGCTGGATTATTGAAAACGATCTGCTGGAGGCTATTATTGGCCTTCCGGATCAGCTGTTCTACAACACCGGCATTACCACTTATATCTGGATTTTGACCAACCGCAAAGAGAACCGCAGAAAAGGCAAAGTGCGTCTGATCAACGGAGCCGGTTTCTTTGAAAAGATGCGCAAGGGCCTCGGCAATAAGCGCAACATAATTAGCCCGGAAAATCGTGCGGAACTGGTGCGCCTGTACAGCACCTACGAGCCGGATGAGAACTATATGGATCTGGATAATGAAGATTTCGGATACCGGAAACTTGTTATAGAGCGACCTCTGCTCGACGAAGATGGTACACCGGTAATCGACCGCAAAGGAAATAGAAAAGCAGATGCCTCCCTTCGTGACTACGAAATGGTGCCGTTGAAGGAAGACATCCACGAATATTTCCGTCGTGAGGTTCTGCCGTTTGTGCCGGATGCCTGGATTGACGAGAGCAAGACCAAAATCGGCTATGAGATTCCGTTTACCCGCTATTTCTACAAATTTACTCCGCTGCGTGACAGTTCTGTGATTATGGAAGATATTAGAGCTCTGGAGGAACGCATCCAAGCGAGCTTGGCGGAGGTGTTTGCCGAATGAAGAAATATTCAGATTATAAAAATAGCAGCGTTCCATGGATCAGAGAGATTCCTACTACCTGGAATCTTTCACAGCTGCGCTACGTTATTGAATGTCTTGACGGAAAAAGAGTTCCTGTTGAGCTTAGTTTGCGTGCCGATATGCAAGGAAATATCCCGTATTGGGGAGCAGGCAACATTGTTGATTACGTTGACAAGGCATTGTTTGACGAAGAGCTTGTTCTCTTAGGTGAGGATGGTGCCCCTTTTTTTGATCATACACGTCCCGTGGCTTTTCATATTACTGAACCCATATGGGCAAACAATCACATCCATGTACTGCGAATAAAGGAGAATGCTGACCCAAAGTATATGCCATAGACACCAAGCAGCTCTTTCAATTTCTTCAAGACAGCCAGCCCGTAGAATGGGAAAAACTGTGCAGAAAACACGGAGAGAATGTGGAAACGGGTTTTCTGAAGAAGCTGTATCGTGATCTTGATACATACGGAACATTATATGTGCTGCGGCATGGCGTTGTAGATGCTCCCGCCAAACTATCTCTGTGCTATTTCAAGCCTGCCAGCGGCATGAACCAAACCAGTCAGGCACTCTATGAGAAGAACATTCTCACCATCACCCGGCAGGTGCATTATAGCCTGAAAAATGAGAACTCCATAGATGTTGTGCTGTTCATCAATGGATTGCCTGTTGCGACGGTGGAACTGAAAAATCCAATCACCGGTCAGACTGTCGAAAATGCAAAGCGTCAGTACATGAAAGACCGTGATCCCAGAGAACTTCTGCTTTCGTTTAAAGCTCGATGCCTGGTTCACTTTGCCGTGGACACCGAAGAAGTGTGGATGACCACAAAGCTCAATGGCATCAATACCTATTTTTTGCCGTTCAATAAGGGAAACAACGGCGGCAAGGGAAACCCTGTTGGGAACAGCACCTACCGGACTTCGTATCTGTGGGAAGAAGTCCTGCAAAAAGACAGCCTGCTGGACATTGTACAGCGATTTATCCATTTGCAGGAAGATAAAAAGAATCCTAAAAAGTCTGTTATGATCTTCCCACGTTACCACCAGCTGGATGTGGTCCGCAAGCTCGTTGCCGATGTTTACGCAAACGGAACCGGACATAATTATCTGATTCAGCACAGTGCGGGAAGCGGAAAATCCAACTCTATTTCTTGGCTGGCACATCACCTGTCTAACCTGCACGATAAAAATGACAAGGTTGTATTCAACAGCATCATTGTGATTACAGATCGCCTCGTATTGGATAAACAGCTTCAGGATACCATCTACCAGTTTGAGCACGTGGAAGGCGTTGTGACTAAAATCGACAACAACGCCGCACAGCTGGCAGATGCTTTGAACACAGGCAAGAAAATCATTATTACCACACTTCAGAAGTTCCCGTTTATCCTTGAAAAGGTAGATGATTTAAGCGGCAAGCGGTTTGCGGTCATTGTGGATGAGGCCCATTCTTCCCAGACCGGAGAAGCCAGCAAAAAAATGAAGGCGATCCTGGGAAACGCTGAGGGGCTAACGGAAGAAGAACAGCTCCAAAAGGTTGCGGATGAGGAGGCCAAGGAAGAGCGCAAGCAATCCGACAGCGAGGATGAAATCGCAAAAGAAATGGCAACACATGGTCGGTTGCCTAACCTGTCCTTCTTCGCCTTTACCGCAACACCCAAGGCGAAAACACTGGAGATGTTTGGAACCCCGGATGCAAGCGGTATGCCTCATGCTTTTCATATTTACTCAATGAAGCAAGCCATTCAGGAAGGTTTTATCCTAGATGTTCTGAAAAACTATGTGACCTACGATACCTATTTCAAAATCGGCAAGAAAATTGCCGATGATCCCCGCTATGAAAAAAGCAAGGCAAATAAGGCGCTTGGCAAATTTTTAAGTCTGCATCCGCACAATCTGGCCCAGAAAACCCAGATCATCGTAGAACACTTCCGCACTGTCACCAAAGACAAGATTGGCGGCAAGGCTAAAGCAATGGTAGTGACCGGCTCACGCCTGCACGCGGTTCGGTATTATCAGGAGTTTCAGCGTTACATCAAAAAGATGGGATACGAAAATGAGCTGGGCATCCTGATCGCATTTTCTGGGACTGTCCATGATGGCGGTGAGGAATACACCGAAGTTAGTCTAAACGGGATAAAAGAAAGCGAACTACCGGAAAAATTCCACAGCGGCGAGTACCAGGTGCTTTTGGTTGCGGAAAAATACCAAACTGGGTTTGATGAGCCGTTGCTGCACACCATGTTTGTAGACAAAAAGCTCAGTGGTGTAAAAGCTGTCCAAACACTTTCCAGATTGAACAGAACCTGCTTCGGAAAAGATGATACATTTGTTCTGGACTTTGTAAATTCTGCCGAGGATATACGGGCCGCTTTTGCCCCGTATTATGAAGAAACCAGCATTGAGGAGACAACAGACGCCAACATTGTATATGAACTGAAATCCAAACTGGATGAATTTCGTGTGTATTGGCAGAGTGAGATTGAAGCTTTCTCCAAAGCATTTTTCAAGCCTACCAAGAAACAGGGAAATATGGATTTTGGTGTGCTCAACAGTTTCCTTGATCCGGCAGTGGATCGGTATAACGGTTTGGATGAGAACGAGCAGGAGGAATTTAAGTCTACCCTCGCAAAGTTTGTTCGTACCTACACGTTCCTCACCAACATCATCCGATTAGATGATGCCAACCTGCATAAGTTTCATGCTTATGCAAAATTTCTTCAGAAGAAACTGCCAAAGCGAGAGGGCGGCGGTCCTATTTTTCTGGATGATGAAGTATCACTGCAATATTACCGGGTTCAGAAGATTTTTGAAGGGTCTATTGCGCTGGAGCAGAGTGAGCCGTTGCCCAATAAACTTCATCCCGGAAAGCCAAAGCCAGAGGAAGAAAAGGCTCCCCTGTCTGAGCTGATTGATAAAATCAACGAAAAGTTTGGTACAGAGTTTACCAACATCGACAAGGTCTTGGAACAGATTGTTTCTGATATGGATGCCAATGAGGAATTGCGTGTCCAAGCCCGCAACAATTCACAAGAACATTTCCGGTTTCCCTTTAATGATGCGTTCATGGACGTGGTTATCGGGCGCATGGCGCAGAATCAGCAGTTCTGCGAAAGGGTTCTGGATGACGCCAAGTTCGGAGATACCGTTCGTGATTTGTTGGTAGGTGTTGTCTATGAACGATTGCGGAGCACAACAGGAAGTGGAATCCATCCATAGCTGTTGACATTTATTCATATATTAGAGTGGTTTCTTTACATAATTTGGAATTACAGGTCAGAATGTATTGAATCGCTTTTTGTGCAAATTTCTTACTTACCGTCGTATCCCACTCTGCCAACCGAATGATCTCCGCTGTTCCAGCTTCAAAATCAAACGAAATTTCGCCCCATTCGCCGTCGTTGTCCACCTGATACAGGTAGACAGCGGCGGCGATTTTCTTTTTGCGTTTGGTCTGGGATTTACGTTTTA
>PPYE01385572.1_pt1 | contig 12120 bp, 10 predicted proteins | sample 1559881 | NCBI WGS metagenome assembly PPYE01 (sample SAMN08240022, study PRJNA423297) | Human gut metagenome, whole genome shotgun sequencing project.
TCATTCTCATCCGTTACGGTCAGATTCAAGGTCAGGTCATCATTCTGTGCAGCGTTGGCATCCGTCAGGATGGCGATATAATCCAACAGCATGGAAACCGTCATTGCTCGCATACTGTTGGTGAGACCATTCGCCGTGCGGGCCCGCCCAGACAGATTGCCGTTCCGCAGTTCCGCCGCACCCATCAGGTAGGCGTTGCGCCACGCACCGGATTCCGCCTGATAACCCAACTGCTCCAGCGCATCGGCACACAGGTTGCGTGCCTTCTGGTTGGACGGGTCTGCAAAGACCAGCTCCTTGGTGATCTGTGCCACCCACTGATATTCGCCCTTTGCATAGTCCTTTTTTGCCTTGCAGAGCACCAGCTCCGTGCTGCCCAGATATTCTACAAGCTTCTTAGCGGCATCGCTGGGCGGGAGCGGGTCCAGGTTGACCGGGTTCGCATCGTACCAGCCCAGATACTTCTGGTAGATGGCTTTGGCGTTATGCGGCAGCGTGCCGTAATACTGGCGGGTATACCAGACTTTTTCGAGGGCATCCGGCAGCGAGATCATGGCGGCGATCTCGTTGGAGGTATAGCCCTGGTTCATGTAATGCAGGGTCTGGTCGTGGATAAACTTATAGATGGCTGCCGTGTTCAGCAGATATTCATGGATCTCCTCGCCCCAGTGCGGCCAGTTGTGGCTCTGGAACACCACATCGGTCTTGCTGCAGAAGCGTTGATCTGCCTCGATAATATACTTTGCCCAATCGTTGGCATCGCGCACCTCTGCGCCGCGCAGGGTGTACAGATTATGCAGCGTACCGGTGCAGTTTTCCGCCATCCAGAGGGCGCGGTATTTCGGGAAATAGGCGTTCATCTCGGCAGGGGCTTCGGTGCCGGGGGTCAGCTGGAATTCGATCTCCAGCCCGTCGATGGTCAGCTTCGGAACATCTTCCCCAATCTCATAGGTCGGTGCAATAAGGCTCACATGACCGGTAGACTGTCCCATGCCGATGCCGATGGAGAGTGCTCCTTTCTCCCCTTTTTCCAGCACCGTACCATACTGATACTGCGCACGCCGGGCCATTGCGATGCCGGCATAGACGTTTTCGCTGATGGCGTGTTTCAAAAATCCTTTCGGTGCAAGGATGACCGTTTTGCCCGAGGCAAGCTGTTTGTCGACGGAAAGGCTGGGGTCCGCTACATTGTTCCGGTCGATCGCACCCTCTGCGCCGCCAAAGTGATCCACATGGCTATGACTGTACAGCACAGCTTTGACATCCAGCGGTCCGAACCGGTTTTCCATCAGCGCTTTTGCTGCCTGCATATTTTCTTTGCACATCAGGACGTCAAAAATGATCCAGCCGTTGTTGGTGCGGATAAAGGTCGCATTGGCCATATCAAAGCCGCGCACCTGATAGATGCCATCACATACTTCAAACAGACCGGCTTTGGCGTTGAGTTGGGTATTCCGCCACAGACTGGGGTTTACAGTGTCCGGAGCATCCCGGTTCAAATCGCCGTAGCTCTGCAGATCCCATGCAAATTTGCCATCCTCGGCGTAGATGATCTTACCTTCCGCATTGTCCAGCCAGCCGCGTTCTGCGTTGGCAAACTCCCGCCGGTCGGAAAAATCCAGCTTTTCATACCATCCGGCGTTCTTTTCTGCCGTGATCGCCGTTGCCTCTTCGATCTCGCCCGGTTGGGGAGAGTCCTTGAAAATATCTGTGATAAAGTTCAGACTGTTTTCATCGGTACTGCCTGCTGCGTGCGCGGTCAGGGATGCGCCGCAGGCGAACGCCGCAACCGCTGAAGTGGAAAGAAAGTTTCTGCGGGTCATCTTCATGGTGGGTTGCCTCCTTTATATCTGGGTTTATTTTACACAGACCGTGGGCGGCTGCCAGCCGCTCAGGGCATTCCAGTCGGGCTTATAGATACGCAGGAAGAGGATGTGCTTTATGCATCTTGTGAAAAACCATTTGACCTTCTATGTTACAGAATACACAGGAAATGCCTGAAAGTCAACGAATTCTGCACTTTCGGCATGAAAGATGTGGCGTTGAACGGAACAAAGCACATCCTTCACGATTACAGCCCTGAGGTGGACGAATACCTTACGATCCATTGCTACCAGCCGGAACCGGGGTATTGTGCCTGCGTATTGCAGGCAGCAGATCCGTGACCGTTCTTCTTCCGTCTGCGGTTTATGATCCTTCTTGTGCCGTCCTCGCCGGTCTTTCAGGGCATCTTCGCCGTCTTTGACATGAAAATACCCCCAGAGTATTCAGAGTTTTGTTTTTACTCTGTCTACTCCAGGGGTAGCATATCACTTCACCAGAACGGGGCTGTGTTTTTGTATTGGTTCTATGCGCTCTACTTTGCAGCCGGAGCGTTTTCCTGGGGGATCGCTTGCCTTATTCCCGGCAAGCTGCAGCTTCCATACGATCTTTCTCGGTTATCTGGCGGATGACCCGGCAGGGATTTCCGGCAGCCAGACTATAGGGTGGGATGTCTTTTGTCACAACACTTCCTGCTCCGATCACACAGCCTTCTCCGATGGTAACGCCGCCACAAACCACTACGTTGGATGCCAACCAGCAATTATCCTTTATGGTGATGGGTTTGGCATATTCCAGATTATAAATGCTTCCATCTTCTCGCTTTTGGATATTCCGTTCTTCCGGCAAAAGCGGATGCATGGGAGTTGCCAATGTGACATTTGGCCCGATCATCACATTGTCCCCGATATGGACTTCACATACATCTAAGCAGGTGAAATTAAAGTTGGCAAAGCTGTACTTTCCAAAGTACGTATTGCAGCCGTAATCAAAGTAGACCGGTGCCTGCAAATACGGAAGCTGCTTTGTTGCAGGTAATAATTTTCGCAGAATTTCGGCTTGTTCTTCCGGTTGGTCCTCATCCGTCCGGTTGTACTTTCTTGCCAATTTGCGTGCATTCAAGCGTAATTGCTCCAGTTCCTGATCGGATGGATCGTATAGCGCGCCATTTATCATTTTCTCTCGTTCTGTCATTTCTGATGCTGCCTCCAAATTGGGTCTTATTGGTCAGGATAAGTATACCATACTTGCCAGGAAAGGAACACCTCTATTGCAACAAACAGGATCATTTCAAACAGGCTTCCATCAGAACCGCACCGTTTTCTTCACAGCTTCGTCGGTTCTCTTGCTTTCACCGGAAGGTTGTGCTTCTCTATTTTTAGAAGGTGGCTTAGGGGCTTCACCGCCCTGCTCGGTTTTGAGTACCGAGGTAAGGCCGCTTTCTTTTTTGTTATCGTTCCGTGTATTTCATAGAGAGCAGGTATAAAAATCAGATACAAGACCCAACTAAGAAAGGCGCAGTCCGTGATATCGAGCTGTACAGCAATTTCAAAACCATTGCCGAAAGTATTCCCGAAACGCCGGTCTTGCTGTATAATGATTCCGGACGGCCCGGCCAGGCGGGGCTTTGGAAAAACCATGCCCGAAGCCGGTCTGCTGTAGATCATACCCCACAAGGAGGTCTGTTTCATGAATCTGACTCTGCGAAAGGATGCCGATGCCATCATCGCATCCAGCCTGAACGCCGTCCTGCCGGACGAAGCTGTCCGCCGCGCGCTGAAAGCCTTTGCGCCCAAGGGCGGCAGGGTGGTGCTGGTCGCAGCGGGCAAGGCCGCATGGCAGATGGCACACGCGGCGGTGGAAGCGCTGGACCGTGTGGACGGCGGCGTGGTCGTGACCAAATACAAGCACGTCAGGGGCGAGATCCTGGGCGTAAATTGTTATGAAGCGGGCCATCCGGTGCCGGACGAGAACAGCTTTGCGGCTACCGAAAAGGCATTGGAGCTGGTGCAGGGGCTGACAGCGGAGGATACCGTGCTGTTTCTGCTCTCCGGCGGAGGAAGTGCATTGTTTGAGAAGCCGCTGCTCCCCGGTGCAGAATTGCAGGACATCACCGGCCAGCTTCTTGCCAGCGGTGCCGACATCGTGGAGATGAACACCATCCGCAAACGGCTTTCGGGCGTCAAGGGCGGGCGGTTCGCGCAGGCATGCGCCCCGGCCCAGGTGTTCAGCATCGTGCTGAGCGATATTCTGGGCGACCCGCTGGATATGATCGCCAGCGGCCCGGCGGTGCCGGACACCTCTACCTGCGCACAGGCGCTTGCCATTGCGGAGAAGTATCACCTGAAGCTCTCGGAACAGGCAAAAGCTCTTCTGGCGCAGGAAACGCCCAAGATGCTGGACAATGTGACGACCCGGATCACCGGCAGTGTGCGGGAGCTTTGCACCGCCGCCGCTGCCGCCTGCCGGGAGCTTGGCTATGAGCCCGTCCTGCTGACCGATCAGCTCTGCTGTGAAGCCCGGGAGGCGGGCAGCTTCCTTGGCTCCATCGTCCGGACCCACGCGGGGCAGGGAAAAAAGCTGGCCTACATCGCAGGCGGCGAGACGGTCGTCCACCTGACCGGCAAGGGCCTCGGCGGACGGAATCAGGAGCTTGCCCTTGCAGCGGCTCTGGCGGTGGCCGGGCTGGATGCAGCAGTGTTCTCGGTGGGCAGTGACGGCACCGACGGCCCCACCGATGCTGCCGGCGGCTATGTGGATGGTGACACCCTCTCCGCACTGACCGCCAAGGGCTGGAATGTGTTCGACACCCTGCAGAACAACGACGCCTACCATGCACTGAAAGCTGTGGACGGCCTGATCATCACCGGCGCTACTGGCACGAATGTCAATGATGCTGCCGTGGCGCTGGTGGGGGAGAAGTAAGAATGTGATTCTGGTATGAAAGAGGGGATGGCTCTCATGTACGTTGATTGGGAATACTACAAAATTTTCTATTATGTGGCGAAGTATCAGAACTTTACGAAAGCGGCGCGGGTGCTGGGCAACAACCAGCCCAACATCACCCACTCGATGAATCGGCTGGAAAGCCAGCTGAACTGTGTGCTCTTTACCCGCTCCAACCGGGGCGTCACCCTGACGCCGGAGGGCGAGATGCTCTACTCCCGCATCGCTTCGGCGGCGGTGCAGATACAGGACGCGGAGGAAGAGCTGAGCGCCAGCGCCACCCTCGAGCACGGCTCCATCAGCATCAGCGCGACGGAGACGGCGCTGAACATCTATCTGGCCGAGAAGCTGCGGACGTTCCACACCGAGTATCCCGGCATCCGGCTGCGCATCTCGAACCACTCCACGCCCCAGGCAGTGCAGGCTGTGAGGAACGGAGAAGTGGATTTTGCCGTCATCTCCACCCCGGCAGAAGTAGAACAGAGCCTGAAGATGGTGGAACTGAGACCGTTTTATGAGGTGCTGGTGGGCGGAAAGACCTTCACTGCACTGGCCAGCCGGCGCCTGACGCTGAAGGAACTGAGCTGCTATCCGCTCATCTCTCTCAGCGATGAGAGCATGACCCGGAACTTCTACCGGCAGTTCTTCCTCGACCACGACGCCGTGCTCCGGCCCGACACCGAGGCCGCCACCACCGACCAGATGCTCACGCTGGTGAAAAGTGAGCTGGGCCTTGCCTTCGTGCCGGAACCAATGGCAAAAGAGCTTCTGGCCCGCGGCGAGATTGTCGAACTGCATCTGCAGGAGATCATTCCCTCCCGCTCTATCTGCCTCATCTACGACCATCACCGCCCGCTGAACACGGCGGCCCGGAAGTTCCAGCAGATGCTGACAAAAGCGGAGCCGGGCCATCCGGCAGCGCCGAAGCAGGCGGAGAACGTCTCTTTCATATCCCAATAAAATACCGCCGATAGGATTTGTCGTTGTCCCATACCGGAAAGCCGCGGCCTACAGAGGCCCGGGCCTCATCGAATTCATCTGGCGCAAAAAGGCCAAAGGGAAGGAAAAACAGAATGATAGACAAAATGCTCGTGCGCGGGGCAAAGGTACACAACCTGAAAAACATCGACGTGGACATCCCGCTGAACAAGATCGTGGGCATTGCGGGCGTGTCGGGGTCGGGTAAATCCTCGCTGGCGCTGGGGGTGCTGTATGCCGAAGGCTCCCGCCGGTATCTGGAGGCGCTGTCCACCTATACCCGCCGCCGGATGACCCAGGCTTCGAAAGCCTCGGTGGAAGAGGTGCTGTATGTCCCGGCGGCGCTGGCGCTGCACCAGAGGCCGGGCGTACCGGGCATCCGCAGCACCTTCGGCACCGGCACGGAGCTTTTGAACAGCCTGCGGCTCATGTACTCCCGCCTCGCAAGCCACCGCTGCCCGAACGGGCATTACATCCCGCCGACGCTGGCTGTCGCGGCGGGCAGGGAGCTGGTCTGCCCGGAGTGCGGTGCACATTTCTATGCGCCGTCGGCGGAGGAGCTGGCTTTCAACTCTCAAGGTGCCTGCCAGAAGTGCGGCGGCACAGGCAGCGTCCGGACGGTGGACATGGCGTCGCTGGTGCCGGACGACTCGCTGACCATTGACGGCGGCGCAGTGGCCCCGTGGAACAGCCTGATGTGGTCGCTGATGACAGACGTCTGCCGGGAGATGGGCGTGAGGACGGATGTGCCGTTCCGCGACCTGACCGAACAGGAAAAGGACATCGTCTACCACGGTCCGGCAGAGAAAAAGCATATCTTCTACCACGCCAGAAACTCGAACCAGGCCGGCGAGCTGGACTTTACCTATTACAATGCCGTCTACACCGTAGAAAATGCTCTTGCAAAGGTCAAGGATGACAAGGGCATGAAGAGGGTCGAAAAGTTCCTGCGGGAAGATGTCTGCCCCGAGTGTCACGGCTCACGGCTCTCAGCGGCGGCGCGTGCGCCGAAGCTGCGGGGCATCTCGCTGGATGAAGCCTGCCAGATGACGCTGGAAGCCCTTGTGGAGTGGGTGAAGGGGGTGCCGGGCAGCCTGCCGGAAGAGATGCGCCCGATGGCGGAGAGCATCTGCGAGGCATTCGAAAGTACCGCCAAGCGGCTGATGGATTTAGGTCTGGGCTATCTGACGCTTGACCGCTCGGCCTCGACCCTTTCCACCGGTGAGCGCCAGCGGATGCAGCTGGCCCGGGCCGTCCGCAACCGCACCACCGGCGTGCTCTATGTGCTGGATGAGCCGTCCATCGGCCTGCATCCGTCGAACATCGTGGGCCTGACCGGCGTGATGCACGACCTCGTGGCCGATGGCAACTCGGTCATTCTGGTGGACCACGACACCCAGATCCTGAAAGAGGCCGACTGGGTGATCGAGATGGGGCCGGAAGCGGGAGCTAAAGGTGGACATATCATTGCCGAGGGGACGATAGATGATCTGGAGGCAAAGCCGGAGTCCCAGATCGGGCCGTTCCTCTCCGGAAAAGCTGAGACGAAATTGCGCCGGTGTGCCGGGACGGGGGAGATGTTCGCAGAGGGGGGGATCCATCTCTCCACCGGCAGCATCCACACGGTCAAGCCTTTGGAGCTGGACATTCCCAAGGGGCGGCTCACCGTGGTAACGGGCGTGTCCGGCTCCGGCAAAACGACGATGGTGCTGGAAAGCCTCGTGCCGGCGCTGGAAGCAAAGATAAACGGCAGCGCCCTCCCGGCACATATCCGGGAGATCCGCGCCGAGGGCATCGCGCACGTCAAGCTCATCGACGCGACGCCCATCGGCATCAATGTGCGCTCTACCGTGGCGACCTACGCGGGCGTCCACGACGAGCTGCGGAAGCTCTATGCCAGATCTCCGGACGCCAGGCAAAAGGGCTTCAAAGCCAGCGATTTTTCCTACAACACGGGCAGTCTGCGCTGCCCCGGCTGCGACGGCACCGGTGAGGTGAGCCTGGACGTGCAGTTCCTGCCGGATGTGAACATCGTCTGCCCCGACTGCCGGGGTTCCCGCTACGCGCGGGCGGCTTACGGCGTGAAGCTGATGAACAAGGCGGAGCAGGCCGTCTCCCTGCCGCAGCTGATGGATATGGACGTCAACTCCGCCCTTGCGTTCTGCGGCGGGATGAAGACAGTGAGCCAGCGCCTGCAGACATTGCAGCAGCTGGGTCTGGGCTACCTGACGCTGGGCGAAGAGACGCCCAGCCTCTCCGGCGGCGAGGCCCAGCGCCTCAAGCTGGCCAGCGAGATCGGCCGCACCCAGACCGACTCGGTGTTCGTTTTCGATGAGCCCAGCATCGGCCTCCACCCGCTGGACGTGCAGGTGCTGCTGCGGGTGTTCCAAGCCCTGCTGGACAACGGCGCAACGGTCGTTGTCATCGAACACGACCTCGACGTCATCCGCAACGCGGACTATGTCATCGACATGGGGCCGGGCGGCGGCGAGAGCGGCGGCCGCGTCGTGGCAACCGGCACGCCGGAGGAGATCCAGGAAAATCCGGAGAGTATTACCGGAAGATATTTATAACAAAAAGGGGGCAGATGCTGCATGGCATCTGCCCCCTTCGTCGATATTCTTATTTGCTTTCCGGGACACCGCGCAGTTCGGCACGGATGGCACGGAAGCGCTCGGGAACATCTTCTTCCCGGATATTTTTGACGACTCCCAGAAGCTTTGCGGTTTCGCCTACGGGATAGACCATGATGCACTTTCGATGCTTCGCTGACGATCAAAACAAAAAGTTAATTCTCGGAAGAAATATCCTGACCGAAATATTTTTCGCCCAGCTCCTTGAGGGTGCCGTCAGCGCGCAGCTCGTCGATGGCGCTGTTGAGGGCGTCGAGGAAGGAAGAATCATCGCTCTTGACGATAGGGATCGCAACGTGAGAAGCATCTTCGGTCTGGGCGACCAGCTTGAAGTCGGCGTCCGGATGGACGTTCAGATAGTCGTAGAAGGAGACGTTGGCGTTCAGGGTGGCGTCGATGCGGCCAGCGGTCAGCAGCTGGATGGTCTCTTCCAGCGTGTCGATGCCCTGCACGGTCGCGCCGTAGCTCTCGGCCAGCTCCATGTAGGTGGAAGCGAGGCTGTTGGCCGTGGTCTTGCCGGCGAGGTCTTCGAAGCTCTTGATGTCCTCGTTATCCTTGCGGACGGCGAGGGCGGTGTGGATGTAACCGTAGGGAGTGGTGAAGTCGTAGGTCTTGGCGCGCTCTTCGGTGACTTCGACACCGTTGCAGACGAGGTCGTAGCGGCCAGCGTCCAGACCGGCGAACAGGCTGTCCCAGTCGCTCTCGACGTACTCGGGCTCGACGCCCAGCTTCTCGGCAATGGCGCGGGAGACTTCGACGTCGTAGCCCACGAGGGTGTCGCTCTCATCGTGGAAGCTCCAGGGCTGCCATGCACCTTCCAGCGCGATGACCAGCTTGCCGTTGGACTGGATGGTCTCCAGTTTGTTGGCAGCAGCAGCGGAAGCAGAAGCTGCGGTGCTGGAAGCAGTGGAGGAAGAAGTGTTGGAAGAGCAGCCGGCCAGCGAGAGAACACCGGCAGCGGCCATGACGCTCATGAGAGAAATAAAGGTTCTGCGTTTCATAGTTGATGATCCTTTCTGTAGTAAAACAAACTTGGGAAAAGCAGGAGAAGGCTCTCCCTTTGGGAGAGCTGGCGCGTGAGCGCCTGAGAGGGCAAGGACGCTGATGTAGAAGCATAAGTGCCGCGATAGTATCGCTCTGACAAAGAGCCTGCATATCGCTGTGCGGTAACTCTGTCACAGGCGGCTTGCCCTCTCCGTCATTGCTTTGCAATGCCACCTCTCCCAAAGGGAGAGGCTTTAGGCTTCCGCATGGAAGATTTTCTGCAAAAACTCACGGGTCCTTGTCTCTTTGGGATGGGCGAAGAACTCCTGCGAGGGTGCTTCCTCGACCACGACGCCGTTTTCCATAAAGACGGTGCGGGACGAGACGTTGCGGGCAAAGCCCATCTCGTGGGTGACGACCAGCATGGTCATGCCCTCCTGTGCCAGCTGCCGCATGACGGCCAGCACCTCGCCGGTCAATTCCGGGTCGAGGGCGCTGGTGGGCTCGTCGAAATAGATGATCTCGGGGCCGGAGGCAAGAGCGCGGGCGATGGCCACGCGCTGCTGCTGACCGCCCGACAGCTGACGGGGGTAGTAGTCGGCACGGTCGGCGAGGCCGACTTTTTCCAGCATCTTCATGCCGACGGCATCAGCCTCCGCTTTGGGCATCTTCCGGGCGACGATGAGGCCCTCGGTGACGTTCTGCAGGGCCGTCTTATTGCGGAAGAGGTTGTAGTTCTGGAAGACGAATGCCGTCTTGCGGCGCAGCCGTGCGATGCTGGCGCGGTCGGCGTGGGCGAGGTCGAATGTCTCACCGTCGAAGGTGAGCTGGCCTGCGTCCGCCGTCTCGAGGAAGTTGAGACAACGCAGCAGGGTGGTCTTGCCTGAGCCGGAAGGGCCGAGGATGGCCACGACGTCACCCTTTTCCACCGTCAGATCGACGCCGCGCAGCACGTCCAGGCTGCTGGTCGGCTTGGGGGCGCGGCCAAAGATGCCGGGATGGACGCCGGGCTTTGCGTAAGTATGGAAGGATTTGTGGACGCCGCGTATCTCTAACATTGCCATAACAGCCACACTCCTTTCTTACTGGAAGCCGTGGGCGTTGAGCTGACGCTCCAGCAGCCCTTGCAGCTTGGTGATGACGGTACAGAACAGCAGATACACCACGGCCACCTCACAGTAGATGGGCAGGAAGATGTAGGTGCGGGCGGCGACGCGCTGGCCGGCCATGAACAGCTCCGCTACCGTGATGTTGGAGGCCAGAGAGGTGTCCTTTATCATGCCGATGAGGGAGTTGGAGAGGGCGGGCACGGCGGTGCGCAGGGCCTGCGGCAGCACGATGCGGCGCATGATCTGCCACCAGCTCATGCCGACGCAGCAGCCGGCTTCCAGCTGGCCCTGCGGCACGCTCTCGAGTGCGCCGCGCATGGTCTCGGCGCAGTATGCACCCTCGTTGAAGGCGAAGGCGATGACTGCCGCCGGGAAAGCGTCCAGCATGATGCCCACGCTGGGCAGGCCGTAAAAGATGATGAAAAGCTGCACCAGCAGCGGCGTGCCGCGGATGACCCAGATGTAGAACCGGGCCAGCTGGCTCAGCACCGGCACTTTGGCGTACTGCACCAGCGCCACGGCCACCGCCAGCACCATCGCCAGGGTGAACGAGACGAGGGTGAGGGGGATGGTCATGGTGAGGCCCGCCGAGAGGATGCGGGGAAGAGCCTCCCAGAGCACGCTGACGGTGCGGTTGGATAAGAGTGTTTCCAGCATGGATACTCCTTTTTCAAAATTTGAATCAACAGACAGGGCAAGTGGGTGGACATATTATATACCTTAAAGCAGGGTCAAAGTCAAGAGGAAAAAATGAAAATCCTACAAAACCTACCAGAATACTATAACATGATTTGGAAATGAACGCAAATGGTTTCGAAAAATTGCATGGTATAGACGAAATGGACGAAAAACAGGCGCTGACTTTGTGCAGAACGGCAGAGTAGTTGACGCGGCAGAAGCTTTCGGGTACAATAGAGCTGTATAGACCTGTAAAGGTACAAACAGGCCGCACGCCCCGCCAGACGGGAGCGCGGCGGATACGGAGGACAAACGTGATGAAACGTATTGGTATTCTGGGCGCTGGAACTTGGGGCATGGCCCTTGCACGGATGCTGACGGTGAGCGGGAACGATGTGCTGGTCTGGTCGGCCATCGAGAAGGAGATCGATGACCTTTCGACGACCCGCGTCCACCCCAACCTGCCGCAGATGAAGATCCCGGAGGAGCTGCGGTTCACCAAGAGCATCGAGGAGGTCTGCAAGGACAAGGACATCCTGCTGTTCGCGGTGCCGTCGGTCTTCGTCCGCTCCACGGCAGCAAAGGCCCGGCCCTATGTGGCCGACGGCCAGATCATCGTGGACGTGGCAAAGGGCATCGAGCCGGACACGCTGTACACCATGACGGAGATCCTTGCCGATGAGCTGGGCCGGGAGGGCGGCCCGAAGAACGTCCGCCTTGTGGCTCTGTCCGGCCCCACCCACGCAGAGGAGGTGGCCATCGACCTGCCCACCACCATCGTGTCGGCCAGCAAGGACGCCGAGGCTGCGGCCTTCGTGCAGGAGGTCTTTACCAACAACGTCATGCGCGTCTACACCAATGACGACATCAAGGGCGTGGAGCTGAGCGGTGCCATGAAGAACGTCATCGCGCTGGGCGTCGGCATCTCCACCGGCCTCGGCTACGGCGACAACGCCCGCGCCGCCCTCATC
>PPYE01628695.1_pt1 | contig 12119 bp, 9 predicted proteins | sample 1559881 | NCBI WGS metagenome assembly PPYE01 (sample SAMN08240022, study PRJNA423297) | Human gut metagenome, whole genome shotgun sequencing project.
TCAGATTAATGTCTAAACCCTTTTTAATCTTAATCACATTTGCCATGATACAACTAAAATTGTTTATATGTAATTTTCCTGCAAAAGTAAACATTTTTTCATGCTTTAGAGCAGGGAAAGGCAAATAAATAGAGAAATAATTCCATAATTTTGCGTCGTTAAAGAAAGTAATAAGAAAATGAAAGTTTTTAAAATCCTATTTCTGCTGCTTATCACGGTTTTAGTACCGTTGAACGCTCAAGTGACTTACTTCACCAACGTTAGCGATAAGCAAATAAAGACCCTCCAAGTGAAGGTTGCCGGCGAGATGTTCTCCGATCCATTCATCGAACTGGGTGGTGAGAATCGTATCGAGGTTAATTTCGATGCTTTTAATCCGGGCTTCGGGCGATACGCCTATAATCTGGTTCATTGCAACGCCGATTGGACGCAATCGAATCTTTCCCCGATTGAGTATATGAATGGTTTCCAAGGGAGCACGATCGAGGATTTCGCCAATGCGATGGGTACTACGGTGCAATACACCAACTACCGATTACTTTTCCCAAACGATGACATTCAACCGAAGGTCTCGGGGAATTATGCCTTGCAAGTATATAACGAGGATGATCCCTCCCAGATCGTATTTACCGCTTGCTTTTCTATTTTCGAGCCGATGGTTAGTGTCGTCGCTACGGTGAGCGGAAATACGGATATCGATACCAATCAGTCACACCAACAAGTCAGCTTTGCGATCAATAACAAGAATTTCCCCATCACCTATCCTCAGACCGACTTGAAAATCTGGGTTTATCAGAATAACCGCAGGGATAATGCCGTAACAGGTCTTCAGCCTATGACTATTTTAGAAAACCAGATCTCTTATACGAACAATCAGAACTTGATCTTTCCCGCAGGAAACGAATATCGCCGTATGGAATTTTTGAGCAACAAATACAATGGCATGCACGTAGAAAGTATCTCGTTCCATAATCCATACTACCATGTAGAGTTGATGACGGACTATCGGCGTGACCAATTATCGTATCAATACGATCAAGACCAAGACGGCCGTTTTTTCATCCGTTGCAGTAATTGTAACGACCCGGATACGGAAGCGGACTATTACATCGTTCACTTTACCCTCGCCATGGACTTAATTCCCGATGGAAACGTGTATTTGAACGGCGAATTATATAATAATGTATTGGACGAGAAAAGTAAGATGGGCTATAATCCGGAGACGCATCAATACGAGAAATCCGTCTTACTGAAACAAGGCAGTTACAACTATCAGTACCTCTTTGTCCCTAACGGACAGACCGTAGGACAGACCGGCCCTATCGAGGGTAATTTCTTCCAGACGGAGAACGAATATAGCATTTACGTCTATTATTGCCCGATGGGAGCACGGTATGATCGTTTAATCGGTGTAACAAGTATCAGAAATACAATGCCCGTGCTATAATTATTCGCATAAAAGGCATACTTTTACGCATAAAATAATTGAGCATGAAAACGAGACGTATTGTTATCAGTACCGTATTATTAGTCGGGGGACTTCTCTCGATCGTTCAAGTCATGCCTAAAAATCCACTATTGATAGGCGAAAGGTTATTTCCGTATGGAGGATGGATACAAGTGATACTTGCCATGCTATACGGTGGTTGGCTCTGCTATAAGATGCAAGATCGGCAAGAACGTCCCAAATGGAGAAAACGAGCGTGGTTGTTATTCTCGATCGTTTTTTTCGGGCAACTTGCTCTAGGGATTTTTGCCGATCCTATTTTCCTTATGACCGGAAAACTGCATTTACCGATCCCCGCGGTAATCTTGGCCGGACCGCTTTATCGCTTCGAGGGATTATTCATGCCCATACTTTTTATCAGCACCTTATTACTATCCGGTCCCGCTTGGTGTAGCCAGCTTTGTTACTTCGGGGCATTTGACGCATGGAGTGCCCGGGGAAAATTGGAACGAAAAAGGTTCCCCTATCACAAGCAAATGCGATACAGCATATTATTTCTGGTTATGTTGGGGGCCATCCTACTCCGAATATTCGGGGCGAGCGGCAGGATAGCCACCGCTTTTGGAATAGCGGTCGGAGTTATCGGCCTACTTGTCATGCTATTGTTTTCCAGAAAGAGACGGAAGATGGTGCATTGCAGTAGTTATTGTCCGATCGGGACTTTAGTGTCTTTCCTCAAATACCTCTCTCCTTTCCGGGTACGACTGACCACGGATTGTTGCCATTGCATGGCTTGCACAAACGCTTGCCGTTATGATGCCCTACATAAAGAAGAGATCGAGAAGGGAAAGATCGGCTATACCTGTACCTATTGCGGAGATTGCCTCTCCGCTTGCAAGCACGGGGCTATAGAATATCATTTCCCGGGATTGCGCCCGACTACTGCCGAGCGCCTATGGATCGTCGTAACGGTCGTATTACATACTTGCTTCTTGATGATCGCACGAATCTGAGCCGTATACTTGCTTGCCCATTATATAAATACATACCGTATTCCGGTCATCGCCGAGGGTTTGCAGGCCAAACAGCTTATTCTCAATCGTCCATTTATCTCTCGAACGAAGATACTCCATACGCAATTTCTGGACAGAGGTAGCGGCATAATCCACGACTATGAAATCCGCTTCACGGCCAGGGAGGAAACTTCCGATTCGGTCGTCCAACGATAAGGCCCGTGCAGAGCCTAGCGTACATTTATAGATAGCCTCCAAAGCTGTCATCGGATAACCGTTCAACTGTTGTACCTTATAGGCCTCTCCCATCGTACGCCACATAGAGAAAGATGTACCCGCACCGACATCTGTCGCCAAGGTAGTACGTACGCCGTAACGGTTCGCTTCCCTCATATCGAATAATCCGCTTCCAAGGAAAAGGTTCGAGGTCGGGCAATGGGCGATAATGCCTCCCGTTTCTCCCAACCGCTTATATTCCCGATCGGTTAGATGGACACAATGCCCGAATATCGAACGATCGGTCAACAATCCGGCACGCTCATAGACCTCCAGATAATCCGCATGACCGGGACAGAGCGATAAGACAGATTCAATCTCTCCCAGATTCTCCGAAAGATGTGTCTGTATATAGGTACTGGGATATTCGGCATGTAAACGACCGGCAGACTTTAATTGATCCGGCGTACTGGTTATGGCGAAACGGGGCGTGATCACATAGTGGTTCCGTCCTTTCCCGTCCCAATCCTCGATTAAGCTACGGCAGTCCAACTCACCCTGATGCGTGGTATCCATCAGATAATCCGGAGCGTTCCGGTTCATCATCACCTTTCCAGCCAAGATACACATATTATACTCCGTAGCCACGGAAAATAATGCGGTTACGGAAGCAGGATGAACCGTGGCATAAGCGGCACAAGTCGTAGTTCCGTTCTTTACCAGTTCCTTCACGAAAAAGCGAGCGATATCTTGTGCATATTCCATGGAAGAGAAAGCTTCCTCGGCGGGAAACGTATATTCGTCCAGCCAATCCAGAAGTTGCTTGCCATACATTCCCTGTATCTCCGACTGGGAGAAATGGATATGGGAATCAATAAAGCCGGGTGTAATCAATTTACCGGAATAGTCTGTCACCGGGAAATCCGGGTAACGGGAACGCATCGCCTCAAACGGCCCCGCCTCTACAATCTTTCCATCAACAACAGCCAGTCCCCCATCCTCAAAATAGCGGTAAGCCTCCACATGATCCAGCGGGGAAGCGATCAAATAGAGCACTTCTCCCCTATATAAGTTCTTCATCATGGTCAAATAACAATTCGTTTATTTAATTGGTTCCACGTGCAAAGCGATGTGCGTAGCCTGACCGAACTTATCACGCAGATTCTGTTCGATCTCTTTCGTCAAGTCATGGGCACGAGTCACGGTTATCTGTCCGTCCACCCGTATATGCGCCTCGATAGCAAAATTATTACCGATGCGGCGGGTACGTAGATTATGCGGGCTCTTTACCTCGGGAATCTCACTAATGATCGCCAAGATCTCATCCTCCACCTCCTTCGGCAAAGATTTCTCCAATAAGTCATTAATCGCCGGGATCACTAGTTGTAAGGCTACTTTTACGATAAATAAACTGACAATCACAGCCGCCAACGGGTCCAGCACACGCCAATTATCCCCCAACAAAATCGCCCCTCCGATACCTAAAGCCGTACCGATCGAGGAAAAGGCATCCGAGCGATGATGCCAAGCGTTAGCGATAACGACTTGACTATTCTGCTTCCTTCCTACCCAAACCGTAATATGATACAGTAATTCCTTGATCACAATGGAGATAAGAGCGGCAACTAAAGCGATCATTCCCGGACTTTCCAACGGAATCCCCTTGAAATAAAAGTCATAAATCTTGTTCGCTCCCTCCCAGAAAAGGCCAAAACCTACACAAAGCAAGACGATACCAACAATTGAAGTCGCCAAAGTCTCGTATTTACCATGCCCGTAATCATGGCTCTCGTCCTTTGGCTTGGAAGATATATTGACAAAAAGAAGTACGATTATATCCGTTACGAAATCAGATAACGAATGTACCGCATCGGCGATCATAGCGCTACTATGCCCCCAGATACCCGCCACGAACTTGAATACCAATAAAACAAAATTAGCGAATGACCCTAAAAGTGTCACTCGCATAATCTCTTTTTTCCTCGCCTTTGGTGCCTCCTCCATAGAATCCCATTAACAAGATTTACCGGTCATGATGTCCAGCACCAGACGATCCGTCGCCTCCATTCCTTTAGAACCGATAGCGGTCAAGTTCGCGATCGATTTATCCACATCCTCATCGATGATACCTTCCACGGAAGTCACCACCTTATCCTCCATGGCCATCAAAGCGGAAAGCATCGCCGTAGATACGCCACTAGATACTTTCATCGCGCAACTCGGCTTGGCACCGTCACAGATCATTCCGGTAATATTACCGATCATATTTCAAAGGGCGGACAAGCGTCCCAGACTTTGCTTGATATAGATCACCATCAAATGGCTTAACATCAACGCACGGATCAGTTGCTCTTCCGAGCATTGGATATCCTCGGCGAAAGAAAGAACCGGAAGCGTAGCGGCGATTCCTTGATTACCGCTTCCCGAATTACTCATCACCGGGATCATAGCGCCGTCCATGCGAGCGTCGCAAGCGGCGGAAGTCATGATCAACATATGCGTATAAGCGGAATCTCCCATGAACTTACGGCCGAAAGCACCCGAGACCGTCTTGCTTACAGTATGTCCGTAATTGCCTTTCATGGAAGCTTGGGCGGCTTTCTTATTCAACTCAGCTGTTTCTAAAATAAAACGAATCTCATCCAATGGCATTTCCATGGCAAACTCATAGACCATAGAGAAGGAAAGACGTAAATCCTTATTCTCACATACTTCCTCGCCAGAAGCGTTTGCCATACGTAAATCAGTCAATACCTCCCCGTTTTTCTCTACATATATTATATGGGTATGCTCATGGCAAATGATCACCCTTGAACGATCGTTCCCTGCAGAACTTATAATTTCGATATAAAGTTTATCTACATTCTCTTTCAGGTCTATACCGATACATTTCTTGCAGACCATTTCCTTACCTTCTTTCAATCCCTCCGGAGTCAAGTCTTTCAGCACCTCTAGCCCATAAGCGGACTTACCGATGATCGATCCCAAGGCGATAGCGATAGGCAACCCCACCATGCCAGTCCCCGGGATTCCTACTCCCATGGCATTCTTCAGGATATTGGCGCTCAGATAAACCTCTATCTTCTCTGGCTTACGCCCCAGCACTTCCGCCGCTTTTGCGGCCGCCAAAGCCACGGCAATAGGTTCCGTACATCCGATAGCAGGGATTACCTCCCTGTGAATCAAATCTATAATTTGAGTTTTTATGATAGTATCCATACTGATAGTCTTTATTTAGAATTAGATAGTTAATATACAATAGATTAAGAACAAAACTCAACAACGATATCTCGCAAGGCATCGTATTGTTTTCCCAATGCATCTTCATAACGCAACGCTTCTTCCAGATTCCCTTCTCTTAACAGCGATAGTATATTATTCGATACATCGAATAGATTTACCAGACCTAAATTAGCGGCTATCCCTTTCAAGGTATGCGAATATAGCTTGGCATTCTCCAAATCCCGCTCTACTAAAGAGCTCCGTAATTTCACATACGAACCGTCTGTAGTAATAAATTTATATAGAAACTTTTTGAAGAGGCTATCACTATTCATAAAACGATCTAAGGTATTCTCTTTATCCCAAGCAGCTACATCTATTAATGCGTTATAAAAAGCATCGTTCTCATTCATTTTTTTATGATATTAGTTTTCGTACAAAATTAGGAATTTTATAGACACTACCAACGTTAGCGGTATTCTTTTTCTTTACTTACCGCAACTTGGGTACGGAACGATAATTTTAGTACTTTTGTCGCCTACTTCGGGACCTAGAACGCCCGGGCTGTATTTATCCGATTAATTGAATTGATAAAGGAATGGGAATTTCATCGCCGCTTGTAGATTTGCAACATCAATATGATCTCCTGCAGAAAGAATATGAATATGAGAAGGAAACATACCGACAGCAATCCGAGCGTACGGGTTTGCGAAAACGAGTGGCGCAGGGCCTCTGTTGGTATCCGGTCACTCCGGGACGCAGTTATTATAACTCCTTAAACCAATTGGTGATCGAGATCGAAAGGACAGAAGACCGGGAGATCGAGCATAATTTTGAGTACGGGCGCCCGGTTTGCTTCTTTACGGCAGATATCAGTGGTAAATTTAAGTATCTGGATTTCTCCGCCACGATCAGCTACGTGCAAGAGGACCGGATGGTGGTAGTTCTCCCCACTCCTTCCGCCTTGATGGATATACAAGGAAAAAGCAATGATCTCGGCGTGCAACTCTACTTCGACGAGACCAGCTATAAAACGATGTTTTCCGCTCTCTCGGACGTGATGCGGGCAAAAAACAACCAACTCTCTCATCTAAGGGATGTATTGCTGGGACAGGAAAAACCGGGACAGCGGGAATTATTCCCGATCCGCTTCCCTTGGTTGAACCGTTCTCAGGAAGAAGCCGTAAATAAGGTATTGGGAGCGAAACAAGTATCTATCGTACACGGCCCTCCCGGAACTGGGAAAACAACCACCTTGGTGGAAGCCATTTACGAGACCCTTCACCGGGAGAATCAAGTGATCGTTTGCGCCCAAAGTAATACCGCCGTAGACTGCATCTCGGAGAAACTGGTAGATAGAGGCATTAACGTCCTGCGCATCGGGAACCCCACTCGTATCAATGACAAGATGCTCTCTTTCACATATGAACGCCGTTTCGAGTCGCATCCGGATTATCCCGAATTATGGAGCATCCGGAAAGCGATACGGGATATACAATCCAATATGCGAAAGAAAAGCCGGGAGGAACGGGATACGATCCGAAACCGCCTCTCCCGTTTGAAATTCCGGGCGACCGAACTGGAAGTCAAGATCGATACAGAGCTGTTCGACGAGGCTCGTGTCGTTGCTTGCACCTTGGTTGGCTCCGCAAACCGGGTCATGATGAACCGGCACTTCACGACCTTGTTTATCGACGAGGCCGCCCAAGCCTTGGAAGCCGCTTGCTGGATAGCGATCGGCAAGGCGGACCGGGTCATACTAGCGGGCGATCATCACCAATTGCCCCCTACTATTAAATGTATAGAAGCGGAACGAGAAGGCTTAGGACGTACCTTGATGCAAAAGATAGCCCACACGAAACCGGAAACAGTCTCTCTCCTGAAGATCCAATATCGTATGCACGAGGATATCATGCGCTTCTCCTCCCAATGGTTCTATCATAACGAACTCGAATCCGCTCCCGAGGTAAGTGGGCGAGGAATCTTGCGACTGGACACTCCCATCGTATGGTTCGATACGTCCGAGTGCGATTTCACGGAAAATACGAGAGAGGAGACCATGAGCCGTGTCAACAGGCAAGAGGCGGAATTGCTCGTGGAACAATTACGCTCCTATATACAGAAAATATCCAAGGAGAGAGTGCTGGAGGAGAATATCGACTTCGGATTGATCTCCCCTTATAAGGCGCAGGTACAATACATCCGTAAATTAATCAAACAGGACGCTTTCTTCAAGCCTTTACGCAGACTGATTACCGTACATACCGTAGACGGTTTCCAAGGGCAAGAACGCGATGTCATCTTGATCAGTTTGGTGAGGGCCAACGAGGATGGAAAGATAGGCTTCTTGAACGACTTACGGCGCATGAACGTAGCGATCACCCGTGCCCGTATGAAACTGATGATCTTGGGAGACGCTTCCACCCTTACCCGGCACGCATTTTATAAAGAACTCTATAATTATATCTCCCAAAGAGGTAAAATAATCACGATCAACACGAAACAAGAGCATGAACTATAAATTATTGGTACTGGATTTAGACGGTACACTGACAAACAGTAAAAAAGAGATCACCCCGTTTACGAGGGAAACCCTTCTGCAAGCGCAGGAAAAAGGATTGCATCTGGTCTTAGCCTCCGGCCGGCCCACCTACGGTATCGTGCCTTTAGCCGAGGAACTGAACATAAAGCAATATGGTGGTTTCTTAACCAAAATGAAGATCAAGGCTACCGACGATTTCCTGCGGGATTTGCATCAGCCAGCCGATAAATGCTTGGTGGTAGGCGAACCGGAGATGTTGGTACCGTTGGAAGAGAAGCTCCGCCAAGAATTAGGGAAACGTATCAACGTATATCGTTCCGAGGCATTCTATCTGGAGCTTGTCCCCAAAGGCATCGACAAAGCCGCCTCGTTATCCCGCTTACTAGAGCGAACCCGGATAAAACAGGAGGAAGTGATCGCTATCGGCGACGGTTTCAACGATGTATCCATGATCCGTTTCGCCGGATTGGGAGTCGCTATGGCCAACGCCCAGCCCCCTGTCAAGGCCAATGCCGACCGCATCACCCAATACACGAACGATGAGGATGGAGTGGCTCGTTTCATCCAAGAATTGCTTTGAAAAAAACACGTACGTATTTTCCGAGAAACACGTACATGTTTTCGCGAGAACACGTACGTGTTTTTTCAGAGACATTTACACCAGTATCGGCACAGGCCAATGCCTATATCGGCATAAGCCTGTACGTATATCGCCGCAAGGCTACACCGATATAGGCGTGAGCTTGCGCCGATATACGTAAATTCCTTTCATGGAAATGTCTTCTAACTATCAACTATTTTATGTACATTTGTATTCTAAACCATAAAATAAGACGCCATGAAGTACAAATTATTAGTCTTAGACGTAGATGGGACGTTGCTTAACGACAAGAAAGAGATAACTCCCCGGACCCATGCCGCCCTGTTAAAGGCTCAGCAGATGGGAGTTCATGTTGTATTGGCATCCGGCCGACCCACCAACGGGGTTCAACCCTTGGCGGAGGCTCTTGAATTGAATCATTACGGTGGTTTCATATTATCTTATAACGGAGGTCAGATCATCAATGCCCAGACCGGAGAATTGATGTTCGAGAAACGAATCGATCCGGCCATGATTCCTTATTTGAACCGGAAGGCGAAGGAAAACGGTTTTGCTATCTTCACGTATCACAAGGACTATATCCTGACCGATAGCCCGGAAAACAAGCATGTCCAAGAGGAGGCCGAACTCAATAAGATGCGCATCATCGGTGTGGAGAATTTCCCGGAAGCGGTGGATTTCGCACCCTGTAAGTGTATTCTTACCAGCGATGACGAGAACAATCTAGTGGGTCTCGAAAATCATTGGAAGAAACGTCTGGACGGGGTATTGGAAGCTTTCCGCTCCGAGGACTATTTCTTGGAGGTAGCTCCTCATTTCATCAATAAGGGAAATACGTTGGCGGTATTGATGGAGATGCTGAATATCACGACCGAAGAGGTTGTCGCTATTGGTGATGGCGTAGCCGACGTATCCATGCTTCAATTAGCCGGTACCGGCGTGGCGATGGGTAACGCACGCGACTCCGTAAAGGCTTGCGCCGATTTCACGACCTTATCTAATAATATGGATGGTGTGGCGGTAGCGATCGAGAAAGCGATCCTTGCCACGATCAAACCCACGGAGGTTCCGTTAGATCAACTAAACGCACGGGCCAAACATGCCTTAATGGGTAATCTAGGCATTCAATATACCTATGCGTCGGAGGATCGTGTGGAAGCGACCATGCCTGTAGACGAACGGACCCGCCAGCCTTTCGGTATCTTGCACGGAGGCGCTACGCTGGCTTTGGCGGAGACCGTGGCCGGACTAGGTTCCATGATTCTGGCGAAACCGGACGAGATGGTAGTCGGCATGCAAGTTAGCGGCAGCCATATGTCGTCCGCCCACGAGGGAGACACGGTACGTGCCGTCGGGACGATTATCCACAAAGGCCGTTCATCCCATGTGTGGAACGTAGACATATTCACCTCTACCGACAAACTGGTTTCCTCGGTACGGGTAATCAATAGCATACTAAAGAAGAAATGATTCCAAGAGATTCTTACGAAATAATAGACACGTTGATCAAGCAAGGCCGGAGTTTCGCTATTTGGCGTATTCCCGGTGAGGATAGGCTCCATTTCAGGATGCAAAGCGCCGGCTCTCCTTGCCTATTATACGACATAAAAGACTTAAATGAACGGAGCGGTTTTGTAATCGCTCCGTTTCAGGTGACAGCGGAACGACCTATCGTTTTAATCCAACCGGATTGCTTTGAAATCCCCTCCGAATCCGATTGGGATTTGGAAACCGGAACTTGGATGGGTGGGACACCGGAAATCTTGTTATCCGGCGAGAAAGGCGACTGGCAAACGGTAGCTTTGGCCGGAACCCAATCCTTACGAGACGGGAAATTACCGAAAAGCTGGGACCATAAGAATTGGAGAGAACAGCAATTAGTCGCCTCCTATATACGCCGCCAGCTGTCCACCTTGGGTATTACTCCCGAGGAGAAGGGGCCTTATTCAGCCCGGGCCGGAGAGGTTTCCCATTTGAAAAGCGATTTCTTCTTCTCCTTGCCGAATCCCGAGAAGCTGGGTGATGTCCTTCAACTATTACACCCTACTCCAGCCGTTTGCGGTCTTCCCAAGGAGGAGGCTTATCATTTCATCATCGAGAATGAGGGGTACGATCGTAGCTATTACTCCGGTTTCATCGGTTGGCTGGATCCCAAAGGCAAAACAGATCTGTACGTAAACCTCCGTTGCATGAATATCCTCCCCCAAACCTTTACGCTGTATGCCGGAGGCGGTCTGTTGGCGGCCTCGCAGCTAGAGGATGAGTGGCAGGAGACAGAGGATAAATTAGATACGATGCGGAGAATAGTGGGTAATTTATAATTTTATATCATATAATGTATAGCGATAAAAAGAACATCCTTCAATTGGTAGCCTTGCTGATAGAGCACGGCGTAAGTAATATCGTGCTATGTCCGGGGAGCCGGAACTCTCCGATTGTGCACACATTGGCAAACCATTCGTTCTTCAATTGCCATTCCGTGACGGATGAGCGAAGCGCGGGATTCTTTGCCGTAGGGCTAGCGTTGCACGGAGGTAAGCCGGCGGCTGTTTGCTGTACCTCGGGCACGGCCTTGCTGAATATACATCCGGCGGTAGCGGAGGCTTTCTATCAGAAAGTTCCGCTTGTCGTGATATCCGCCGACCGCCCCGCCGCATGGATCGGGCAAATGGACGGACAGACCTTGCCGCAACCCGGGGTGTTCGGCTCGCTGGTGAAGAAATCGGTACAGCTACCGGAAATACATACGGATCAAGATGAATGGTATTGTAATCGATTGATCAACGAGGCTTTGTTGGAACTGAACCATCACGGCAAAGGGCCGGTTCATATCAACGTCCCGATCTCCGAGCCTTTATTTCAGTTCACGACACCCGAATTGCCGAAGGTACGGGTAATCACCCGTTATCAAGGCCTAAACGTGTACGACCGGAAATATGACGATCTGATCGAGCGTTTGAACAAATATAGCAAGCGAATGATGATAGCGGGACAAATGAGTTTGATCTATCTCTTCGAGAAGAAAATATGTAAGTTACTATACAAACATTTCACTTGGCTCTCCGAGCACATCGGCAA
>PPYE01598314.1_pt1 | contig 12118 bp, 15 predicted proteins | sample 1559881 | NCBI WGS metagenome assembly PPYE01 (sample SAMN08240022, study PRJNA423297) | Human gut metagenome, whole genome shotgun sequencing project.
TAGAAAACGGCCACATTACAAACAGAAAAACCGGTGACGGTCCTTCCAAAGTCGTATTGGAGACCATGAGAAAAGATCCATCCAAGATTTCCGATCATCTCGGTTATCTGACCAAAACAAACGATGGTAAAACATTAAAATCTTCTACGATTTTCGTTCGTGAAGAAGAAGGTGGACCAATCCAGTATATCCTTGCCATCAATTTTGACATTACCAATCTCCTGTATTTTCAGGATTCTGTCCGCTCACTCATCAGTGAGAGCGGCGAACCGGCGGTTTCTTCCTATCATAAGGAACCGGAAAGCATCTGCACCAACGTGGCAGACCTGTTAGACGACCTGATCGTTCAGGCAGTTGCGATGGTCGGAAAACCTGCATCCCTGATGTCAAAGGATGAAAAAGTACAGGCCATTCAGTTCCTGAATAATACCGGTGCTTTCCTTATTACCAAATCGGGCGACAAAGTTTCCCAGTACTTCGGGATTTCAAAATATACTTTGTACAGCTACATCAAAGCAGATAAAAATTAGGAGGAGGTTTTTATGAAACAAATCAAATGGGTAAAAAACACAATGCCAAAAACCGATGACGCAAACCTTCCGGTTATGGCACTTGAAGAAGTTGAAAAAGCCCGCGCTTTCCACAAAACAATTCCGGGATATGAGAGAACACCTCTTGCACATCTGACTCACATGGCAGACCGCCTTGGCCTGAAAGATGTCTGTGTAAAAGATGAATCTTACCGTTTCGGTCTGAATGCATTCAAAGTGCTCGGTGGATCTTTCGCAATGGCAAAATACATTGCAAAACAGACTGGACGCGATATCTCAGAACTTGATTTTGAGACACTGACATCCGACAAACTCCGTAAGGAATTCGGACAGGCTACATTCTTTACCGCGACAGATGGTAACCATGGACGTGGTGTTGCATGGGCTGCAAACCGTTTAAAACAGAAAGCGGTTGTATTTATGCCGAAGGGTTCCACGCAGAACCGACTGAACCACATTCTTGCAGAGAACGCTACTGCTACCATCGAAGAAGTAAACTATGACGAATGTGTCCGCATGGCTGCTGCAGCTGCTGCAAAAGTAGAAAACGGTGTCGTTGTACAGGATACTGCATGGAAAGGTTATGAGGAAATCCCATCCTGGATCATGCAGGGATACGGAAGCATGGCCATGGAAGCAAATGAACAGCTTCATGAACTTGGCATCAAACGTCCGACACATGTATTTGTTCAGGCAGGTGTTGGTTCTTTAGCAGGTGGTGTACAGGGTTATTTCGCAAATCAGTATCCGGACAATCCTCCGATCGTCTGTGTAGTAGAAGCTGATACAGCTGCATGTCTGTACAAAGGTGCAGTTGCAGGCGATGGTGCAGAGTACAACGTAGAAGGCGATATGCCAACCATCATGGCTGGTCTTGCATGTGGTGAACCGAATACAACTTCCTGGGATATTCTGAAAAACCATGTATCTGTATTCGTTGCCGCTCCGGACTGGGTATCCGCAAAATCTATGCGTATGCTTGCAGCTCCGATCAAAGGCGATCCACAGGTAACATCCGGTGAATCAGGAGCCGTTACATTCGGAGTTTTAAATGAGATCATGACCAACCCGGAATACGCTGATCTGAAGGAAGCATTACAGTTAGATGAAAATTCACAGGTACTGCTCTTCTCCACTGAGGGAGATACAGATCCAGAACGTTATAAAGAGATCGTCTGGGACGGAAAAGATTATTTAGATGAATAATCAGATTTAAATTTTTTGAGTTATTTTTAGATTAACCAATCAATCTATTTCACATTATAGTATGGAGGTATTACTACTATGGATTACAACAAAATCAAAGCAACCGCTGAGAGCTACAAAGACGACATGACCAAATTCTTACGTGCCATCGTAAAGAATCCGGGCGAGAGCTGTGATGAGAAAGCTCATATCGAGACCATCGCTGCTGAGATGAAAAAACTGGACTTCGACGAAGTTGTCATCGATCCGCAGGGTAACGTCATTGGTTACATGGGAACAGGCGACAAGATCATCGCTTACGATGCACATATTGATACAGTAGGTATCGGAAACATTGAAAACTGGAACTTCGATCCATACGATGGATATGAAAACGACGAAGAGATCGGCGGACGTGGTGTATCTGATCAGTGTGGCGGTCTTGTATCTGCTACATACGGTGCTAAGATCATGAAAGACCTTGACCTGATTCCGGAAGGATGCAAGATCATGGTAGTCGGAACTGTTCAGGAAGAAGACTGTGATGGTCTTTGCTGGCAGTACATCATCAACGAAGATAAAATCCGTCCGGAATTCGTTGTTTCCACAGAGCCGACAGACGGCGGTATCTACCGTGGACAGCGTGGACGTATGGAAATCCGCGTAGATGTAAAAGGTATCTCCTGCCATGGTTCCGCTCCGGAGCGTGGAGACAACGCAATCTACAAAATGGCTGACATTCTTCAGGACATCCGTTCCTTAAATGAGAACGATGACGCTGACGAGACAGAGATCAAAGGTCTTGTAAAAATGCTCAACCCGAAATACAACAAAGATTGGGAAGAGGCACGTTTCCTTGGCCGCGGTACTGTAACCGTATCCCAGATCTTCTATACATCCCCAAGCCGTTGTGCAGTTGCTGACTCCTGTGCAATCTCCCTTGACCGTCGTATGACATTCGGAGAAACATGGGAAAGCTGCTTAGACGAGATCCGTGCACTTCCGAGCGTACAGAAATACGGCGATGACGTAAAAGTATCTATGTACAACTACGATCGTCCTTCCTACACAGGATGCGTATATGAGATTGAGTGCTACTTCCCGACATGGGCTATCCCGAAAGATCACAAAGTAACAAAATCTCTCGAGAACGCTTACAAAGCATTATACGGAGATCAGCGTATCGGTGCTGCTGAGACACTTGAAATGCGTCAGGCTCGTCCACTTACAGATAAATGGACATTCTCTACAAACGGCGTATCTATCATGGGTAGAAATAACATTCCTTGTATTGGTTTTGGACCGGGTGCTGAGGCTCAGGCTCATGCTCCAAACGAGAAAACATGGAAACAGGATCTGGTAACATGCGCAGCTGTATATGCAGCATTACCGAAAAATTACATGGAGTAAATTTCATTCATTATTTTTGTGAGGAATCCTTCCTGCATTGATTTCAGGAAGTTCCCTCCCTAAAACCAGATAACTCTAAATTTTAATATATCTCAACCGAATCTATTTTATAAGGAGAATACATAAATGAAAACATTACAGGATTACATCGACAAACTCAACAGCTTAAACTTCAAAGAAATGTACAACAACGATTTCTTCCTTACATGGGAGAAAACAGATGACGAGTTAGAGGCTGTTTTCACTATCGCTGACGCACTTCGTTTCATGCGTGAGAACAACATTTCCACAAAAGTATTTGAGAGCGGTCTTGGAATTTCCTTATTCCGTGATAACTCCACAAGAACACGTTTCTCTTTCGCTTCCGCATGTAACCTGCTTGGTCTGGAAGTTCAGGATCTGGACGAGGGCAAATCTCAGGTAGCTCATGGTGAGACTGTTCGTGAGACAGCTAACATGATCTCCTTCATGGCTGACGTTATCGGTATCCGTGACGATATGTACATCGGAAAAGGTAATGCTTACATGCACGAAGTATCTGACGCTGTAAAACAGGGTAACGCTGACGGCATCTTAGAGCAGCGCCCGACACTGGTAAACCTTCAGTGTGATATCGACCATCCGACACAGGCTATGGCAGATGCTCTTCACCTGATCCATGAATTCGGCGGTGTTGAGAACTTAAAAGGTAAAAAAGTTGCCATGACATGGGCTTACTCTCCTTCTTATGGTAAACCACTCTCCGTTCCGCAGGGTATCATCGGTCTGATGACACGTTTCGGTATGGACGTTGTACTTGCTCATCCGGAAGGATACGATGTAATGCCGGAAGTTGAGGAAGTTGCAAAAGCAAACGCTGAGAAATCAGGCGGTTCCTTCACAAAAGTAAACAGCATGGCTGAGGCTTTCAAAGATGCTGATATCGTATATCCGAAGAGCTGGGCTCCGTTCGCTGCTATGGAGAAACGTACAAACCTTTACGGTGAAGGCGATACAGAAGGAATCAAAGCACTTGAGAAAGAGCTTCTTGCTCAGAACGCAGAGCACAAAGACTGGTGCTGTACTGAAGAATTAATGAAAACAACAAAAGATGGCAAAGCATTATACTTACACTGCCTGCCAGCAGATATCAACGATGTAAGCTGCAAAGACGGCGAGGTTGAGGCTTCCGTATTCGATCGTTATCGTACACCGCTTTACAAAGAAGCAAGCTACAAACCATACATCATCGCTGCTATGATCTTCTTAAGCAAATTTGAGAATCCGCAGGAGATCTTAAAGAAATTAGAAGAGCGCGCTGGAAAACGTATCTTTGGGTAATTAACTGAGCTGTATTTTGTGAGAGATTCTTCTTAGACTTTATTCAGGAGGAGTCTTTCACAGCTCTGATTTTTAAATTTTGATGTAATATACTAATCCATTTGGGGGTAACGAATCATGGGTAAAAAACGTATCGTCATTGCACTTGGCGGTAATGCCCTTGGAAAAAATCTTCCTGAACAGTACTTGGCTGTTCAGGAAACTTCCAGAGCAATCGCTGATCTGATCGAAGCCGGAAATGAAGTCATCATCTCCCACGGCAACGGCCCACAGGTTGGAATGATCAACAATGCAATGGCTGCATATTCCAAAACAGAACCTTCTCATCCGGCCATCACACCTCTCTCCGTTTGTGTGGCCATGAGTCAGGCATATATTGGTTACGATCTTCAGAATGCATTAAAAGAGGAATTATTAAACCGCGGCATCAAGAAAAATGTTGCCACGGTGATCACACAGGTTCGTGTGGATGAAAATGATCCTGCATTCGAGCATCCGACCAAACCAATCGGTCAGTTTATGACTAAAGAAGAAGCTGATGCCGCAGTAGCCAGCAGCGGTATTCAAGTCATGGAGGATGCGGGACGCGGCTATCGTCGTGTCGTTGCTTCTCCAAAACCGGCAGAAATTGTACTCCGGAAGAGACATGGCTGGATGATATTACAGTCGATGAAGCAAAACAGTACATGGAAGAAGGGCATTTCGCACCGGGCTCCATGCTTCCGAAAGTTCAGGCAGGTGTAGAATTTGCCGAGTCTGGCAAGGGACGTACCGCCCTCATCACCCTTTTGCAGAAAGCAAAAGACGGTGTCAACGGTGCAACAGGAACACGTATAATCAAGAAGTAAAAAATTTTTAGTTTGTTATTTGATTGATTATTCGATAAAACTTTTTTTAACATTTTCCCTCTATTTTTACAATATACAAAGCAAAGAAAGAGCTCCGATTCTAACCAAATCGGAGCTCTTTCGTATTCTTCTTTGATGGAATCCAGTTTTGTCGGAATTCCAACATCAGCAGAAAGTTTCTTTACTGCATCAATGGCTGCTTTTCTGTACTCTTCCTGAGACATTTCATCTGCGCCCTGCACGCCCATTGCTCTTGCGATCTCACGATATTTTTCACCGGTACACTCCTGATTATACTCCATAACGCTTGGAAGCATCATTGCACATGCAACACCATACGGTGTATCATAAACAGCACCCAGAGTATGAGCCATGGAATGAGCAATTCCAAGTCCTACATTTGAAAATCCCATGCCGGCAATATACTGTCCAAGAGCCATGCCTTCACGTCCCTCTTTTGTATTTTCAACTGCACCGCGGAGAGATTTGGAGATCAGTTCAATCGCTTTCAGATGGAACATATCTGTCATTTCCATTTCCCATGCAGCTTTTGTTGTATATCCCTCAATTGCATGTGTCAGAGCATCCATATCGGTAGAAGCAGTCAGTCCTTTTGGCTTGTCACATGAAATTTGATAAGATCCGGATCTGAGCAGACAAATGCTTTTTTAAATCCATGTGCCTTTGCCTCATTTGCAATCTCTTCGATCGCTCCTGCTCCATGATAAGATGTCTGATTCAAGTTGATTCTGTTTGCCATAATACATTCATCCTTTCTCTTTATAAAATGATTGCCCTGTTTTTATGAGCAATTTTCCCCATGTTTTCACTTCGGTTCCCATCAGGGACCATGTACCGAAACTTATATACAGTACCTGATCATCTGCGGCCGGGACAGCCATAACTGCTGCGCCCGTATCGTGTGTCGCAGGAACAACCACCTTACAATCAAACCCAACCTCTGCGGCAATCTCCGGTTTCAGACTTCCGATTTTTGTACCCGAAAGACAAATTTTCTGGAACAGTTCTCTCTTATAGCCCAACCGATCGATAAGATCCCAGTCCCAGTCCTTTGTCTGCGGGTTCAGAAGCTGTGTGGTAGAAGCGTTAGTATACTCCGTTGCTTTCTGACCACTCAACAGGAAATGCAGATAATCCGGTATCATCAGAAGCTTTTTTGCCTGCATCCCGGTGTCCCAGGATCAGCCTTCCACTGGAAGCCCCGATATCTACTGCAAGATAATATTTCATGTAATTCTCCCTTCTATTTTTATCACATTCCTTTTGATATATTTTTTACACACTACCTGCCGTGATAGATTTTTCTCTTCTCCCAGAAAAAGGGACTAAAAAATATATCAGCAACAGAAAGATCAGTACAAAAAACGCAGAGCCGGCATTTGCCGGAACTGGCGTTTCTTTAGCTATGGACTTATTTTACAGCCCCTTTCTTTTTATTTATAGAAATATTACATTTATTGTGATATGATAGTTATAAATATCGTAAATTAATGTTATTGATGGGTAGCAATCCCAGAAAAAGAAAGGAGTTCGATAATGTCAAAACTGAAAGCAAAAAAAGGTTTTACACTGGTAGAACTTATTGTTGTTCTTGTTATTATAGCGCTTCTTGCTGCATTACTCATCCCGGCACTGACCGGATATATTGACAAATCAAAAGCGAGAGCAATTGAATCTGAGGCAAAAGGTATCTGGACGGCAGCACAATCTGCCGCTTCTGAATACTATGGTTTGAATATTGATGAGAAAAGTATGAAAAATGCATTGACCAATTCTTGTACGATTGATGGTAAAACTTACAAAAACTGTCTTGGTCGTATATCAAATGCAACGTTTTCTGATGAGCAAAGCTACTGGCATAAAAATCCAACAACTGCCAGTCAGTTGATAGCCCAGCAAGTCCTGATCTATTTAGACAGTCAGAGCAAAAATAATTCCCAATATAGTTTCGGAAATAGCAATGTTCCAACCTCTGGTGCGACATTGGACAACAGTATTAAAAACAATTTTGGATCCAATCCTCCAAAAAATGCCGTATTTATTCAAATTTTTTATGACGAAAACTGCAAGGTTCTTGCCATAAATTTTGGCAAAGATGGTTACTTGGTGACTATGACAGCCGGTCATTCTCCAATTTGTGAAAAAAACGGTAAAATTCTCTAATTATACGGGGCTGTAAAAAAACTCCCCTAACAGAAAATCGCCCAGACCGTGAGGTCAATGGCATTAAGTTAAGAAAATCTCGCATCACACATAGTGTGATGTGGGATTTTTTTATGGAAAAGTATTGACATGTCAATCAAAAAATGATCTTGTCATTACTATCAAAGGGACAACTTTAACAAACGAATTGTTAAGGCAGTTCGGATGTGATGCATCAACTGCAACATCATCCGCATTTGTACAGCAACGAAAGAAAATACTTCCGCTTGCACTCGAAAAACTTTTTCTAGATTTTGTTTCTCAAACTTCTCAAAATGATACATATAAGGGATATAGACTTCTAGCTGTTGATGGTGGTCCTATGTCAAGAAAAAATACAAATTAAATGTAACCAATTTCTCTCTTATGTAATTGTCAACACGCAATGTCTTTTGTAGTTGTTCCTGTTTTTCTCAAATATTGTTTCTCATAATCGTTGGGAGATAAATATCCGCAATGGCTATGAATGCGAACTGTATTGTAAAATGTTTCAATATAATGAAAAATTAGTGGATTCTCAGTATTTCTGGTCTTTTTGGCTTTTTCAATACATTCTACTACATGCGATGCTTCCAGTGTTTTGCTAAGTACCCAGGAAATAATTTTCCTGGAATATAGATCCATAATACTTGTAAGATATACAAATCCTTCATAGTTCCAAATATATGTAATGTCAGAGCACCATACGACATCCGGATGAGCAGGGTTAAATTCCTCATTTAAAATATTTTATAATTTCTGGCTAAAATCAGAGTCTATGGTCATTTGAATATATGGCTTTACCCATTGTGCTTTTATTCCCATTTGACGCATATAGTTTCCCACTGTTTTTTCTGCAATGCATTCTCCCGATTTTCGTAATTCTACTGTAATTTTAGGAGCACCGTAGTTTTGATGGGAAGCGTCATAAATCTTTTGAATTTTGTCCTTTAAAACGGTTCGACGAATAGACGTGTCCGAAGGAACCCGTTTTTTCCACGCATTATAGCCAGATCGTGAAACACCTAATTTTTTCAGTATCCAGCAGACAGAAACTTGGCGTTTCACTGGCAGGTTATTAATTTCTTCCACATACTTTGATGTGGAAAAATATAGAGTTTTTGTCATTTTCCCAGAATACCGATTGCTTTTTTTAATACTTCTAATGCATCCTTTGTATCGCGCAATTCTCGTTGCAGCCGTGCAATTTCTTTGGCTTCATCACTTGCAAAATTGCCTGATCCACGGGTTGGAACACTTCCTTCATGTTCTTTTGCCGCTTTCATCCAGGTCTTCAGTGCAGACTGACTGATTCCAAGATTGTCCGCACATTTGCGCATTGTTATTTCTGGATGCTCCAAGCGATATCTGACTGCATCTTCTTTGAACTCTTGTGAATATGTGATTGTTTTGTGTGGTAACTTAACAATACAACATATATACAAAAACTGCTATTTTTTTATGAAAAAAGTAGTGATTTCACGTACCTGGGGCTAGCCGTCGCGCCAGCGACTTGGTATAATAGACGAAAAAAGAGACTCAGCTCAGTTATTACAACTAAGCTAAGTCTCTTAATTCTATTTTTGAATTATTTTACACGTGCTGTCAGATGATCTCCATCTACATCAATGAGGATCACATCATTTGCATGTACCTCATCGGCAAGGATCAGTTTTGCAGATAATGTCTCCACATGTTTCTGCAGGAATCGTTTCAATGGTCTTGCACCATAGATTGGGTCATAACCATGCTCTACGATAAAGCTCTCTGCTGCCGGTGTCAGTTCTACGGAAATCTCACGGTCTTCCAGACGTTTGTTCAACTGATTCATCAGCAGATGAATGATATTTCCGATGTTGTCCTTGGTCAGCGGCTTGAACATGATGATCTCGTCCAGACGGTTTAAGAACTCCGGTCTGAAGTTGCCACGCAGCTCATTCATAACCCGTTCTTCTGCTTCCGGATTAATATCGCCGTTCTCATCGATGCCTTCCAGCAGATGTGCAGATCCAAGGTTGGATGTCATAATGATGATGGTGTTCTTGAAGTCTACGGTACGTCCCTGGGAATCCGTGATACGACCGTCATCCAATACCTGTAACAGTACGTTAAATACATCCGGATGGGCTTTTTCTACCTCATCAAACAGGACTACAGAATATGGTTTTCTACGAACGGCCTCAGTCAGCTGACCACCTTCATCGTAACCTACATATCCTGGAGGTGCTCCGATCAGTCTGGATACGGAGTATTTCTCCATGTATTCACTCATATCAAGTCGAACCATGTTGGATTCATCGTCAAACAGGCTTGCGGCCAGTGCCTTTGCCAGCTCGGTTTTACCAACACCAGTTGGTCCAAGAAACAGGAAAGAACCGATCGGTTTGCTCGGATCTTTGATTCCGGCTTTGGAACGAATGATCGCTTCGGTAACTTTTGTGACGCCCTCATCCTGTCCGATGACACGTTTGTGCAGTTCTTCGTCCAGATGCAAGGTTTTGTTACGTTCACTCTCGGTCAGTTTTGCAACCGGGATACCTGTCCAGCGGGAAATGATTCTTGCGATTTCATCCTCGCTGACGCTCTCATGAACCAGTGACATATCTTTATTTTTCACGATTTCTTCTTCGTGAGCTAATTCTTTCTCCAGCTGTGGTTTCTTGCCATACTGCAGTTCTGCTGCTTTTTCCAGATCGTAATTCTGCTGTGCAGTCTGAATTTCTTTATTCAGGCTTTCCAGTTCCTCACGTAATTTCTGTACACGCTCAACAGCTTTCTTCTCATTGTCCCACTGTGCTTTCTTTGTCTGGAACTCGCTGCGCAGTTCTGCCAGCTCTTTCTGAAGATTCTCCAGACGCTCTTTGCTCAGATTGTCTTCCTCTTTCTTCAGCGCAGTTTCCTCGATCTCCAGCTGCATTACTTTACGGTTCAGCTCATCCAGCTCTGTAGGCATGGAATCAAGTTCTGTCTTGATCAATGCGCACGCCTCATCCACCAGATCGATGGCTTTGTCCGGCAGGAAACGGTCGGAAATATAACGGTTGGACAGTACGGCTGCGGAAACCAGCGCACCATCTGTAATTTTTACGCCATGGAATACTTCGTAACGCTCTTTCAAGCCACGCAGAATGGAAATAGTATCTTCTACGGTCGGCTCGTCTACCATAACCGGCTGGAAACGACGCTCCAGAGCGGCATCTTTTTCGATATATTCACGGTACTCATCCAGTGTAGTAGCACCGATACAATGTAATTCACCTCTTGCCAGCATTGGTTTTAACATGTTGCCGGCATCCATAGCTCCGTCTGTTTTTCCTGCGCCAACGATGGTATGAAGTTCATCGATAAACAGGATGATCTTGCCTTCGCTCTTCTTTACCTCGTCCAATACGGCTTTCAGACGTTCCTCAAATTCGCCTCTGTATTTTGCACCTGCAACCAGTGCTCCCATATCAAGGGCAAATAATTTCTTGTCTTTCAGTCCTTCCGGTACATCACCGCGAACAATACGCTGTGCCAGACCTTCGACAACGGCAGTTTTACCAACACCAGGTTCACCGATCAGAACCGGGTTGTTTTTTGTTTTTCTGGAAAGGATACGAACCACGTTTCGGATCTCGCTGTCACGGCCGATGACCGGATCCAGTTTCTGATCTCTTGCACGCTCTACCATATCGTAACCATATTTTTCCAATGTATCATAAGTAGCTTCCGGATTGTCACTTACGACTCTCTGGTTGCCACGGACGGTGGATAATACCTGAAGGAATCTGTCTCTTGTGATTCCATACTCACGGAAGATTTCTTTGATCGCCGGGTTCGGGTAACGGATCATGCTCAGGAACAGATGCTCTACGGATACATACTCATCGCCCATCTGCTTTGCTTCGTCCTCAGCACTGATCAGCACTTTATTCAGCTGCTGACCGACATAAACCTGTCCGCCGGAAACTTTCACTCTCTTTGCCAGATGATCCTCAGCATTGTTCATGAAATGCTGTTTGTTGATCTCCATTTTCTCAATCAGCATCGGGATCAGACCGTCTTCCTGTCTCATCAGGGCTACCAGCAGATGTTCCTGCTCGATTTCCTGATTGCCATATTCATAAGCTAATTTCTCGCAATCCTGAATTGCCTGCATTGATTTCTGTGTAAATTTCTGGATATTCATAAAAACCCCTCCTTTCCGGGTGTTTCTACTTTTCTTAATTATTATGTTCTACTTGTTGTATAACGCTTTTCCTTGCGTTAAGTATGTTATATCACATGTTATTAGCCACGTCAAGCATTGAGTGCTAATTTATTTTGGATTTTTTACGGAAAATGATTGAAAGCGGGCACAGATTATTTTTTTCTTTCAAGCTAACAATCGCTTCTCAGGAAAAAATAATCTGTACCCGCTATCTACATCACTTTAAAACCTTTGTCAAAGTCTCTTTTATCATCACCGGATCAATCGGTTTTGTAATGTGATCATTCATACCCGCTTCTAATGCTTTTTTCCGATCTTCCGCAAAGGCATTCGCCGTCATGGCCACAATTGGGATTCCGGACTTGCCGACATCCGGCAAATGCCGGATGATCGATGCCGCCTTATAGCCG
>PPYE01726169.1_pt1 | contig 12116 bp, 8 predicted proteins | sample 1559881 | NCBI WGS metagenome assembly PPYE01 (sample SAMN08240022, study PRJNA423297) | Human gut metagenome, whole genome shotgun sequencing project.
ATATGATTAGCCTGTTCTGTCTAGTATTCATAATCATAAGAAGTAGAAAACTTTGCGGACAAAGTTAGTTTCAAACTTCCTATAAAAACAGATATTCAGGCGCTTTTGTTGTTCCGGATTTCCTTTTTAACGTTTTAAAAGTCTTATAAACTCGTCTACATCCTCCTCTGTGGTATCAAAAGAAGTCACCAGACGGATTTCATTCTTCTCTTCGTCCCAAAAATAAAAGAAGTAAGACTCTAGCATCCGGTCGATAACCGGGCGGGGCATGGTGAGGAATAACTGGTTACTTTCGGCTCTTTGAGTGAAAGTTACTTCGGGCAGTTTCTTCAATTCAGTGTAAAGTTTGGCAGCCATTGCATTGGCATGGTTGGCATTCTTCAGCCAGAGGTTATCTGTGAGGTATGCCGTAAACTGGCAAGAGAGGTAACGCATCTTCGACGCTAGTTGGGCGGATTGTTTGCGGATGAAGCGAGCTTCCGATTGCAAGTCTTTATTAAATACAATCACGCACTCTCCCATCATCAGTCCGTTCTTCGTTCCGCCAAAACTAAGAATATCGACTCCGCAGTCTACTGTCAGTTCCTTTAAGGAAAGATTCAAAGCGGCACAGGCATTGGCTATTCTGGCTCCGTCCATGTGTACATACATACCATTCAGATGGGCAAAGTCAGTCAGACGTTTTAACTCTTCGGGAGTATAGATGGTGCCAAGTTCGGTACATTGGGAGATGTAGAGGGCTCTGGGTTGTGAATGGTGCTGATCGCCGAAACCATGCAGATAAGATTGCATCAATTCCGGGGTAAGTTTACCGTCAGGAGTGGCAATCGGGCGAATCTGACAACCTGTCATTTTCACAGGAGAGCCGCATTCATCTACATAGATATGAGCCGTTTCCGCACAAAAGATGGAAGCACACCGGAATTATTGTCGGAGGCAAAACTTCTCATTGTTTCTTACATTTTAATTCGTGATGCAAAGTAACAGAATTATTTCCGGAAATCCATTGAAAGGAAGATACATAAAGCAGAAAAAGGATAAAAAACGAGAATCTCCGAAGTGCTGACTATGCTGTCATTCCTCCGGAGATTCTTCTGTTCTCGTTAAAGTGTCAAACTCTTTTAGCCAATATAAACATTCACACAGAGATATACATAAAGCTCTTCATCGCACTGATCGAACTCTATTTTGCTCTCTCTTGACAACCACCCCAAAGCGGCACCCAGCTCTTTATCTTTCAAACATAAAAGCGGTGATGTGTCCCGACACAAAGGCGTTATTAGCATATGTTAAATTAGAACTTTTCTTTGCAGCCATCTGTTATTACATAAAAATCAATCCTAAACCAATTACAGCTATGGCAAAAAAAATAGCAGAACAGTTGATAGATACTCTGGTAAAATCCGGAGTTGAACGCATCTACGCCGTAACAGGCGACAGTCTGAATGAAGTAAACGAAGCAGTCAGAAAAAACGATCAAATAAAATGGATACATGTGCGCCACGAAGAAACAGGGGCGTATGCCGCTGCGGCAGAAGCACAACTGACCGGTCGCCCGGGATGCTGCGCGGGAAGTAGCGGGCCGGGACATGTTCATCTGATTAACGGCTTGTATGACGCACACCGATCCGGCGCACCGGTAATCGCCATCGCCTCTACAATTCCTACCGGAGAGTTCGGTACGGAATATTTTCAGGAGACGAATACCATCAAACTTTTTAACGATTGCAGTTATTATAATGAAGTAGCCACTACTCCCACACAATTTCCACGTATGCTCCAGTCGGCCATACAAACGGCTGTCACCCGCAAAGGGGTGTCCGTTATCGGGCTTCCGGGTGACTTGGCAAAGGCTTCTGCCGTTACCGTCGACTCGTCGGTTATCAACTATCCTGCCCCACCGGAAGTTTGTCCGTCGGAAGAAGATCTGGCTCAATTAGCTGACATGTTGAACAAACATACACGTATCACTCTTTTCTGCGGCATCGGTTGCCGGGGAGCTCACGAGGAAGTGATCGCGCTTTCCGAGAAGCTGAATGCTCCGGTGGTATATACTTTCAAAGGAAAGATGGAGGTGCAATATGAAAATCCGTATGAAGTGGGTATGACCGGATTGTTGGGAATGCCGTCAGGCTATTACAGTATGCATGAAGCCGAAGTGCTTCTCATGCTCGGCACAGACTTTCCTTATTCTGCTTTCCTGCCGGATGACATCAAGATAGCACAGATTGATATAAAACCCGAACGTCTGGGACGTCGTGCAAAGGTGGATATCGGACTTTGCGGTGATGTTAAACTGAGCATCCAAAGTCTATTGCGTATGCTGAATCCGAAGACGGATGATTCGTTCCTGTTGAAACAACTCAAAAGATATGAAGGAGTAAAGAAGGACTTTGCGGAGATGGTGGCTTGTCTATGACTTTAGGAGACTTGGAAACCGTTGTACAGTATAAGTTACCAATTAAAATTATCGTATTCAACAACCGTTCATTGGGAATGGTGAAGTTGGAAATGGAAGTGGACGGATTGCCGGACTGGCAGACAAATATGTTGAATCCAGACTTTGCTCAAGTGGCGGAAGCAATGGGAATGACCGGATTTAATGTCAGTGATCCGGAAGAAGTGTTGACTACCTTACTGAATGCATTTGAGTTGGACGGTCCGGTACTTGTTAATATCATGACTGATCCGAACGCACTGGCCATGCCTCCCAAAATTGAATTCGGTCAAATGGTGGGCTTTGCACAATCAATGTATAAGTTGTTAATCAACGGTCGTTCACAAGAAGTAATTGATACAATCAATTCTAACTTTAAGCATATACGGGAGGTATTTTAAGTTATTCTATTTTGAATATTTTCATAACCTCTCTCAAGGTATGACCTACTATTATTGTCAATTTCAATAAGGTAAGTCATACCTTTTTATAGTCTATCTTGAGGTGATAATCATTTTATTTTCTTATGTTTGTAATCATCAAAAAGCAAAAACACATGGAAAAGACCGACTCTTCGCCTTTATCCCGACAAGCGCTGTACGCAGATAAAAAACAATGGAATCAATTCCTTTCTCACGCATTGGAATAAGCTCGTCAAACAAATTCTCCTGACCGGAGCTACATTCCTGATAGGCACGCTTTTAGCTGTCTTCGGACAAATCTACCAAACGGGAGCCGATGCTTACGATCTTTTCCTGGGATGGACTCTCTTCACTATTCTCTGGGTGGTTGCTATCCGTTTCGCTCCGTTATGGCTGACGTTCATCGGATTACTTTGTACTACGATATGGTTGTACAATATACAGATTGCCAGTGCCAACTCCTGGGAAATGACTTTGCTGGCCAATGCAGTGACCTGGATATGTGCCTTAACAACGATCATCACGGAATGGATGAGTGTAAAAGGTCATTTGGACAGAAACAATCGCTGGTTTGTCAGCCTTCTTTCACTGGCTACTATTATACATACCAGTTTTCTGTTAATGATGGCAATCTGCGAAGAGAATGCCATATTGTCTGTTCCTCTCATAAGCACCCTACGGAGGGGTTATTGTCATCACCGGAACAACTTTACTCATTTACATCATTCTTCATCTAAAAAAGCAATGGTATGACACAGAAGCATAGCCTCACCATTCAAGCCGTATCTATTATCGGAGGAATCCTGACGGCTATTTTCTTTCTGGGATTTCTGGCACTTGCCAGAATCCTCCGCTCCGATATTTCTTGCCTGATTGTAGGAAGTATATTAATTCTCACTACCCTAACAATCAGCCGCATGGTGATTCGGTCTTTTCTGGATGCAATGAACATCACTTTATACATAGCCGGGTGTGTATTGATTGGTTTTGGTATAAATGCCAGCATTAATATCCTCTTCACTACACTTATGGGAATCAGTATTCTCACATTCTTGTTATCAAGAGGGTTTATCCTCCCCTTTCTTTCAGTCATTCTGTTTAATATATCTTTCTTCGGAGAAGCCGCCCATGTCTTTTCTTCGTTTTATCCCTTGCAAATAGCTGTAGTTCCTATCCTTGCACTATTTTTATTTGCCAACATCTTTGAAACTAAGTTGTTTGAATGTATAGGAACAGAGAATTACTTTTCCAAATACAAACCATTTCATTTCGGATTATTCATATCCGGTATCGTCTCACTGGGAGGATTATCAATCAATTATCTGATATCAGAAACAAATAGCTGGCTTGTATCCTGCATACTGTCTGTTTGTATATGGATCGGTATTCTTATAATGGTTCAACGAATCATGCAGGTCATGAAAGTGGATCATCCGGTGAACCAGATTGGTATCTATATTCTTTGTATTGTTATCTGTCTGCCTACCGTGTTTGCTCCTTATTTATCCGGCAGTTTGTTGCTGATTCTAATATGTTTCCATTATGGCTACAAAGCGGAGTGTGCTGCCTCGCTTCTTCTTTTTATCTATGCCGTTTCCAAATACTATTATGATCTGAATTTAAGCCTGCTCACCAAATCCATGACACTTTTCTTCATCGGAATTGCATGTATTACAGCCTGGTATTTCTTCACTCAAAAAAGAACAAGACATGAAAAAGTATAGCCGAATATTGATTATTGCAAACCTGATACTGCTACTGGGATATTTCAACTGGTCGGTTTATAAAAAAGAGCAAACTTTGAAAGACGGACAGTTGATTTTGTTACAGCTAGCTCCCGTCGATCCCCGCTCTCTTATGCAAGGAGACTATATGAGACTTAGCTACAAAGAAGCTTCATCAGATCTGCTAGACCAACAAACTGCCATACGCGGTTATGCCATACTTCAAATTGACAGTAATCAAGTAGGAAAAATAGTGCGGCTGCAAAACGCTTTAGAGCCTGTAAACGACAATGAGCTAGTCATCAAATATAAAATAGTACGTCACCGGATCTTCCTCGGTGCCGAGTCTTTCTTCTTTGAAGAGGGACAAGATACTCTTTATCAAAAAGCCGTATATGGCGGGCTGAAAGTGGATGGTAAAGGCCAAAGCCTGCTCGTAGGACTGTATGACGAGAACTTCCATTATATTCAATCCGATAAATAAATAATAATGAAAAAGCCCGGACTTTCGCAAGCCCGGACTTTCTATATTCTCAAAACATCTCCTTAATCTATAGGGAAATAAGGGACTAGCAAATTGGTTTCTAGTGCAAATAAGGAGATGTTATGAAATAAAGAAAAGGGATACCTGTGGGAAATAAGGGAGGTATCCCTTTTTATAAGAAGAACAGAATTGGAAGGATTGACTTTCACAAGCCAAATCCTTCACTCTGTTTCTTCTCGGCGTATTCTTCACACAAGGTGAAGAAGGGTTTTATCAGTTTGGAAATTATATCCTTTACCAGTAGTTGTAAATGACAACTTACCATCATTATCAACTGTTAAGTATGGACAAGTTGTATCTTTGCCTTCAGCATCTACAAATTTGAATGAAGGAGCAGTCAAACCATAAATAGCGAGTGGAGTAGCTGTGCCAAACTCAACTTGGTCATCTACCTGACTACCATCTTTCCACATAGCTTTACCTCTCATATCATTCCAACTAAATCCATCGGCCAAAGGATAAACACCAGCCTTGCTGTTCAGTTCTACTGCTTTCTTACCAGCAACCCAAGAACCACTAATATCATTGATATTTACATCAGCTGTTAATTTCTGAAGAGGTGTAGTCGTACCCGCTAAAGACACTGTAGCAACGATTTGTACTTTCGCATCTTTTCCGTCTGTAGTCTTACCTGTATAGTCATCCTTCCTAAATGTCAATGTCGGTTCACTATAGCCAATACCTTCAATCTTATTCCAATTAGGAACATCAATTTTCAAAGTAGCACCTGTAACACCAGTAACAGCTGCCTGCACAGCAGAATAGTTAGTAAACAGCTTGGATAAGTCATAGCTCAAAGTAATAGAAGATGGCTTTTCTTCCTGATCCAGCGTCGGAGTAAACCCAACTTTACCAGCTGTTGCTGTTCCACCCCAAAGATATTTATCTACTGCCAACTCCGCAATTTCAGGGTTTTGTACTGTAATAGTAGCAGTTACTGTAATTTCTCTACCATCAGAAGTAAATTTAGCCTTAATAGGATAAACACCGGCAGGAGTTTGCGCTGCAATGACAGCTGTTAATTCATTTTTAGAAGAAGGATCTGTAGAAATAGCAAAATAAACCTTATCAGTTACTTCTTTCACTACTTCACCTGTCAAAGCTTGGAATTCAGTAAGAGTCAGCTTCACGTCTTCAGCATCATAAATCTTATTCAATGGGAATTTCGAAGCTGCAACAGTTTGTGCGTCATTACTCCAAGTTGCAGGTTCAATCTTACCATAATCAATAGTAGCTTTTTTAGTTGTCTTAGTAACAGTCACTGTACCAATCTTCTTATCAGTAGCAGGAGTATAGAAGCCTGCAGCAGTCACTTTCGCATTAACATCTGTAACTTGGCCAATATAACTTGGAGTCTCATAGGCATTCAGCATTACAGCAGTACCACTAACCTTGAAGTAAGTGTCATTAACTACACTAAATGTTGTAGTCAAAGATTTTGGATCAAAGCCTGGATATTCAGACAATTCAACCTCTGACGGAGCAGTTCCATCTGCACTATTAGATACAGATAATACAACACGACCTTTACCGTTATATTCTGCCTTGCCATCTTTAACATCGTAAGGAAGTTCCATATCTACATCAGCACCAGAATTTGCTTTATAATATGCATCTACCAAATACTTCTTCCCAACAATAGCTGCGAAATAATCAGAAGTAATATCTGTTTTACCTAATGTTTCTACTTTATCTTCTTTAGTAACTACGTGCATACACACAGCAAAGCTCTTTGTAGCATTAGACTTAATTGTATAAGTTACTAAGCCACCATCTACAACTGGCTTATCAACTACCACAAACTGATCTACCTGCACAGCTCTCGTCATTTCTCTATCTGCACTGAAAGTCACATCATAATTGTCTACAAATGATTCAGCAGCATCAGCAGGAGAAATACGGAACATAACTTCTTGAGTAGAAGCACCATCAAGAGTAATTGTTCCATAATTGGCATCTGCTGCTTTTGATTTAGCATATAACGTAGTAAAGTTTACTATTCTATCGGATGTCTTAGGAACAAATGATACGCTTTGCACCATCTTCTTGATAGCATTGATCTCATCTTGAAGTTCTTTCTTCAAGCTAGCAAGTGACGAATCTTCTTCTTTTAATTGTGCTTTTATTATAGCCTCAATTGCTTCTGTTAGATTTTTACTACCTGCAGGAAGACTCAATGCAGTCAAAGCCTGTCTGGATGCTTCAATTTGGTTTAGAATATCAGCATACTTCTCGTAATTATCATTCTCTTTAATGAAGGCATCTACAGCTTCTTGCAACTTTTCCAGTTCTGTCAATCTAGCCAGAATACCATCTTCTTTATCATATAAAAGAGTATAGCAATCTGTAATAAATGCTTCCATGGATTTCCAAACACCACCTGTCAAAGTAGAAACTTCATTATTGATAGCTTTAAAATCAGCTAAAGTAGCTTTCTGTACTACACCTTGAACATATGCAGCAATATCACCCTCTTTCTCTATTGCCTCTTTAATGCTATTATTGATTAATGCATCGAAGCTTGTGTTGTCAAATCCACTTAAATCTCCTGATTCTTTATATTTTTGCTCTGCTTTTACCAAAGCATCCAAAGTTGATGATACTTTATTTAAAGCATCAATATCCGTTTTTAATTTAGCAATGGTTTCATCAGTCTTAAGATTTTCCCATGTCAACAAATTAGTCTTGTCTGCCAACTGTTTTGCAAGATCTGCCAATAAAGCTTCATCTCCCCCTTTAGCTAAGGCATCTTTCAAATCTTGAATTTCTTTTTCCAAAGCTGTAATATCAGCTTTCTTGTTCAACAGTTCTGTCAATTCACTTTTAGCTTTATCAACAGCCGCTTTCAATTCTTCCGAGCTAACCGGACTTGTAGATGTAATCTTATCAATTTGCTCCTGCAAATTTTTAACATCATCATCGTAGTCCTTGCAACTTGTCACTGCTGTGCTAACTGCAAGTGCCAACGCCCCGAAGAACATCACTTTTACAAATTTTCTTTTCATAACTACTTAAAAATTACATTAATAATATATTCTACTTTTGAATGCTTTATTAGAAAAAATGTGTGATTTCGTTTGGTTGTTTTAAGAAATATGCTCATATTTGCACCGATATTCATTCCCGTTACCTACAGAGTAACATAATAATTTTCAGGCACTTACACCTGTCACTGAACGCTTCACAAAATCAAGAACTTGCTTATTTGCTTCATCAATTTTCTTATTCCTGAAAGGCTTCAGATAAGTTTCAGTGACGGTGATAGACGAATGTCCCATCGCTTCGGAAATAATACCCGGATGGATTTCACAATAATAAGCCGTCGTAGCCCAGGTATGACGGGCAGTGTACGAACTAAGTTTATCTCCCAATCCGAGCAATTCACCCAATAACATCAGCTGTTGGTTAAAACTACGTAATGCAAGCTGATATTCACGATAGGCTTCTTTAGTTCCTTCCCGACTTTTCAACAATGGAAATAAATAAGGAGAAGAAGAATCATGATTCATGTATTTCTTTACCAAAGCCATTGCTTCCGGAGTCAATGTCACCGACAACGGTCGCCCGGTTTTACGTCTGCGATACGTTATTACATTATCGCGCAAATCACTCTTACGCAAATAAGCAAGATCGACAAACGGCATACCACGAAGCGAAAACATCAGAATGAATAGCTCCTGCGCCTGATATACCGCTAATGGTACACCCGATGCACGAGATAATTTAGCAAACACCTTCTTCATATCCTCATCACCCAACGCACGTTTATGGTCAGCCCGCGTTCCGGTATAAACAGAACGAAATAAATGAGGAACATAAGGAGCCTTCTGAAGATCGACCGCACGATTGTAAACCGCACGAAAGGTCCGTAAATAGGTGGAAACGGTGTTCCAACTACATCCACGACTACGAAGATATACTTCGAACCCTTTCAACCACTCCGAAGTCACTTCACTAAAAACAAAATCTTTTTTCCCACGATAAGCAATGATGGCATTCAGACTACTACGATAAACATGTGCAGTCCCAAAGTTTCCCTCCATCTGTAACCCAGTGGCTACCTGCTTCATAAATGCTAGTACTTTCAACATCTCATAATTTATTAATAATTTAGACGATAAATATACGAGTATTATCCCATCAATGGAAATACCGGGAGGTATCCCTTTCTAAAAGACAGATATTTAAAGGATATACTTTCACAAGCATGATCCCTTCCATCTGTCCCTCAATATATTTCTTTTCAAAGGATTTATTATCCCATATTTCAATCTGTAAAGAGAAGGCATCTTTAGTCCTAAAAGAATTAAGATGCCCTCAATTATTAGTTCATTAATCTAAGTTACTTAATCACTTCAACATAGATTGATGTAGTCTTCGTTTTACCCCACTTATCAGTGATCTTAACATCTACTTTACAAACTGGAGGAGTTACAATACCTGTTGCAGAAGGATTCTTAGATATAGTAACCTTTCTATCTAATACTTCCTCACCCTCTGTTACATTTATAAAGCTAGTTGCAGCCGTCAGATAAGTTTTAGCATTATCATCTGCCAATACTACTTCAACTTTATTTATTCTATCATTGTCAAAGTCATAGGTAGCACCATAAACATCCTCTTTCTTGAATTCACTTTCCAATATATCTATAGAACGACCACCATCAACTTCGAATGGATTATCCTTAGTTCCTATAACTTTATCATCTATCTTCTTCGCATATTCGAAATTACCTTCAAAGATTTCAGATTTTATTGTCAAATTAAATTCGTCAACAATAGCATTCAGACGAGGATTTCCGAACGGTGCATAAGTTACAGTTATATTACGGCCCATATAAGCACCACCATATGCGGGGGAAGGTTCAACTGAAATATCTCCATTGCTAGTTTCTTTTGCAGACAGCCATGCTTTACCTTCTTTCTTATTAGCCTCATCTTCTGGTATTTCTTCAGTGAATGTAACATATGAATTAGTAGTTGCCTCACCTACAAGGATAGAGTTAGCTTGATACAAAGAGTAAAGATTATAAGAAATAGTCTTCGTTTCTACGCCATTCGCATATACCTTACCATATGCAGTAGCATCATTACCCTCAAAGTAAGCATCTGCACGCTTAAAGCCAAACAGCTTGTCATCCTGCTGATCTACAGTAATCGTAAATGTAGTTTCATACAAATATTGATTGCCCAAATCTACCCCTTCTCCTGTGTAATCCTTATTCTTAAACTTCACAGTTGCAGTATGAGGTACAGCAGCAACATGCTTTTCATCGAATGTAGCTCTGATTACATATTTAGTAATGGACTTATCAGCTAGTTCTTGAACATCTTCACCTTTTGCATTGAGACCAACTAAAGATAATTGAATACTATTTTTAGTTTCCTCATCTCCATATTCCAGATCTTTCTTTCCATTGATTGTTACCTTTCCACCAATATATTCTATTTCATAATCAATGCCATTAATATATTTCTTAATTTCATCTACTGAAGGACCAACAATTTCAGATTCTGCCGTTAGCTTCTTATCATCAACAACCCAAGTCATATCTTTAATTTCAGCAGGTTTTGCTACATAGGTAAATGTCAGAGTCAATGGAACAGACTTTACATCTCCTTCAGTATTAAGATAGTGAAGAACAACAGGCAATTCACCTTCTTTATTTGCAAGAATCGTATTCTTCTCTTTATCAAATGTAGCATCTACCTTCTTGGCATCTGCTTCTTTAACCTCATAATAATAAGCTACTACTTTATCCAAATTGTCATTGCCAACTAATTCATCCAGATTATAAGTCGTTTTAATAGGCAGAGGGTCAGGAGTAGTAAAATCAACACTTGGTGCCCCTTTTATAGCATTGACTGTTATACCATACTGTGAAATGATTTCATTGCCCCATGCATCTTTTGTTGTAAATGCATATGCAGTTTCAGAATCAAAATCCTTTAATGTATTATAATCTACTTCATCTGCAAATTTGAGAGTCAAATCATAAATTCCCTTATTTGCTGTAGCTTCAGGTTCTTCTGCTGCACGAGTCAAAGCATTTTCACTAAAATTGTCTCCGATACTAGCAACAACAAAGTTAGTATTACCTTTGGAATCTGTCAAACCGATTTTATAGGCTTGAATATCCGCAGCTTTCAAATTCACAGGGTTAATCAATGCATGGATCATGCTACCCCCTCTAGCAACAAGTAAATCTCCTTTCTTCTTGAAAGTTTTGTTTCCATTGAATTCAATATCCTTTGTAGCTTCACCATAGTATAAAGTAGCTTCAGCCTCTGTGGAGCCTAAATCAACAGTACCATCTGCTTTTACACCAAGTACACTCATGCTAGTGATACGAGCAGCTTTTGGCATAGAAACCTTTTCCCATTCTTTTGTTTCCTTATTGAAAACATTCAATACCCAAACCAATGAATTGTTAGGATCAGCAGTTACATAAATATCAGAAGCGGCTTTAATATCTGTTTCTACAGGCTTTTGAGATTCAGCATCCCAAACAATCCAATTACCATTTTCTGAAATTTGTGGTGCATATCCATCCTCACCATCTTTGCCTGGTTCACCTTTACCCGGTTCACCGTCATCTCCTTTATCACCTTTCTGTCCTTCAGAACAAATGCCACTGTCTTTCCCATCAATAATCCAATTCTTTGTAGTAGGATCAATCTCAATCTTTGTACCACTTGCCCCTGCAGCACCACTTACGATAGAATAACTCTTACCATCATTAAAAGTTATTTTAAATCCATCAGTAATTGGTTCTACAGCGGTTACCCATTTACCTTCTTTCACAAAATTCTGTAACTCGGCAATGCTAGCTTTGTTTGCGTCAATCTGTGTCTGCAGATTGTCGATGTCATCATCATAGTCTTTACAGCCTACATAGGTGACAGTAGAAAGTGCCAACGCCCCGAAGAACATCACTTTTACAAATTTTCTTTTCATAACTACTTAAAAATTACATTAATAATATATT
>PPYE01433537.1_pt1 | contig 12115 bp, 9 predicted proteins | sample 1559881 | NCBI WGS metagenome assembly PPYE01 (sample SAMN08240022, study PRJNA423297) | Human gut metagenome, whole genome shotgun sequencing project.
CAGCTAATAACAATAATGCTATAAATTGCTTTTTATTCTCATTCACTTCTCGGATTTTCATATCTATTACTCCGTCAAATTCCAATTTTAACATCAGACGTGTGGTTTTATCATGTTCTGCTCCGCATTTCGGACATATCCATGTCCTCACTGACAAATCTTTTGTATCTGGATTCTGATACCCGCAAACAGAACATAATTGACTACTAGCATAAAATGTATCTATTTTAATGTATTTCCTGGCATTCCACATACGCCGCAGAACTTAGTCCCATTCTCCAGTTTCATTCCGCAATTTTTACAGTACATTACATTCTCCATTTCTTTTGTTTTTTTATTTTATATTAGTTGTCATTTTATGTATATATACATTTTCACAATTATATTAAAAATATAAAATACCAACACCCTATTATCTCCATTCCTAATCACATACACATTTGCAATTATCTTGTCAACGACTGAATCTCTTTTTGTATAAGTCTTCCTGCCGCCTTTGCCAGCTCATCAATACGACGTATTCTTGTAAATTCTTTTCCATAAATCTTTTCTGCGCTATTGGCCGCCGCATCATTTCCCATAAAAACGGCTGATACATGTATTCCTTTAGCACGCAGTGCACGTACCTCTTCGGCTGCATCATTAACAGAAATATCGTCGCTATAATCATGTCCAAACGGGCTGTCCTGTGATGGCAGAATACGCTGGCTGTCATTAGGCGCAGCATCTGTTAAAATAATCACAAGATGCCTGTCAGCCACCCCCGGGTTCATATCAAGGATTTTACCAATTCCCCGAAAAGCAAGACCATCACGATTCCAACCGGCAGCATAATAATTGAAAATATTGTCGCACTTCTTATCCCTAAAAGACTTCAATATATGAAAAACTGTATATCCTCTAACACTGCAAAATCTTGTTACCCTGACCGGTATATTACATTCCACGAGGCTTTTGGAAATAATTACTCCCTGCGCAGCAAGCATTTCCTGATACTGAAGCCTTGAAGCAGATGCATCAAGAAGCAGATCCACTGTAAAGGACGGTTGATTATCATCTTCATATGTGTGAAAAATCCTGTTATCTTCTATATATTCTGCACGCCATACTTTGGTTGTATCAAGCCTTCCTCTCTGACCTGATATTACATCTGTCTTCTGACTTATATATTCGCTATTACGGATTTGTTCGACTATATGTGCAATAAGACTATCATAAAGCCGTACATTTTTATTATAATATGAATGATTTCTTTCAACCTGCAGCTGTGACTGTTCTCTTAAATGAAGAAATTCCTTCGGTATATTTTTCTTTGTTATATATTTTCCATCTGTAAACCATAAATGGCATCCTGTATGACTGCCTGTACACAGTTCTTTTTCTATTTTAATAAGAGTCTGCTCTGATATAACAGATCTTCCAAAACAATTCTCAATATAAGAGCAGTCATTATTTTCTTTCTTATATGTTATATTATCCTTCTTTTTACTGTAGGCTGCTTCACCAGTCATATTGTCCGCCTCAGAAGAACGCATAACCATTACATGATTATTTCTTACAGAGCTGACAGGCATTATTCTTGTCATTATCCGGGCAAATGCCCCTGTAAAATGCAGTCGCAACGCTTTTTTTTCATGTTTTACGCCATCAAAAAGATTAAATTTGCGATAAATTGCCAGCACAGCATCTATCAACCGGTCTGTTTCAGGCATTATCTGTGGTGTCAGTTCTGCATACAGCTTTTGTTCATTTGGTGTCAGCAGAACCTTCTTTTTCCCTGACACACTGCTCCATCTGGCTGACTGCATATTATATACAAGCCGGTTTTTACTCATCCACTCCTGCCTCGACAGCTTATATTCACCTGCAAAAAAAGCCTTTCCATAATAAACCCGTAAATCAGTCATAGACGGACGTTTTAATGCTTCCTCTGTATACAGTACATGTTCCAGATAAAGCCATGTCAGATCATCCAGCATAGCCTGACTGATATCTCCGTTCCAATAACCAAATAAAGTGCTGATTGCCTTTTCACCATAATACTTATATGCCAGTCCAATTATAAGATTCATATATAAATCTGAATCTAAATCCCCTGTTTCAACAGCCAGAAACAATGGATCAAAATTATAGCGTTCCGCCGCATTCCATACCTGATTAGCAGCCCGTCTTTCCTTAGCAGTATAAGAAATGGTACGCATTATTCAAACACCTCCGTATTATGCAGCTTTAAGGGAAACCTTGAAGCTATGACATCACGTATAAGCTCTTTTTCATAGCTGTCAAATATCTTATTGGTAATTCCAAGATCCAATGCATCCCTGATTGGAATACCCTTTTTTATAAGACTTACAGCATCAATTAATCCACGCAGATCCAAAGCTTTCTCTGTAAGTTCACCATTTTCACATTTTTTCTGAAGTTCATTAAATAAAAGTGCAAACTGTTTGTTATACTTAGTAACCAGTGAAGGGAACTGATCCTTTAACAGTCTCTCAAGATCTTCCTTTGCCAGTGGCGGCATCTGTATAACTACAAATCTTGAGGCAAGTGCCTCATTTAATTCCCTTGTACCTGCATAATTATAATTCATCGTAGCAATAAAACGTGTATCATCTGCAACCTCTATCCTGTCATATCCTGGAACATCAATTACACGTCTGAAATCAAGTACAGAATGTAAGACTGCAAGTGCTTCATTCCTTGCCATATTGATTTCATCGAGAATCCCAAAGCCGCCACTTTGTGCACAGCAATACACCGGTCCGGGTCTGAATGTAACCCTGCCATCGTGAAATGTATCAGAACCTATCAGCGCAGCCGCATCCATATTAACATGGAAGGAAATATCCCATGCCGGACGTTCAAAAACTGCTGCAAGATTCTGTGCAAGCACATTTTTTCCCGTTGCCTTCTCTCCTGCCAGCAAAAGATTTCTGCCACACAGAAGCACTGCAAGAGCCTCTTCCCATACCTTATTGCCATAATAATGAAAATGTGGTACAGGAATACGTTTTTTTAATGCTTCATCTACAGTATGTTCTTCTGAATAATGCCGGACTTCTTCTACAAGCTGTGCAGAAACACCTTCCTGCTTCAAAAACTCAATCAGATTATTCAATACCAACACCTCTTTAACTATTTTTTTATATTTTGATTATATTCTTTTTATTTATTTATGTGAACTACCCATTGTCTTAAGCCAATGGGCTTCCTGCTTCATCGACCTCGTGTCTCCGCTCCGCTTCTGTCGGCTCAAAACCAACGTTCACTGAACGTCGTTTGCCCTACTATCTCCACAGGCGTTAATTTGGGCAGTCCCTGCCCTATATATTTCTTTATGCTATTTGCCTTAATCCTTCTGTCAGTATATTTTTCGCAGCATTGATATCCCTGTCATGTTCTGCTCCTCATTTCGGACATATCCATGTCCTCACTGACAAATCTTTTGTATCTGGATTCTGATACCCACAAACAGAACATAATTGACTACTAGCATAAAATGTATCTATTTTGATGTATTTCCTGCCATTCCATTTTGCCTTATACTCTAACTGTCTTGTGTTTCTACAAGTATGGACACATAGTATTTTCCACTGGAAACCTGCAAAACGGTCGCTGACTTAATCTGCCCACTATATTCCCTGTGTAACCTTGCTTTTACCGCTTTTAATTTTGGCAGTTTTATCTTCCCTGTCTCAAAATCTACCGCAATATTTCCATTTGTGAAGTTTGTTGTGTATGATTTATGGTTATCGTGTTTGCTCTTGAATTTCGGAAAAGAATCCTGACAATGCTCTGTACGGAACCATATTTGTAAGCTATTCCTTTACCACCTTAAGCTTATTGTTATATTCTTTGATTGCATTTTTTATTTCTACTTTTGATGCATTAGCAGGTAAGCTGCTGTATTCAGATAACAAATTTACTGCCCTTTCAAGCCAGTAGAACTTATAACAATGTGACGGATCTTTCATCACCTGTTGCCCAGATTTTTTCTTTCTTAAATCCATTTATAGGCTCCATCAACATATCAAAACTTTCCTCTGTAAGATATGTGAAATACCTTCCATTTCTTACGCCCTCAAAATCGCCATACTTAAAAGACATATATATCACGCCGTTTCTTTTAAGTGCATGATACAGCCGCTTTATCATATCAGACAGTTCGCATTTCTTTAAATGAAGAATTGATGCACACGCCCATATCCCATCATATGTATTACTGGCATTAAAATCCTCGAAAAGCATATGATGTACCTGAATACCAGTGTACTTTGTTGCTGCCTTACATAATTCTTTTGAACCATCCATTGCATCAACTTCATATCCATTATCTATAAAATACTTAGTATCTCTTCCAGAGCCGCATCCAAAATCCAATATTTTTGCTTTCGCTGGCAAAAACGATAAGAAAAGTTCCTGTATTTCATGAAAATCCACATTTTGAGTTGTATTGACAAAATCTGCTGTATGCAGATTGTAGTAATCTAATGTATTATTATCACTCATTTTTTCTTATTTCCTGATGTTTCGTTATCATTACTATAACACAAATACCAGTTACACTAAAGACTGCTTTAAAAATATGGAAACATAATTCATTATAAAATTCACATCAAATCTTAGAGCCTTTTTAATTTAAAAGTACTACTACATTTCCATGATGCTATTTTCATCAGCATTACACCCCTGCTCACTAAGTATTTCCTGACACTCTTCTATTGTATTGCCATATAACAAAATCCTATGTTTATAATTAAGACATCTCTCAATTTATAAACATAGGATTTCAGTTATTTCTCTTTATTCTGATAATATCTACAATACTGCTGTATATGTATTAAATACACTATATGTTACATATCACATTTACTATCTTTTATGTCCCTGCTTCATATTCCCCAAAACGGAACTGAATACATCATAATTATGACTATCTCTTGGAGAACAGTAAACAGCAAATTCAATTACACGAAAAGCATGTATATATTTTTCAACTACATTCTTAGCAGCCGCTGCAACAACGCCTGGATTATTCTCAAATGCACCACAGCCAAATGTACCAAGTATTACTACATCATTGTTATTGGTTAAAGCTATATCAAGTATTCTTGTGAATCTTCAGAAAAGACTGTGGATTATCACAGAAACAACTGGCTGAAAAAGTAGGAATCTCTACAACACATTTAAGCCATATTGAAACAGGAAACACTAAGCTAAGCTTACCGGTATTTGTTGATATTGCGGAGGCTTTATCTGTATAGACTGATGAGCTGCTTTATGACACACCAAGTATTAATTTATCTACCAAAGAACCGGAGCGGAAGTGAATCCCTAAAAGGATTCACCCCGCCCCGGTTCTTTGGCTTGTTTATAGTTTTATTGTGATATAAGCGTATTTAATTATCTTACATTCTTAATCTTGCATCTGCCTGTTACTGCAACACCTGCTGTTAAAGCAAGAACTGCTGCTGCAATGTAAGCCATCATATTATTTGCATCACCAGTCTTAACATCTGATACAGATGTATCTGAAGTACCTGCTTCTGTTGTGTTATCAGACTCTTCTGAACCAGAAGGTGTACCTGCGTCAACCTTTACTAATGCATTGATTGCTGCTGTAAGGTGCTCTGTTGCTTCTTCAACATCAGCCTTATATTCTGCAATCGCAAGTGCATCAACTGCTTCTTCATACTCAAGCTTCATAGCTGCCCAAGACTGGGCTGTGTAATCTGCTTCATTAAGGTCATCTGCTGCTGCAATAACTGCTGAGAGCTTTGCTTTATCTTCTTCACTTGCAGGCTCTTTAACCTTAACTATATTGGCATCTGTTGCTTCAAAATTAATTGTAGTATCAGAATATCCTAATGCATATACTGTAAGTGACCAGTATCCTGTTCCGTCATAACCTGCTGGTAACTGGCAGCGTGCTGAATCAGTAAGTCCAAGCTGGATTCCCATTACTTTGTGCATCCAGTTATCTGCAGCAAATTTAGTTCCATATGTAGCAACAGCATTTGTTCTTGTTGCATCATTTCCATAATATGTCCACTTAACAGCCTGCATCATAGCACCTAATGCGCCATAACCATCACCATTAATATCAACTCTTAAGAATTCACCGTATGAACCTGTAGCATCTTTTACTGTAGATGTAATGTTAGCAGCCACACTTATATCCTGCTCTGCAAATGACTTTCCACTTCCAGTCTGTCTTGCAGAGAATGAATATGTTCCATCTGCATTCTTAACTGCTGTCTTAAGTCCGTTAGTATCTGCGTTAACTGCTGCTGTATACTCATATGAGCTAAGCTTGTTCTCACCGAATCCACCGTATAACTTTTCTCCATTCTTGACAACTCTGTAATGCTGCTCAAAATCAGCAAGATCAGATGTCTTAACCTTAACCGGAACATACTTAATACCAGTTACTTCATATGCTACTAACTTTGTTGTTGTACCATCAACATTAGTAATTGTACCTTTGTTGTATGAAAGCTGTGTACCATCTGTAAGTATCATCTGCTTTCCATCACTACTCCAGCCGGCAAGCTCATACTTCTTACCATCTTCTGTATCAATTGTTGCCATGCACTGGTAGCTTCCTCTGTGAAGACCATGATTGGTTGTAGCTCTTGTTACTGTATCAAAACCGCCTTTATCGTACTCACCATGTGTATCCTTCTCATTAGATGATGTTACATCCCCTGCGTTATATACGCCTTCGTTTGCCCAGTATTCCTGCCATGTAAGACCAGCATATACATATGAATACTCATCATCTGCTGCATGTGTATATGACACAAGTGCAGGAAATACTGTTACAGCAAGAACAGTAGCTGCTGCAACCGCAGCAATCTTAGTAAAAATGTTCTTTCTCATAAATCCTCCTTGTTTTGCGAAGCAAAATCCGAACCCATTGGTGAGGAGAGGAATTTTGCCTCCTTATAATTTTTTCTATTACAAATCCGCCTACTTCTTAGCCGATTTATAAGCATAGTAAAATGCCTTCTTGATGGCATTGCTTGATTTGGTTGCACCAGATACTGCATCAACACCTGATGTACTCTGGTTTGCAAGAAGCTGTGCAGGAACCTTTGCATTTGCCATATTAAAATACTGCACATCCTGCGCACCCGCTTCTGATTCAGCAGTAACCGATGTAATCGTATCTCCCGATATGACTATTGTAACCATTACATTGTAGTTATAAGTCTCACACACAGCGGAACCTGTATAAGTTCCATCTGCTTTAAATGTTGTATTAGCCGGTGCGTCACTGCCTGAACCGCCGCTCAGCTCTCCACTATTGTCAGAACTATTATCCGGCTGAGCTGACTGATTACCACTGTCAGAACCATTATCCGGCTGAGCTGACTGATTACCACTGTCAGAACTATTACCTGATGAATTACCAGAAGCATTATCCGAACCGGAATTATTACTATTTCCCGACACTTCATTTCCTGCACCACCAGCCTGTGAGTCTGACTGTCCATCTGATGAGACTGATTCTTCCAGACTCTCTTGTGTTGTTCCATCGGCATCTGTCTTAGCCGTACTGCTCTCAATCTCTTTGACCATTGCTGCAACTGTCTCTTCGTTAAAGAAATCGTTCCATTCCTCATTGTCTTCCGATGCCGACACTGTCTGTCTTCCTGCAAAGCACGACACCGTCATCACTGCACATATAACCAATGCCAGTCCATACAGAACCGTCTCTGGTTTCTTACCGTATGTCTTTCCTGCTCTTGCTGCCTTTACTGATACAGCCTTTGATATTCTCATAGCTGCATAGCCTAAGAAAACTATGCTGTAGATAACTACATTTGCAACATACATGCCAAGTCCAAGTCTCGCATAAGGTATGTTAATGAGCATAATGTGAACATACATAAGACCATAAAACACATATGCTGTGCGCTGTAACTGCCTCCACTTCTTAGCCTGCATCTTCTTTCTTACAGATGGAAAAGATGTAACTGTAAGCACAATCATTATAGCTATAAGCACAAGACTTATTACCGCAGCTGCAAGCTGTGTGGCTGATAACAGGCTTGTCTTAGTAAATAACATTCTGAAATATGTCATTCCATATGTGAAATTATGACACAGGACGAGTATTGCCGCTGTAATTGACAACTCGCCTCTTATCTTCATAAGTGGTGCAATCAGCTTGTTGCCCTTAGGCAGTGCGCCAGTGTACATTACCACAACAAACATTGCCGTTCCAAGAGAGCCTTTTGCAAATATTCCTAATATATTGTTCTTTACAAACAAATGCATTGGCAGGAACTCAAGCAGGAATACCGCAATAGAGATTACTGCCGCACCTATATAAAATATATTGGCATATTTCTTAAGCGAATCCTTGAGAAAATATATAAATAAAGCTACGATTATAAGTGATATTATTAATAACATGTCTGCTCCTTCGGGTCTGTATATCTTGGTTAGTTATCTTTAACAAGAGTTTATTAATCTATCTATAATTAGTTATCGCTAACTGCTCTATAGAATATATTTTTCTCACCACATTTGTCAATACAGACAGTTAATAATAATTCTCATTAAGGCTGTCTGGTAATTATTTTCTTATTCATATCTGTTGAAAAACCGCTGGCAATGCCCTCCGATACATACACTCTACTTCCATCGAAAAGTATCATATCAAAATCTATATCACCGCTTCTGTAAAGTTCTTTTGCACCGTCCAGCCCCATTGCAAAAAGTGCCGTTGACAATGCATCTGCTGTAGTTCCATCTGAATGCACAATTGTAACAGAAGTCAGGTCGCTGTCTGAAGGATAACCTGTCTGCGTGTCTATAATATGATGGTATACTTGTCCATCCTGCTCAAAATACCGCTCGTACCCACCTGATGTTATGACAGCCTTATCCGTCGTGCTTAATATTCCAAGATAACTATTCTCACTAGCAGGATTCTGTATGGCAACTCTCCAGTCAGAACCGTCCGTCTTAGTTCCAAGCACCTGCACATTGCCCCCAAGATTGACAATCGCATGCTCAATGCCGCAATCCTTCATAATCTGGATAACCCGCGAAGATGTGTAGCCTTTGGCTATACCACCAAGGTCAATGCTGGAACCACCTGTCAGCGCCACCTGCTGCCCGTTTACTGATACATTTGTATAAGAAACACCCTTAAGTGCCTCTGCAATCTCACTGCTTTCTGGCACTCTGTAATTCTTTGTCGTAAATCCCCACAGCTCCATAAGAGGATATACCGTAATATCGAAAGCCCCATTGGTCTTTTCTGACACCTGCATTGCCCTGTTCATTATAAATGCGGTTTCTTCCGATACTTCTCCGCTTCCATTTTCATTTATCTTAGTAACATCACTGTCCGCATTTCCTACCGAAAACATTGCATCAAGCCGGTTAATCTCCTGCACTGCCTTGTTTACTGCCTCCTCTGAATTACTTCCATATGCTGTTAGTGACATATATGTATCCATTGCAAATATTTCCTGTGTGCTCTGGTCTGGCTGTCCTTTTACAGCATTTTCTTTATTAGCGCATGATGAGAGCACTGTCATAGCAGTGATTCCTATCATAACTGTTAAAATGTATTTTCTAAGTTTCATAATTATCTCCGTCTTACATAAGTTAGTTCTTTGAAACTTTAAACTATATTGGGGAAAATGTCAATTTATTTCGTTATCACAGAAATTTCACCCAACAAACATAATCACATCAATATCAAATCTTCCATTATCACACTCTATAACCATGGTTCCATCATATTTGTCAACAATTCTCTTTACATTATCCAAACCAATGCCATGATTTTCACCTTCTACTCACAATATTTCCATTTACTTTTCTTCTTAAATTCCTGATGTGCCTTTGTGTACTCCATATTAATCCCATTTCGCTATTTCAGTTGTTCCTGTAACGCAAAAAGAGGACATCTTCTAAATTTCTTTAGAAAATGTCCTCTAAATAATACAATCTTTAATTTTCAGACTTAGCAATCTGTACTAACGTGTATTTATCATCAACCGCCATAAAGGCTTTTTTATTCAATGAACTTTTATCCTGCAATTTGTGCAGACGGTCTGCACAAATTACTTTTTCATATCAATTCTACTTCTAATATCTTCTACGGCAGGTAATGCATTTTTCAAATCTAACGGTAAATCCGTGCATAAGTGATATTCACTGACACCAATCGGTTTTGACATATCTCTCAATGCATACTCTGCAATTGTTCTATTTTCATCTCTGCACAAAATAAGTCCCACTGATGGATTATCCTCTGGAGCTTTCACTAAATCGTCTAAAGCAGATAAATAAAAATTCATCTTTCCTGCCTGTTCTGGCTTAAACTCGCCAGTTTTAAGGTCTATTGCTACATAACATCTAAGCTTTGTGTTATAGAACAGAAGGTCTATATAGAAATCTTTTCCTCCAACTTCAAGATGATACTGCTGTCCCATAAAAGCAAAACCAGTGCCTAATTCCATCAGTAGAGAAGTAACATTTTTTACAAGTTCATTTTCTATATCTGTTTACAACATTTCTTCCGTATAATCGATGAAATCAAACATATATGGGTCTTTCATTGTGCTTAATACCATATTCTTTTGTTCAGCCGGTAATCGTCTTTCAAAATTTGATATTTTGTTAGCAACTGCCTGTCGCTCATATAATTGACTCTTAACTTGGGAAGTCAAATCATCAACCGACCACTTATGTTCTAAAGTTTTTTCCAGATACCATATATATTCTTCTCGATTTGACATTTTACTCATCAATATCTGATGATGACTCCAAGTAATTCTTCCCAATCCGTACTCGTCTACATCATCTTCCGTGAAAATCTGTGCAAATTTCTTCATATATTTTAAATTTCTGACAGAATAACCTTTGGCACTTGGAAATCTCATCTTCATATCCTTAGACAGATTTTCCACAAATTTATTTCCCCACTCAGAATTGCGTATAATAACATTTCCAATAAATATATTTGTTTTCATTATCTCACTATTTACACTGACAGAAGCTCTGCATTTAGCCTGATTGACATAATCATTTATTTCTTCTACTGCCTGCAAATATTGATTTGACGGTGTAAGCATATTGACTCCTTCCTAATTGTGCAGACCGTCTGCACAATTTAAAAACATATCATCTTCATATTCATAATAATTGATTTTTCACACAAATTCTAAATCATTTACGAATCACTACTCACTCTCTTGCATATCCTCATCGGCTTTTGCAATCATCTGTCTGTACTGTTCTTTCACACTTTCCGGTGCAAGTATTTGCACCTTGCCATTAAAGCCAAACACCCAACCGAAAAAGGTAGGACTGGCTGATACTTCGGTCTGTACTCTGAAGGAAGTCATATCATACGCAAGGGTTGTCACATCTTCTCCGAAACGGTCAACCATTGTTTTCATCAGACTGTTATCACACCGCAAATCCACAAGAACTTTCTCGCCTGAGAACATAAAGAACACTTCTTTTGTAAAATTCTCAATATCAAAATCATCAGGCATAGGAATAATGTCCTTATCCAGTATCTCCGGCTTAGAAGCAATACGGTCTACCCTGAAATTGATGACCTTGCTTTTCTTCTCTGAATATCCGAGAACATAATAATAGTCCCCGCACCAGAGAAGTTTATACGGACTGAGCTTATACACTTCGCCCTTGTTCTTCAGAACCTTTTTCTTTAATCCGGTATAATCATAATACTGAAAAGAAATCTGCTTACCTGCATTGATGGCATCATTTATAGCGTCGATGATATAATATATCTGCTCATTATCCGGCTTAATGCGATTGACCACATAGTTATTACGCTTCAGCTTTGCCACCTGCCCCGGACTGGTCATCGTATGTATCTTCTCAATCAGAGTTTCGCTTTTCTTTTTTGTAATGAACTTCGATGACTCCACTGCATCTATCAGCAGTTTCAGTTCCGGCAGTTCAAACTTACGACTGGCTACAAAGTATTTGCTCTGAGTAGAATGGATAGTAACAATGTCCATTCCAAACTCCTGAAGTGCAGCAATATCTTTTGTGACCGTCGTTCTATGTGCAGATATTCCGTATTCATCATTCAATATATTGATTA
>PPYE01644120.1_pt1 | contig 12114 bp, 11 predicted proteins | sample 1559881 | NCBI WGS metagenome assembly PPYE01 (sample SAMN08240022, study PRJNA423297) | Human gut metagenome, whole genome shotgun sequencing project.
CCACGCCTGAAAATCTGTCCGGCGGTTAACCAGCCCCTGCGAGCGTTTCCCGGTGGAGTTGACAAAGTCCGTCAGCCGGTTGCATACGCCCTTCCAGTTGCCCACCTGTGCGTGACGCCAGAGGGTGGTTCGCACCTTCTGACCATCTTTGGTGGTGTACCAACCGAGCCCGGTGCAACCCACGTTAAAATTGGCGTCGGTCATGCTCTCGAAAACCTTCTGCGGGGCAGCGGCGCCGTTAAACTCCCGGTTCGTACACTTTTCGGCACGCATTAAATCGTTAACCCAGCGCCCGGCGATCTCGCCCTCGGCATACTGGCGATCCTCCACTTTTGAGGTGGAGCCGATCCCAATAGTCAGCACGCCCGCCGGGCAGTAGTACGGGGTCTTTCGGCAGTCCTCGTACTTCGCCATCTTCAGCTGTGCTTCCGGGCTGGTTCGCAGCGCCTGCGGCCACAGCGTGGCGGCCAGCGAGATGATCGCCGCAGTTGAGCAGGCAATAATGCGTTTTTTCATCGCTGCGCTCCCCGGATGCTGCGGATCAACTCTTTGACGTCCTGGCGGTTCTCGGTATCGTCGCGAATGGCGTCGATCAGTTCGTTCAGCAGCGTGTTGTTTGTCTCCTGGATGCGCGCCATGCGACGACGATGCAGCTCGCCGAATACAGCGGCAGCAATACCGATCAGCACACCGATGGCCGCCAGCCAGTCCTTTTGCGTCATCACGCCGATGCTGGTCAGCAGCGTTGACCAGGAGTACGTCACGCCATTCCAGATGCGATTGATTAAGTCCATAGCTGTACGGTCTCCTGTGCCGCCGTGGTGCTGATTTCTGGCAACTCCACTACCTGCCCCGCCTCAAGGAAGATTTGACCGGCCAGCGCCTTATTGGCGGCCAGTACGATTTCGGTCACGCCCTGCGTGGTGCCGTAGTGCCGCTGGCACAGCAAATCCACGGTGTCGCCCTGCAATGCCTGCACTTTCATCAGAATGCCTCCGCAGAATTGCGCACAGTGCCGCGAATGTCGGATATCGCCCAGCGTGCATCGCGCCACATATCATCGGCCTGCGACGCCAGTGCAACGGCGCGCTTCTCGCCTGCGTCACTGGTGGTGTCCACGTCCCGATTCGTTCCGAGGATGTGCGCGCGGGCGATACTGAATACCGCCCGACGGAAGCGATGAACCTTAATACTCTCGTTGTTAACCCTGACCGCCGGGACGTCAGCCAGTCGGGTGTACCCTGCTGCCTGCTGGGCGGCTTGCCAGTCAGCGAGCTGATCGAGGGCGTGGGATACCCCTTCAATAACGGCTTGCTTCAGGCGCGAAGTCGTCACCGCGCCATTGATGCGCATCTCCATGCGCACATCGCTCAGGGCGATTTCCGGCCAGAACTCCCCGGCGGTGACTTTCTCGCCACCGTCGTCAGTGTCCGGCACGTCCTCCGAAGAGGGGGTAACAGTGCGACCGGCTACAAGGCTCATCGCGTCGTCTCCTGAATAGGTGGCGGTGAGCAGGCGGAGAAAAGAAAACGCCATGCGTTGCAGATCTCCGCCCGCGCCGCCAGCGCACGGGGCGCAAGTCGGTTATTTTTTGGCCGCAGGCGCTTTTTTCGCCGTTGTTTTGCGCGCCGCTGGTTTACGGGTTGTGCTTTTGCGGGTGGCGCTGGCCGCTACCGCCGGAACTGACGATGCTGCAGCGTCGCCTGCAGCGGTGTCGTCCACTGCGGTATCGCCGCCAGCATCGCCAGCGCCTTCAGTGCTATCGCCGCCATCGGTACCATCAGCATCACTGCCCCCACCTGCGCCCGCCTCTGCGGTGGCTTTTTTCACCACGCGGGCCAGTCGCTCAATCTCTTTTTTCACCCCGGCGCCCGCGTCCAGCGTCAGCGCCTGTCGCAACAGTGCCAGCGCGGTGGTCTGCTCTTCGGTTGTGCCATTGCGCAGCGCGAAGGCGCGGGATTTGCAGAGCTTGGCCCGTACCACGTCGGGCATATCGCTGCTGGCGGTAAAATCGGCTACGTCATCGAGCACCGACAGATATGACGTGACGTCGGTCGCATCGTCGGCCTTGACCTGCACCAGAATCGGATCGCAAATTTCATCAACCAGGGCGGTTGCAGCAGTGCGGTTGAACCGGTCAGGCATCAGCAGCCCATGTGTGACAACGTAGCGACCAATACGGGCGGCCAGGGCGTAATCACCGGCGTCAATCGCCCACACCATCAGGGTGACAATCACCTCATCCTGTCGGCCGCTGTCGCCGTCGAGCGTACCCTCTATCCAGCCCTCGTAATGCGGGAGTAACCGGCGTTTCATCGTCGCTTTCGCCTGGTCAGACTGCACTCGCCTTAATGCACTCTGATCCATGCGCAACCGGTGCATGATTTGCTCGTGAGCCGTTCGGGCTGTGTCCGACTGCTCGTCGGTTTTGCCATGACGTTCCGCCATGACCTTCTGAAAATGTTTTTGTGCCGGTGTCAGCATTGTTTCTTCCCCGATTGACGGCGGGCCGAAGCCCGCCAGTGCGCGGTTACTCGCCGCCCGGTGCTTCGGCAAAGGTGATGCCGTCGATAAAGGCCACGGCGCCGTAATCTTCAACGATGAAGTCATCGTTCGAAGACTGGTACGTTGCCACGCGGTTGTATTCCGGCTCCTCTTTGATCGTCCGGCGCAGGCCGCCACGCTGGTAGTAGACCGAGAGGTTTTTAAACGGCGTGATGAGGATCGCGTTACCCGGCATGTAAGGCGCGATAAAGGTCGGCATATTGCCTACGCGCTCCTGCGCCACAATCAGCTGACCGGCCAGCATTTCGGTGTTCGGGTTGGTCTGGCTCATGGCGTTGATGGTCGGGAAGTTGCTGGTTGTCAGCAGATCGCCGGACAAAATCACCACGTTGTCAGGGTTACGCTTATGCCATTCGTCCATGAGACTGTTTTTGGCGTCATAGACCGCCGCCGCGACATTGCCGTAGGTGCCCTGGGCGACAATGGCGTTGTTCTGGTCACGCGAGGTGATCGTCACGCCGGTAATGCGACGGTGTGCTGCTTCATTACGGATTTTTTGCAGCCAGCCAATACCGCAATCCTGCAGCAGCGGATTCGCTGCACGGTCGGACGGGTCGCTGTAGCCGGTACCGTTAAAGCCGATCATGATGCGGTCGAGCGACATCTGGCGGGCCATCGCAGAGCTAATCAGCGGCTGGAAGTTCGGCTGATGCGCCCACGCATCCATTTGCGCGTAGCTGACGGCGTAGTCGTAGTTGGTTTTGCGGCACAGATAGTTGTACGCGTCCATCTGGTCGTTAGCGCCGGGATTGCGGCGGTTGGTTGTGCTGTTGTTGACGCCCGCCAGCGGGCCTTTGCTGTCGATCAGGATTTTCTGGCCGATCTGCTCTTCAACGCCAAAGACGTTAATCAGCCTCAAAAAGGCATCATCCTGCTGTGCAGCCGCTTCAAGGCGCTGCTGTACGGTCGGGTCAACGCTGAACTGTGCCGCAACGGCGGCGGTGCTGACGCCGTTAAGCTGCGCCTGCCTGGCGACGTAGCTGTCAAACAGCTTACGGGTAGGGTTTCTCATGTGCGGGATCTCTCGTTATGGATATCAGTAGTCAGCAAGCTGCGCGTTATTGCCACCGCCAGCCGCAGGGCGCTGGCTGAAATTGCCGTCTGTCCCTTCAAGCTGCCGGTGCAGTGCGGCGAGGTCGGTGGTCAGCTTCTGAATGGCGGCTTTGTCCTGCTGGCGCTCCTGCTCGGCAGCACTGAACTGCTCGCCCAAATCAACCTGAGACTGCGCCACAGCCTCGACGGCCTCACGCACCTGGCCGAAGCGCTGATCGTCGGTTTTCTGGCCCTTGCCGAGAATACCCATCACCCGGTTAAACCACTGCTTACCCTCATCGCTGCGCTGGGCGGCCAGCTCGATCACCTCGGCTTCCAGAGCTTCGGTAAACATTGGTGCCTCACCCTGCTGGTTGTTAAAGGCCATCACCGATGCGCGTTGCTGTGCCGCAAACTTCAGACGATCGGTACCCAGGCTCGCCGGGGTGTCGGTCATTGCCAGTCCTACGACATAGGCTTTACCGTTGAGAGCGAACTGCGGGTGCAGCTCAATGCTGGAATAGACCTTCTGGCCTTTGTTAGTCATCTGCACCATGCGATCAGATGGTTCGATCTCAGCATAAAGTGCCGTACGCCCGGCTAACGGGCCGTCGGTAATATCTTCTGTGCTGAGCGCCACTACATCGCCCATTGCGCCAAAATCGCTACCCGGAAACATAGAGAGATAGTGCTCAATGTTGACGCGTGCGCCGTACACCTCCTGGCTGTAATTCGCCGCCGCATCGCGGAGGTGTTGCGGCTGAATTTCGCGGCCATCCACGGTATTCCCGGAGACGGCAACGCGAAACTTCTTACGGGTTTTAGCTGTGCCTGCCATGTTCGTTTACTCGCTGTTTTTTGAGTTCCCGGAGATGATGGCAGGGGGTGCTGTGCGCTCTCAACGCGTTGTTGTTGTGAGGGTTCCGCCACAACCAAAAGCGGGCGAAAGGGCACGCGCGCGCGGGTTAATCTCCCCGGCAGGAAGCGAGGAGGATTAATGGCGATTGAAGAAGCATTCATCATGCAACGTGCGCGACAGCTTTACTGGCAGGGATACCCGCCGGCGGAAATCGCGCGCCTGATGGGGATTAACCAAAACACGGTTTACTCCTGGAAAAAACGCGATGAGTGGGACACCACGCCACCGATCCAGCGCGTCACGACGTCCATTGATGCCCGGCTGATCCAGCTCACCAGTAAGGACACAAAGACCGGGGGTGATTTCAAGGAGATTGACCTGCTGACGCGACAGCTCAAAAAGCTGGACAACGGCACGCCTGCGACGCAGCCGAAGAAGAAGATCCGCAAGAAACAAAACTTCTTTTCAGAGGCGCAGATCTCCGCGCTGCGAGCCAGCATCATCGACTCACTGCACTGGCACCAGAAAACCTGGTATGAAAACCTTCACCACCGTAACCGGGCCATTCTGAAGAGCCGGCAGGTCGGCGCGACCTGGTATTTCGCCCGCGAGGCGCTGCTGCGCGCGCTAACGGGTGACGTGAAATATAAGCATCAGCTCAACCAGATATTTCTGTCTGCCAGCCGCCGCCAGGCGTACCAGTTCCGTAGCTTTATTCGTGCCGCTGCTGCTGAAGTTGATGTTGAGCTGAAAGGCGGGGATATGATCCAGTTGTTCAACGGTGCGGAGCTGCATTTTCTCGGCACGTCGGCTGCAACGGCGCAGTCCTATACCGGCAATCTGTACTTTGACGAATTTTTCTGGGTCGGGCAGTTTGCCAACCTGAAGAAAGTAGCTGGCGCGATGGCAACCCTGAAGGGTCTGACGCGTACCTACTTCTCAACACCGTCAGCAGAAAGTCACGAAGCCTACCCTTTCTGGTCGGGTGAAGCCTTCAACAAAGGCCGTAGCCACGGCAAGCGCGTGGAGTTCGACACCTCATGGAAGACGCTTAACAGCGGGCTGATGTGCCCGGATAAAATCTGGCGCCAGATCGTCACGTTGCAGGATGCGGTCGATAACGGCTGGGATCTCACTGACATTGACGAAATCCGGGAGGAAAACAGCCCGGAAGAGTACGACAACCTCTACGCCTGCACCTTCATCAAGAACGGCGAAACGGCGTTTGACTACAACATGTTGCTGAGCTGCGGCGCAGACGGTTACGACGAGTGGCCGGACTGGAAACCTTACGCCATGCGGCCAATGGCCGATCGCCCGGTGTGGATTGGCTACGATCCCAACGGGTCCAGCGGCAAAGGCGACAGCGGGGCCATCTCTGTTAACGCGGCGCCACTGATCCCCGGCGGCAAGTTCCGCACGATTGAAACCATTCGTGTACGCGGCATGGAGTTTGAGGCACAGGCCGCCATGATCATCAGCATGCTCACGCGCTACAACGTGCAGCACATCGGTATCGACGGCAGCGGCATTGGCGAGGCTGTGTACCAGCTCGTGAAGAAGCGCTTTCCGGCGGCGGTGTGCTACCAGTTCTCGCCCGCCAGTAAGCGCATGCTGGTACTGAAAATGCTGCAACTGATTCGCGCTGGCCGCTGGGAATATGACCGGGGTGAATATGATTTGATCACTGCCTTCTGTGCCGTGCGCAAGGTTGTCACACCCGGCGGCGTTATCACTTACGACACCGACCGCGCCCGCGGCGTGAGTCACGGCGACCTTGCCTGGGCAACCATGCTCGCCACTGTTAACGAGCCGCTGGGTCAGGAAGGCGGTAACACAATGACTGTTATGGAGTACTGATGAGCAGACGAAAATCCCCGCGCGGCAGGCAGCATGCCAGAGAGCAGGCCGACCTCGCCGACGCGCTGAAGTCAGCCCCCGGCCTGAGCGCGTTCACGTTCGACGGCCCATGGCCGGTGACTGGTGCTCATGACCTGCTGGATAACATGTACTGCGCCAATAACGGCCGGTACTACGAGACACCGATCAGCTGGTACGGGTTGGCCCGCCAGTTCGGGTATGCGAGCTGGCACCAGTCGGCGCTGTTCTTCAAGCGCAACGTGCTGGCCGGGTGCTTTATCCCGCACAAGTTACTATCGCGCCAGGCGTTCAGCGCCTTTGCGCTCGACTGGTTTGTGTTCGGTAACGCGTACCTTGAGATGCGTCGTAACCGCCTGTATGGGCCAATGGGCTTTCGTAACTCACTGGCAAAGTACACCCGGCGCGGTTCCGATCTCGACACCTACTGGTTTATTCAGTCCGGCCTTGATGATCACCAGTTCGAAACCGGTTCGGTGTGCCATGTTATCAACCCGGATATTCACCAGGAGATCTACGGCATGCCGGAATACTTCGCTGGCCTGCTGTCGGCGAACCTGGCCCACTCTGCCGACAAGTTCCGCAAGCTCTACTATGACAACGGATCGCATGCAGGCTGCATTGTCTACGTTAACAGCGCCATGGCTGATCAGGAGAGCATCGAAAACCTGAAGAAAACACTGACTGACACCCGTCGCGGCGGGGCATTCAAGAACGTCCTGCTGCATGCGCCAGGTGGTACTAAGGACTCTGTACAGATCCTGCCCTTCAGTCAGATATCGGCGAAGGATGAGTTTGTCGGCGTGAAGTCATCCACGCGTGATGACATGCTCGCAGCTCACCGCGTGCCACCGCAGCTGATGGGCGCCATCCCGGAAGGCAACGGTTCATTTGGCGACGTCGAGAAGGCGGCGAGGGTATTCGCGGTCAACGAACTGACGCCAGTGATGGAAGCGATGAAACATGTTAACGACTGGCTCGGTGAAGAGGTGATCCGCTTCAACCCTTACGCCCTGCTGGATATCCCGAAGTAGCCTGAAGGTACCGCACTGCTATTCCCGGCGGTGTGGTACCGATCTGCAGCACCACCATTCCCGGCCATGTCGGCCAACCTGCAACACCTCAATGTCCTATCACCAACCAGACGCAGCCAGCGCCATTCTGGCGGGCTTTAGCCTGCGCGTTCTCCTGATGCACTGCGAAAGAGCGCGCTCAACAGGCGGCGTCTGGCGAGGCATACCGACCCCTTCCCTACCCCCAAAGCGCGCGCTTGCTCCCCCGCCTCGCCCGCGCGCTAAACATGCCCCTTTTTGTGCACTTCGTGCAGACCGCCCAGGCCCGCCAGTGCTGGGGCTACGTAGCAAAAGCATCGTTTCAAAAATTGTGCAAATTTGTGCACAATTGCGCAGTATAAAAAGTCTAAATGTTGATCATAAGCGCTCAGACTTTTATGATTGGTTCAAAATGGCATCGTGCATTATGCTCTGTAACTGGTGACACTTATGAACCTTCAAACCGAAACAATTTTTAGCATAGGGCATGGCGCTCGCAAACTAGAAGAATTTATAGGCCTCTTGAAAAAGTATCATATTAGATATGTTATAGACGTTCGTTCAAAACCCAGATCTCGGTTCCACCCACATTTTAACCGTGAAGCTTTAACTCTCCATTTGAAAGAGGCCGGCATTCGATATGTTTTCATGGGGGAGCAATTGGGAGGTATCCCCAAAGATGATCAATGTTACGATGAAGATGGACGGGTTGATTACGAAAAAATAAAGAGCAAAGCTTTTTTCCGTGAAGGTATTGAGAGAATACAAACGGCACATTCAAAAAATTTAAAGGTTGCTTGCATGTGCAGCGAACTGTCACCTTGCGACTGTCATAGAAGTAAATTAATAGGTGACTATCTGCAATCATTAGGGTTAGAAATGCAACACATCAATAAAAGAGGAGGAATATCATCACAGAATGACGTTATGAAAGAAGTTTTAGGTTCAAATGGCGAGCTTGATCTTTTTTCAGGCGATACAAAAAAACTAAAATCAAGAAAGTCATATCGTTGAATAATGGAGATTCAATATGATTACTGATGTAATAATTCTTTCTAGAACAAAGATGTCTGGATACAAGATCTGTGTCGGTGGATTAGATCTTAAAAGCGGTGCAATGTTAAGATTACTTAGTAACACAGCAGGTGCTCTGACTTCAGACTTTCCATATAAAATTGGTGAAACATATACTATAGAATTTGCCCCGAGACACACTCGAACCGCACCCCACATAGAGGATGTTGCAGTCTACGACTATAAACTGACTAAAGTATTTAATAAAATCGATTTGGATACTGCTGTCTATCAAAATGCTCACAATTTTGATGATCTTAGGGGGTTATTCTCAGGCAAACTTCTTTGGAATAACTGTAAAGGTTATGCCTTAGAGTCCGACCCACCTGAATTTAGTGTCCAAATAGCCACATTAAATCGAAATTTAGTTAAAAATGGTGCCGAATACCAAGAGGTTGGCCTTTTTTATCCTAGAAGAGTGAAGTATGTTGGAGAACTGGACATAAGTAAAATGCCGGCCCGTATCAATTCAGGCACACCTATTAGGTTTTCATTGGCTAGACCATGGGACAAAGATGGTAACGGCATAAAATTATGTTATCTGCAACTATCAGGTGTTTACATTTAACAATTTAGTTTTTATAGCGTTCAAATCGCGCTCTTGTTTTCTATTCACTTTCGTAATACCTAGAGCGCTATTTGTAGCTTATTATTCGAAACTCACTCAATCATATTTAATATGATACTTTGATAAATCCTACAACTTTACTAGTACCTCTCGCCAGCGTTTAATCAATGTCTCTACCTTGTGTTGCGCCAGCGTCTTACGCCAGTTCATATCCGCACCGGTTACAATCAGTTCACCCGTTAATGAGTTGGCCCGATATGTCGTATCAAGTGCCGTTACCTCTCTCCCCTGAGCCAGCTTCAGCGCTTGAACCGGGTTGATTAAAATTTTTCTCAACTTCGCCCAACCTATAATTTCCTGAGCCAAAGACTCAACTTCCTCGCTCACCGCGCTTTCTTCCTGGCGAATAGCATGTGCTGCCTTCATATAGTTTTCGGCCCTAGCCCGGTCATAGTCGGTGCAATCACCAGCAGTAATACTTAAAGCGAGCGCCTCAAACTGATCAGCTGGTGATAGAGGCTGATTTGATTTGTGGTTTCTGATGTCTTCCGCTATCTGTTTTCTCTGAGCTCGGCTTAATTGACCGATTTCAAATTGCTCTGGCCGCTCTTCGCCAGCTGGCATAGTCAGATCTGGCGGATTAGAAGGGGTTAAATCTGTATGTTTTTTGTTCTCAGTACAGTTATTGACACGAGTCCTAGAGGGCGCGGACGCGCCCGGAAGGTCAAAATCAAAGTCAACGGCCTGCCCGGAGTCGTCCAGAATCTCCGGTTTCTTACGCACGATGCGGTAGGAATGCAGACGGGTTTCAATCGGTGGCAGGAAGGTGTGAGGCATCACTAGGCCTTTGATAAGATTCTGATACTCGCCGTGGTCGTTTGGTTGGTCTTTCTGTTGATACCAGATGCGCAGCGGCAACTTGCGCCGGGCAACTAACGCCCCGCCCTGCAATTGGGTGTATTGCTGCCAGTCACCGGCATCGGCCGCGCGGTGCAGCTCGGCAAATAGCGGGTTTATCTTGTCGGCCTGTTCCTGATTGCGGAACCGGCGCAACTCGCGCCAGACAGATACCGGCGCGCCGCCCAAAAACTGAAACTGACGGATGCCCCAGCATGAAGCCCAGGCGGTAGCATGTTTAGATGTTTCTTTCAGTGGTCGACCGCTCTCGTCGTCGGTTTCACCGTCGAGCGCATAGCCATCAATATTCTTACTGATGTACTTCACCACGTAGCCGGTCGCACTGCCGATTTCATGATCGATAGGCTTCATGTCAAAGCGCGGCTGGTTGCCATGTTTACCCTGCAACTCTTCTGCATCCTCGCGGGTGGCGTAGTCTTCCATCACTTCCAACAGCTCTGCGGAATGTTCCGGCAAAGAGAACAGCAGGCCGTGCCAGTGCGGCGTACCATCATGGTGAGACTCAGCCACCCGCAGGCCAAAGACCGGAATTTCACGGCGGGCCAGCTCTGCGCGGATTTTCTGCCACACCCGGTTAAGGTAGCTCTGCGTCGCTCTCGGGCTGGCTCCATTCCATTTGGCATTACGATGGCCGAATACGGTATATGCGTGGTATTTTGATGGCGCAGTCAGGGTAAAAAACTGGCCCGCGTAACCGCTTTCGGTGGCAACTTTCTCAAAGCCGCCAATACGGGTCATGAGTTCAACGCGGCGCAATGCCGGGTTAGATATGCTCTTATCGATCTGCTCGATAAGTGAAATGCGCTCTTTGGTGTCCTGGTCTTCCAGTTCAAGACGAGCCATGATCGCGCGGCTGCGCTTACGCCTGGCATCCCATTCATCAACATGATGTTTACTGCAATAGGGTGCAGCCCCTCGCTTCACATCACCAAAAGCAATGTGCAGGTGCTCGCGCCAGCGCGCGGCGTATTTTTTAAGGTTACGGTGCCAATAACGATCATCCAGCATCTTGCTGATACCGGTCGTAGCCTCATCAATAAACAGCGCGCCGCGACAATACTTTCCCCAGCTCGGCGGTGTCAGGAAGAAAATCCGCGCGAGGATGGCCGCTTCGGTGTAAAGGTATCCGGCATATTTTCGATCACTCTGCGTCTCTACGGTTTCGTGAACTTCACTCAGCACAGACCGCATATAGATGGCGATATCCTGCGCCAGCAGCTCTACATCTTCCGGTGTGAAATCCGGCAGACGATTAAAGCGCTCAACCAGTCCATGCAGAGTGTTAAACGTGTGATAAAGCGGGTTTAACCCCTTGAATGCCGTATCGGCCTGAGATTTGGCCTCATCGGTCAGTGCAATTGCATATTGCTCATTCACCGCGTTGATAGGCGGCAGATCCCTGCGGATGATATCGCGCAGTGCCAGGCGGGCTATGTGCCTACCCTTCATGGTGTGAATGCTGTCAATGCGAGAAGCCAGGCGCTGGCGAATAAAACGAGGTAGCGGCGAAAGGGTATTTTTTACCCATGCCAAAAACTCCTGCTCTTGACCCAGCTCAACCAGATCAACAGCAGGAGTCTTATCAACATAAATGGCGGCCTTTGGCTTCTGCCACTCGTAGTCGTACCGGGTGACGCCTGGTGCGCCACCCTGTTGCGGAAGATGTGACGCCGGAGCACGGCGCTCTCTTGCTGCGGCGGTCATTGTGCCGCTGCCATGTAGGATTTTATGAACGCTGCCGCCGCTTCAATATTGATAGCGTTTCCGTAGGTGCGCAGTCTTCCCACTCTGGCGGGAACCCCATCAGCCAACGGGAATGATCCGGGGCTAACTGGCCGCCACCATCCATCCCGGCTGTGGAGCCAATCAGCATCTCTCCAGAAGCCGTTAACCGGGCCGGGCTGCACAGCGCCGCCACATCCTGCAAGCGCTTCTGAATTTTTGTTCCATTGTCGCGATACGTCCGCATAGCCTCTTGCGGACATGGAGAGCGGTCGTTGCTCGTGGTTGGCGTGGGCCAGCCCGCAAGCTGCGCGGCCACATCCAGCCTGTCCGTCGATAGCTTCCCGTTGCGGATCCGTCCGCCCTGATAACCGCCCTTCCCGTCTGTTGCCGTCGGTGTCGGCCAGCCCGCTAATAATGCTGCTGTCTGAAGGTTTACCCCCCCC
>PPYE01433538.1_pt1 | contig 12113 bp, 7 predicted proteins | sample 1559881 | NCBI WGS metagenome assembly PPYE01 (sample SAMN08240022, study PRJNA423297) | Human gut metagenome, whole genome shotgun sequencing project.
GTGGGCGCCGGGGTGCGGGGGTGGCCCATGGCCCGGCGGGCGTCCAGGTCGGCGCTGCGCCGGGCGTTGGGGTTGTCGGTGCGGCGGCGCACCGGGCCGTAGGTGCGCTCAAAGATGGCCAGCAGCTCCTTGTCCTGAGCAAGGGTCCCCCGGTAGGCGTCCGCCCGGCGGCGGGCGCTGCCGGATTCTGCGTCCTCCTCCTCGCCGGTGTTGGCGTCGGGGGCGTTGCGGCCCAGCCCGCTGGACACATGGGCCCGGGCGGGCACTTCGTCCCACTTGACCAGCACCCCGGCCCCGTGGCTGCAGAAGACCGAATCCGCCGGGTTGTCGATGTCGGCGTCTGGGTCATACCCGGCGGCGGCGATGACCTCCTCCGGGTTGTGGCAGGGGGCGTAGCCCTGGGGGGTACAGATGAGACGCCCGGCCCCCCGGGTATAGGCGGCCACCTCCCGGGCGTAGCCCCGCAGGGCCGCCACCGGGGCGGTGCCGCAGAGCACCGCGGTGCCCTCCGCCTCCTGCTGGGGGGCGTCCATCTCCCCGCCCAGCCGCTGCAAATCGGTCATGGCCCGGCCCAGACAATCGGCAGGCAGTTCCAGCCGCACGCTGTACCAGGGTTCCAGCAGCTGCACCCGCCCGGCCCGGGCGGCGGTGCGCAGGCCCTGGCGCACGGCGCGGTAGGTGGCCTGGCGGAAGTCCCCGCCTTCGGTGTGTTTCAGGTGGGCCTTGCCGGCGGTGAGGGTGATCTTCACATCGGTCAGGGGCGCGCCGGTGAGCACCCCGGGGTGGGTGCGCTCGGCCAGGTGGGTGAGCACCAGCCGCTGCCAGTTGCCGTCCAGGGTGTCCGGGCGGCAGGCGGCGGCAAACTGCAGGCCGCTGCCCCGGGGGCCCGGTTCCAGCAGCAGATGCACCTCGGCGTAGTGGCGCAGGGGTTCATAGTGGCCCACACCCTCCACCGGGGCGGTGATGGTCTCCTTGTAGAGGATGCCCCCTTCCCCGAAGGCGACTTCCAGCCCGAACCGGCTTTGCAGCAGGCTTTGCAGCACTTCCAGCTGCACTTCCCCCATCAATTGCAGGTGAATTTCTCCCAACGCGTCATTCCACACCACCCGCAGCATAGGGTCCTCGTCCTCCAGGGTGTGCAGGGCCTTGAGGACGGTGTGGGGGTCGGTGCCTTCGGGCAGTTCCACCTTGTAGTTCAGCACCGGTTCCAGCACCGGCAGTTCGGCGTCGGGCTGGGCGCCCAGGCCCTGGCCGGGGCAGGTCATCGTCAGGCCGGTGACCGCCACCACGTCCCCCGGTTCCGCCTGGCTGATGAGCCGGTACTTGGTGCCGGAGTACACCCGCAGCTGGTCGGCCTTTTCACAGAAGGGCTTGGGGGCGTCGGGGCGGCTTTCCAGCATGTCCTTGACTTTGAGCACCCCGCCGGTGACCTTCAGCCAGGTCAGGCGGGTGTTCTCGTCGGTGGAGATCTTGAACACCCGGGCGCCGAACTCCTCCATCGCCTCCCGCTGGCGGGTCAGGGTGCGCAGGGCGTCCAGCAGGGGGTCGATGCCCTCCAGCCGCAGGGCTGCCCCGAAAAAGCAGGGGAAGACCTGCCGCCGGGCGATGGCGGTGACGATGTCGGCGGTTTCGGGGGTGCCACCGGCGAGAATCTCCTCCATCAGGGGTTCGCTGGCCATGGCCAGGGCCTCGTGGAAGGTGCCTTTGTCCACATCGGGGCCGAAATCCACGCACCCGTCCCCGAAGCACCCCCGCAGTTCCCGCAGACGCACCGCCCGGTCAGCCCCGGGCAGGTCCATCTTGTTGATGAAAATCAGGGTGGGCACATGGTACCGGGCCAGCAGCCGCCACAAGGTCAGGGTGTGGGCCTGGACGCCGTCGGTGCCCGAGATGACCAGAATGGCGTAGTCCAGCACCTGGAGGGTGCGCTCGGCCTCGGCGGAAAAGTCCACGTGGCCGGGGGTGTCCAGCAAGGTCACCGAGGTTTCGGGGCCGTGGTCATCGGCAGGCAGCACAAAGGCCGCCTGCTTGGCAAAGATGGTGATGCCCCGGGCCCGTTCCAGGGCGTCGGTGTCCAGAAAGGCGTCCCGATGGTCCACCCGCCCCAGTTTGCGCAGCACCCCGGCCCGGAAGAGCAGGGCTTCGGACAGGGTGGTCTTGCCGCTGTCCACATGGGCCAGCACCCCGATGACCAGACGTTTCATACAGTCCCCCACAATTGATAAAATTCCATACTGTCTCAGTATTATTATACCGTTTTCGGGCGGGTTGTCCACCCGACCACCAAAAAGGGCCGTCTCCCCGCGGCGGGGAAACGGTCCTTCGGGCAAATTGTCAGCCAAAGTCAGGGAGCGCCGGGGTGTCCACCGCGCCAACCTGCCGCCCCCGCAGCAGGTCGGCGTAGCGGGCGATGAACCGGGTCAGGTTGGGCAGGCCGCTTTCCCGGCTGGTCTGCCGCCACTGGGCCAGGTAGCGGGCGTACCAGTGTTCCAGCCGGCAGGCCAGGGCGGGGTTTTCCTGCCGGGGCCCGGCCACCCAGGCGCCGATCTCGTTCCACAGCTGCACCCCCTCGGCGGTGACGCAGACCAGGGCCACGATCTCCTTGTGCCCCGCGGGCAGGGCGGCGGCGCAGGCCAGCACCCGGTCCCGGGCAGTGGCCACGGCGGCGTTGGCCGCCCCCACCCCGGACAGGTCCAGCTTTGCCAGCACCTTGGCGCGGCGGGCGTCGTCCCCTTCCAGCCAGTGCACCGCCGCCGCCCAGGGGAAGACCTCGTGCCCGGACAGGTCGGTGAGGGCGTCCGCCAGGGTGCCGGTGGCATCCCCGTAGGCCAGGCGGGAGATGGCCCGGTTCAGCTCGGCCTGTTCCGCCGGGCGGGCGTCCCACCCGAAGGCCGCCCCGTACACGATGCCGGGCAGGGACAGACGGGGGTCGTTGATGTGGCCGTAGTCCCCCCAGTCGGTGTTGAGCAGCCCCACCGCGCGGTATTTGTGGGCGTGGGCGCACATGGTGCGGATGTTCCGGTAGGCGTCCCGGTACACCGGCACCCAGTGGTTCCACCCGCACACCCCGGGGCAGGCGTACTGGGGAATGCCCTGCTCCGCCATGGCCCGGATGGCGTCCTCCGGCTGGTCGGGGCGGTAGCCCCAGTTCAGGCAGATGGTCTGGGGCGGCAGTTCGGCGCAGCTCTGGGGGAACCGCCACAGGATGTCCCCCCAGAACATGGGGGTGCAGCCCTGGGCCACCAGATGGTCGCACAAGGCCTTCACGTGGCGGATGTAGAGGGTCTTCTCCCCCACCTCGTCGGCCAGGGCCTTGCTGCGGCCCCGGCCCAGGTCGAAGGTCTCGTCGGCGCAGATGTTGAATTTGCGGGAGCGGAACAAAGGCCGGTATTCGTCGATGAGGCCCAGCACAAACTCCAGCGCCCCGGGGTGGGAGACGTTCAGGGTGTGGTGGGCCCCGGCGTAGGCGTAGCCGAAGGGGATCTTTTCCGAGTCGGGCAGCTCGCACAGCTCACAGCAGGTTTTGGTGGACAGGATCTTGTACATGTGGCCGAAGCTGGCCAGGGAGGGCACCAGCTCGATGTGCCGGGCGGCGCAGTAGTCGTCCAGTTCCAGGATGTCGTCGGCGGTGAGGGGGGTGTCGTCCCGCCAGGCTTCGGACAGATTGCGGAAAAGATAGGTGTGCTCGATGTACAGCTGCCACTGGTTGATCTTGTACCGGCAGAGCAGGTCGGCCACCGTCTTGAGCCGGGCCAGAGTGGGCACCCGTCCCCGGGAACAGTCCTGGTAATACCCCCGGTCGGGCAGGTCGGGCCAGTCCTCCACCCCCAGGGCGGGCAGCACCGCCCCGGCGCACTGCACCAGCTGGATCAGGGTCTGGGCGCCGTTGCACAGGGCTTCGTCATCCCCGGCAGCCACCCGCGCCCCCGCCGGGTCCACCGTGAGGGTGTAGCGGCCGGCGGGCAGGGCGGGGTCCAGGGTCAGGCACAGGTCCCCGGGTCCGGGCTCACCCCGGCCCAGGGCCGGGGTAAGCCCGGCGTATTCGGTCACGGCGCGCTGCACCATCTTGGCGTAGAGCAGCGCCCCCGGCGCGGTGCCCGGGTCCAGCACCACCCGGGTGTGGGGGGTCAGGGGCAGGGTTCCGGGGCGGCGTTCCAGCGTTTTGGGCCGGGGCAGAAATTCCAGTTCCATGGTACATCCTCCTCGCAGGGATTTTTTTCAGTATAGTCCTTTTGCCGGCGGCGGTAAAGGGCGGGGGGAATTTTCAAAATACGAAAAAATGGGTTACAAACCCCGCCGCCGGGTGTATACTGGAACCACAATCAAGAAAGGAAGGTCATCCCATGAGCGAAACCATCACCATCCACATCTTTTACACCGGCCAGAACGGCAGCGCCCGGGCCTTTGCCGACGAGATGACCGCCAGCGGCCTGGTGGCGCGCATCCGTGCCGAGGAAGGTAACCTGGGCTACGCCTACTACTACCCCGCCGAGGACCCCGAGACGGTGCTGCTCATCGACCGTTGGCGGGACCAGGGGGCCATCGACGCCCACCACAAGTCCGAGATGATGTCCGCCATTGCCGAGCTGCGCAAGAAATACCACCTGAAAATGCGGGTGGAGCGCTTCCACAACGCCGACTGATCCCAAAAACGCCCCTCTGCCGCGGCAGAGGGGCGTTTTTTGTTCAGGGTTTGTCCTGGGGCTGGACGAAGTGGGTGGAGCGGTAGTCCCGGGGGGACATGCCGTACACCGCCTTGAAGGCCCGGGAAAAATGCAGCTGGTTGGCGTAGCTGACCATGGCGCTGATGGCCCCGATGGGCAGGGTGCTCTCCTTGAGGAGCTGGGCCGCCCGGGCCATGCGGTAGTGCAAAAGGAAGGCCTGGGGGCTTTCGCCCATGGTGTCCCGGAACACCTTGCCGAAATAGCTGCGGTTCAGCCCGCAGAAGGCGGCGATCTCCTCGATGGAGATGTCCCGCTGGTAGTTCTGCTCGATGAAGGAGAGGGCTTCTTTCATGTAAAAGTCCCGCAGGCGGCGCTGGCTCTGCTGGCGGTGGGCGGCGCTGGACTGCACCAGCTGGTCCAGGAAGAGGAACCCCTGGCCGATGATGCGGATGGGGCTGGCCTGGGGATGGTTGACGATGTAGAGCATCTGTTCCTGCAAAAGGCGGCCGGCTTCCCGGTTGAGGGGGGTGTACACCGGCTGGTGGCGGCTGATGCCCGCCAGGCTCAGGCTTTCCCGGGCGCGCAGGCCGTCGAATTCGATCCAGGTGTACTCCCAGGGGTCCTCCCGGTCGGCCACATAGGTGGTGGGCACCCCCGGCACAATGAGAAACCCGTGCCCTCCTTCGATCTTGTAGGCCTGGTCGTCGTCGTACAGCACCCCCCGGCCCGCTATGACGTAGTGGAACAGATAATGGTTGCGGGCATGGGGCCCGTAGGAGTGCAGGGGTTCGGTGCGCTCCCACCCGTACTGGTACAGGTTCAGGTCCACAAAACGCTCGTCCTGAAACACATGAAACTTCAGCTTGTTTTCGGTCTGGATGTCGGTATTCTGCGGCATGGCGGGCACCTCCCGTAATTTTTCTTACTTTTTTCTTATTATATACCCCAATGCGTCATGACTTCAATAAAAATTGCAGAAAACCACTAAATTGAGATATAAAAACTGGCAGCAGGATATTCACCCTTTCTTTGTCAGATTGTATAATAAGGCCGTCAGATGAGGAAATAATTTGTGCATAGTGCACATTGCACAAAATTTCCGACGTTTTTTCAGCACAATGGCAAGGCAGGCAAAACCTTGCCGCTGCCGCACCGGCCGGGCTGGCAGCAAGATCTTGGCAAAACCCCTACGCAAACCCATCAGACAGGAGGAAAACATCTTATGAACATCAAACGGAGACTGGCATCCGGTGTGATGGCCGCATGCCTGGCGGCAGGCCTGGTCGGATGCGGGTCCGGCGGGTCGGACGGCACAGTGAACCTGACCTTCCAGATCTGGGACGTGGCGCAGCGCGACGGCATGCAGGCGATGTGTGACGCCTACACCGCCGAGCACCCCAACGTTCACATTGAAGTGCAGGTGACCAGCTGGGACGAATACTGGACCAAGCTGGAAGCCGCCGCCATGAGCAACCAGATGCCGGACATTTTCTGGATGCACACCAACGAGATTCTGAAGTACGCCGACAACGGTATGCTGGCGGACTGCTCCGACATTGTGGAGACCGAGCATTTCTCCGACATTTCCCTGGCCAACGCCAGCGGGTCGGACGGCAAGCTGTACGCGGTGCCCAAGGACAAGGACACGGTGGGCCTTGTGTACAACAAGGAAATGTTTGACGAGGCAGGCGTGGCCTACCCCGACGAAACCTGGACCTGGGACGACCTGGTGGACGCTTCCCAGAAGATCTACGACGCCACCGGCAAGTACGGGTACATGGCCTACGGCGACGATCAGCTGGGCTACTGGAACTTTGTGTACCAGGCGGGCGGCAGCATCCTGACCGAGGACAAGACCCGGGGCAACTTCCTGGACCCCGCCACCAAGAAAGGCATGGAGTTCTACATCGGGCTGCAGAGCTATGACTGGTGCCCCGACCAGAACTACTTTGCAGAGACCGCCCCCGGCACCGCCTTCTTCTCCGAGAAGGGCGCCATGTTCCTGGAAGGTGACTGGAACATCCTGAGCGAGCTGCAGAACTATCCCGAGATGGTGGGCAAGTGGGACGTGGCGGTCCTGCCCGCCTGCCCCGACCCCGTCAGCGGCGACGGCCGGGCGTCCATCTCCAACGGTCTGAGCTACGCCACCAGCGCCAAGAACAAGCATATGGACATCGTCAAGGACGTGCTGAAGTTCTTCGGCAGTGAGGAAGGCCAGCGCATCCAGGGCGAAAGCGGCGCCGCCATCCCCGCCTATGAAGGCCTGGAAGACACCTGGGTGGGCGTGTTTGACGAATATCCCATCAACGTGCAGCCCTTCATCGATATGTTCGACTACTGTGTCCAGAGCGTGAACAACGCCGCCCGCCCCGAGTGGAAGAGCGAGGTCAGCGACACGCTGCTGAAGATCTACACCGGTGAGCTGGATCTGGACAGCGGCCTGCAGGCCATGCAGGACGCCGTGGACGAAGCCAGTGCCGAGTATTATGAATAAGGAGGCAGCGTCATGCAGAAAACATCCAAACTGTCCCGCGACGGTGCGGTGTGGGGCCTTCTGATGGTGGCCCCCACCATCATCGGCCTGCTGGTTCTGAACATCTGGCCCTTCATCGACACCATCCGGATGAGCTTTTCCAAGTCCAAGCCCTTCGGCATGTTTGAGTTCGAGGGCATTGACAACTATGTGGAGATGTTCCAGAACGTGGAATTCTGGAAAGCCACCTGGAACACCATCCTGTTCTGCATCCTCACCGTGCCGGTGGGCATCTTCCTGGCTTTGCTGGTGGCCGTGCTGCTGAACAGCAAGATCCGCGGCCGCACCGCCTTCCGGGCCATCTTCTTCCTGCCCATGGTGGTGGCCCCCGCCGCCGTGGCCATGGTGTGGAAGTGGATTTTTAACTCCCAGTATGGTATTATTAACTCGGTACTGGGAGCCAATATCGGTTGGCTCACCAACTCCAGCCTTGTACTTTTCACCTGCGCCATCGTCCAGATCTGGAGCAACATCGGCTACGACGCCGTGCTGCTGCTGGCAGGCTTGCAGAACGTGTCCGCCACCTTGTACGAAGCCGCCGACCTGGACGGCGCGTCCAAGGTCAAGCAGTTCTTCTCCATCACCCTGCCCATGGTCTCCCCCACCTTGTTCGTTGTCATGATCATGCGCCTGATGTCCTCGCTGAAGGTATTCGACCTGATTTACATGATGGTGGACGACGCCAACCCCGCCCTGAACGATGCCCAGAGCCTGATGTCCCTGTTCTACCGCGAAAGCTTCGTGGCCGGTGACAAGGGCTATGCATCCGCCATCGTCGTCTGGACCGTGCTGCTGATCGGTGTGGTCACCATCATCCAGTTCGTGGGCCAGAAAAAGTGGGTCAATTACGAGGTGTAAAGTATGAATACGAGTATGAAAAGCAGCAAACGTCTTTCCACCACGCTGACCTACGTCGTGCTCGTGCTGGGCAGCGTGCTCATGATCTTCCCCTTTGTGTGGATGATCCTGACCAGTTTCAAGACCCAGGCCGAAGCCATGGCCATCCCGCCGCAGATTTTCCCCTCTGCCTGGCAGCTGTCCAACTTCACCACCGCCCTGGCCAGCCTTCCCTTCGTCAACCTGTACGTCAACACCGGTCTGCTCATTGTGTTCCGTGTGATCTGCGCCGTGCTCTTCAGCTCCATGGCCGGCTATGCCTTCGCCAAGCTGGAATTCCCCTGCAAGAACCTTCTGTTCGGCATCGTGCTGGTGCAGATGATGCTGCCCAGCCAGATCTTCATCACCCCCCAGTACCTGATGCTGGCACACATGGGCCTGACCAACACCATCTTTGCCCTGGTCTTCCCGGGCCTGGTCTCCGCCTTCGGCACCTTCTTCTTGCGCCAGACCTATCTGGGCATCCCCAATGAGATCGCCGAAGCCGCCTATCTGGACGGCTGCAACAAGTGGCAGACCTTTGTGAAGGTCATGTTCCCCCTCACCGGGTCCAGCTGCGCCGCCCTGGCCATCTTCACCGCCGTGTTCGCCTACTCCGACCTGATGTGGCCGCTGATCTGCAACACCGACCTGAACAAGATGACCCTGTCCGCCGGCCTGTCCACCCTGAACGGCCAGTACACCACCAACTTCCCCGTGCTGATGGCCGGCAGCCTGCTGGCCATGATCCCCATGGTCATCCTCTACCTCATTTTCCAGAAACAGTTTATCCAGGGCATTGCCATGACCGGCGGCAAATAAGCCGTCCCGCCTTGCTCTGACAAAAAGGTCCCCGCGGGGGACCGCCTCCGGCGGCAGGCGGGCTGCGGCAAAGCCCGCCCGCCTGCCGCCTTTGTTTTGAAAACTCGGTCCGCCGCTTTGCCAAGCCCCGGACCTGGCCATATATTCTTTTCTTTCAGGAGGGACCCTCGTTATGGGCATTCAATTTGACGCCGCCACAAGCACCTTTACGCTGCAGACCGCCCGCACCACCTACCGGATGCGGGTGGACGAGCGCGGCCGGCTGCTGCATATGTACTACGGCCGCCGGATCGGCCGCGGCGACCTGCGGGAACTGTACCCGCCGGCCGACCACGGCTTTTCGCCGGACTATTACCCCTGCCGGCGGCGGCGCGGCGTCTCGCCCGATGTTCTTCCCCAGGAATACACCGGCTGCAACGTGGGGGACTTCCGCCTGTCCTGCCTGGTGGTGCGGGACGGAATGACCGGCGCCGCCGGGGCGGATTTCCTGTATGATTCCCACGAGATCACCCCGGGCAAATACACCCTGGAGGGCCTGCCCTGCGCCCACGACGAGGACAGCGAGGCCGAGACCCTGTACATCCGGATGAAGGACCCGGTGACCGGCCTGGTCCTGGTGCTGCTGTACGGGGTGTTTGCCCGCCAGGATGTGATCACCCGGGCCGTGCGGCTGGAAAACGCCGGCACCGCCCCCCTGCGGCTGGAAAAGGCGGCTTCGGCCTGCCTGGACCTGCCTTTCGGGGACTGGGACCTGGTGCACTTCCACGGCCGCCACGCCATGGAACGCAAGATGGAGCGCACCCCCCTGCCCCACGCCATCACCACCGTGTCTTCCACCCGGGGGGCTTCCAGCCACCACCACAACCCCTTTGTCATCCTCTGTGACCACACCGCCACCGAGGACCACGGCCTGTGCTACGGGGTGATGCCGGTGTATTCCGGCAGCCACCGCACCGACATTGAGGTGGACCAGAACGGCCTGACCCGGCTGGTCACCGGCCTGCACGACGAGCGGTTCAGCTGGCAGCTGGAACCCGGGGAGAGCTTTACCGCCCCCGAAGTGCTGCTCTGCTGCACCCCCGACGGGCTGGGCGATCTGTCCCGCCATTACCACACCTTCCTGCGGCGCAACATCTGCCGCAGCCCCTTCCGCTACGCCCGGCGCCCGGTGCTGATCAACAACTGGGAAGCCACCTACTTTGATTTCAACACCGAGAGCATCTGCCGCATCGCGGAGAAAGCCGCCAGCCTGGGTGTGGAAATGATGGTGCTGGACGACGGCTGGTTCGGCAAGCGGGACGACGACAACACCGGCCTGGGCGACTGGTTCGTGAACGAGAAGAAGCTGCCCGGGGGCCTGCAGCCCCTGATTGAGCGGGTGAACGCCCTGGGCATGAAGTTCGGCCTGTGGGTGGAACCGGAGATGGTCAGCGAGGATTCCGACCTGTACCGCGCCCACCCCGACTGGGCCCTGACCCTGCCCGGGCGCACCCCTGCCATGGGCCGCAACCAGCTGGTGCTGGACATGGGCCGCCCCGAGGTGGTGGACTACCTCACCCAGCGGCTGAGCACCCTTCTGCGGGAAAACCACATCGAATACATCAAATGGGACATGAACCGCAACATGTCCGACGTATACAGCCGGGCCCTGCCCCCCGAACGCCAGGGCGAAACCGCCCACCGGTACATGCTGGGGGTGTACAAGCTGCTGGACCGGCTGACCACCGCCTTCCCCCACGTGCTGTTTGAGGGCTGCGCCGGGGGCGGCGGCCGGTTCGACGCGGGCATGCTGTGCTACTTCCCCCAGATCTGGTGCAGCGACAACACCGACGCCATCGAGCGGCTGAGCATCCAGCACGGCACCTCCTTCGGGTATCCGGTGTCCTGCATGGGAGCCCACGTTTCCGCCTGCCCCAACCACCAGACCGGCCGCACCGTGCCGTTGTGGACCCGGGCGGTGGTGGCCATGTCCGGCACCTTCGGGTATGAGCTGGACCTGGGCCGCCTGACCGACGAGGAGTGCGACCAGGTGCGGGACCAGATCAAAACCTTCCAGCGCTATTACGACGTGATCCAGAACGGCGCTTACTATCGCCTGAGCGATCCCGACCGCCAGCCCCGCTATGTGGCCTGGCAGACGGTGACCCCCACCGAAAGTCTGGTCAGCCTGGTGCTGACCCACCCCGAAGCCAACGCACGGCCCCTGCACCTGTGCCTGAAAGGCCTGGAGGAGGACGCCCTGTACAAGGTGGACGAGCTGAACGTCTACGGCGTCACCGCCACCCCCGAGTCCGGGGACAACCCGGCCAGCCAGGTGGGGGCGGTGTGCAGCGGCAGTATGCTGATGTATGCGGGGTACATTCTGCCCCACCTCATCGGCGACGCCCCCAGCGTGCAGCTGCACCTGACCCGCCTGCCCTGACACTGCGGAAAACGGAGGAAGCATCATGGATATCGTTGCCATCGGAGAAGTGCTCATCGACCTGACCCAGACCGGCGTGAACGAGGCCGGCGTGCCCCGGTTTGCGGCCAATCCCGGGGGCGCCCCCGCCAACCTGGCGGTGGCGGCGTCCCGGCTGGGGGCCTCCACCGCCCTGATCAGCAAGGTGGGGCAGGACGCCTTCGGGCGGTATCTGCGCACCGTGCTGGAGGAAAACGGGGTGGACACCCGGGCCCTGGCCGTGGATGAGGAACAGCACACCACCCTGGCGGTGGTGTCGGTGGACGAGAAGGGGGAGCGGGACTTCACCTTCTACCGGGACCCCGGGGCGGATTCCATGCTGCTGAAGGACGAGATTTCCCCCGAACTGCTGCGGGAAGCCCGGGTGCTGCATTTCGGCAGCGTGAGCCTGACCCGGGAACCCGCCCGCACCACCACCCTCTGCGCCGCCGAGACCGCCCGCAGCCTGGGCGCCCTGGTGACCTACGACCCCAACTACCGGGCCAACCTGTGGCCGGACGAGGCCACCGCCGTGCGGCGGATGCGCAAGCCCCTGGACCTGGTGGATATCCTGAAAATTTCCGACGAGGAGCTGCCCCTGATGGCCGACACCGCCGACCCGGAAGCGGGCACCGCCGCCCTGGCGGCCCGCGGCATCCGGCTGGTGCTGGTGACCCTGGGCGCCGAGGGAGTGTTCTACCGCTTCGGGGACCACACCGGCACGGTGCCGGGGGTGCCCTGCATGGTGGGGGACACCAACGGGGCGGGGGATACCTTC
>PPYE01338389.1_pt1 | contig 12109 bp, 9 predicted proteins | sample 1559881 | NCBI WGS metagenome assembly PPYE01 (sample SAMN08240022, study PRJNA423297) | Human gut metagenome, whole genome shotgun sequencing project.
AAACCGCCCCTTTCCGTGGTAAATACATCTTATTATAGCCGCCGGGCACCGCGCTTTGCAAGCATCGCCCGCCCTGCAAAAAAAGCAGGCGCGCTCCGCACGAAGCGGGGCGCGCCTGCCGGTGTTTTCCGCGCGCTTCAATCCAGTTCCAGCGCGCCGGTATAAAGCTGGTAATAAGTCCCCTTCAGGGCCAGCAGCTCGTCGTGCGTACCGCGCTCAATGATGCGTCCGTGGTCCAGCACCATGATGGCGTCGGCGTTTTTCACAGTGCTCAGCCGGTGTGCGATGACAAACACCGTGCGGCCCGTCATCAGCGCGTCCATGCCCCGTTGTACAATGGCCTCGGTGCGGGTGTCGATGGAGCTGGTCGCCTCGTCCAGGATCATCACGGGCGGGTCCGCCACCGCCGCACGGGCAATGGCCAGCAGCTGTCTTTGGCCCTGGGACAGGCTTGCGCCGTTGCCGCTCAGCGGCGTATCATAGCCCTGCGGCAGGCGCGTGATGAAATCGTGCGCCCCCGCCAGCTTGGCCGCGGCGATGCACTCCTCGTCACAGGCGTCCAGGCGCCCGTAGCGAATGTTGTCCATCACCGTTCCGGTGAACAGGTTGGTATCCTGCAGCACAACGCCCAGGCTTCGGCGCAGGTCTGCCTTTTTTATTTTATTGATATTGATGCCGTCATAGCGGATCTTGCCGTCCGCGATATCGTAAAAACGGTTGATGAGATTGGTGATGGTCGTCTTGCCCGCGCCGGTGGAGCCCACAAAAGCCACCTTCTGGCCGGGCTTTGCATACAGCGTCACATCATGCAGCACCGTTTTGCCTTCTTCGTAGGCGAAATCCACGTCAAACAGACGCACATCGCCGGTCAGGCGGGTATAGGTGGTAGTTCCGTCGCCATGCGGATGCTTCCAGGCCCATACATTTGTGCGCGCCGCGCACTCCTCCAGCGTGCCGTCCGCCCCCTCTTTCGCGTTCACCAGCGTCACATAGCCCTCGTCGGCTTCCGGATGCTCGTCGATGAGCGCAAAAATGCGCTGCGTGCCGGCCAGGCCCATGACGATGGAATTGATCTGATTGGACACCTGGCTGACATTGCCGGAAAACTGCTTCGTCATGTTCAGAAACGGCACCACGATGCTGATGCTGAACGCCAGGCCTGAAATGCTCAGGTTGGGCGCTCCGCTCAGCAGCAGAATTCCGCCGGCCAGCGCCACCACCACATACAGCACATTCCCGATGTTGTTCAGAATGGGCATGAGCATGTTGGCGTAGCGGTTGGCTTTTTCGGCGTCGGAAAAAAGGGCATCATTGATGGCGTCGAAGGCGCGCTTGGCCTCCTGCTCGTGGCAGAACACCTTAACGACCTTCTGACCGTTCATCATTTCCTCAATGTAGCCTTCGGTACGGCCCAACGCCTGCTGCTGGCGTACAAAATATTTGGCGGAGCCGCCGCCGATCCTGCGCACCACAAGCACCATACACACCACGCCCAGCACCACCACGGCGGCCAGCCAGATGCTGTAATACAGCATGATGCTGAACACCGTTATCACCGTTACGGCGAAGATCAGCAGCTGCGGAAAGCTCTGGCTGATCATCTGGCGCAGCGTGTCGATATCGTTGGTATAATAGCTCATGATATCGCCATGATTGTGGGTATCGAAATAGCGGATGGGAAGGTCCTGCATGCCGTTGAACATCTTCTCGCGCATTTTTTCCAGCGAGCCCTGCGTGATGACGGCCATGAGCTGAGTATATACAACACCCGCTGCCAGGCTGAGGACATAAAACACCGCCAGCAACGCCACCAGTCCCAAAATGCGGCCGGATACGGCGGACCAATCGCCGCTCTGCCAGCTCTGCTCCACGGCGGCAATGACGTTCTGCATGAAGATGGACGGCACCGAACTGACGACGGCGTTGAACAGGATGCACGCCACGGTAACGGGCAGCAGCACCGGATAAAAACCGAACAGCGTGCGGATGAGACGGCCCAGCACGCCCTTGGGCGCGCGGCGCTTTGCGGTTCCTTTATTCGGCATCGTCGTCACCTGCCTTGTTCTGAGAGGTATACACCTCGCGGTAGATCTTGTTTGTTTTCATAAGCTCCGCATGGGTGCCCACGGCATTCACCGCGCCGCCGTCCATGACGACGATGCGGTCCGCGTCCTGTACGGAGGCGATGCGCTGGGCAATGATGATCTTTGTCGTTTCGGGTATATACCGGCGCAGCGCCTGGCGGATCAGTGCGTCGGTGCGCGTATCCACGGCACTGGTTGAATCGTCCAGGACCAGGATCTTGGGCTTTTTCAGCAGCGCGCGGGCAATGCACAGGCGCTGCTTCTGCCCTCCGGAAACATTGGCGCCGCCCTGCTCGATATGGGTGTCGTAGCCGTCCGGGAACTGGCGGATAAACTCATCCGCCTGCGCCAGGCGGCAGGCCTCCTCCATCTCTGCATCGGTGGCGTCCTTGTTTCCCCAACGCAGATTTTCCCGGATGGAACCGCTGAACAGCACGTTTTTCTGCAGCACCACGGCTACCTGGTCGCGCAGAGCCTCCAGGTCGTAGCTGCGCACATCCACACCGCCCACGCGCACAGCGCCCTCAGTGGCGTCATACAGACGGGAGATGAGCTGGATCAGCGTGGATTTGGACGAGCCCGTGCCGCCGATAATGCCGATGGTCTCGCCGGAACGAATGTGCAGGTCAATGCCGGAAAGCGCCATGCGCTCCGCCGTCTTTGCGTACTTGAAGCTCACATTATCAAAATCGATGGAGCCGTCCTTCACCTCGCGCACAGGGTTTTCCGGGCTTTGCAGCGCGCTCTCTTCGCACAGCACCTCCACGATGCGCTGAGCCGATTCACTGGCCATGGTGATCATCACGAACACCATGGAGAGCATCATCAGGCTCATCAATATCTGGAAGCTGTACGTGAGCATGGAGGACATCTGGCCCACATCCAGCGCAAGGCCGCGGCTGGTGATGACCGTATACGAGCCGAAGGACAGCACGAACACCATCACCGCATACACACAGAACTGCATGAGCGGGTTGTTGAAAGCAAGGATGCGCTCCGCTCTCGTGAAGTCCCGCTGGACGTCTGCTGCCGCCGCGCCGAATTTCTGTTTTTCATATTCCTCGCGCACATAGGACTTCACGACACGCATACCTTTGATGTTTTCCTGCACAGAGCTGTTCAATGCATCGTATTTTTTGAACACGCGCTTGAACAGCGGCATCGTGCTGCGCACCACCAGCGCCAGCCCCACGCCCAACACCGGGATGACCAGCAGGAAGATCACCGCCATCTTGCCGCCCATGATAAACGCCATCGCAAACGAAAACACCAGCATCAGAGGGCAGCGGATGGCCGTGCGCACGATCATCATATATGCCATCTGCACGTTGGTCACATCGGTGGTCATGCGTGTCACAAGGCTGGACACCGAAAACTTGTCGATGTTCTCGAAAGAATAATCCTGTATTTTATAGAACATGTCCTTGCGCAGATTGCGCGCGAAGCCGCAGCTTGCGGTGGCGCAGGCGCTGCCCGCCAGTGCGCCGAAGGTGAGCGACAGCCCAGCCATCACCACCAGCACCGCGCCGTACTGCACAATGACGCCGATGGAGCACCCGGCTTTGATCTGGTTTACCAGATTCGCCGTGACAAACGGGATGATGCACTCCATCACCACCTCGCCCGAGACCAACAGCGGCGCGAGCAGCGAAGGCTTCTTGTACTCGCGGATGCTTTTGGCCAAAACGCTCAGCATAAAAAGATACCCCTTTCTCTCCGGCTCCGAGGAGCCTTTCTGTATTATTTGTTATGACGCTAACAATTCGGCTCAAAAAAATCAGCCGCAGTCTCTTCGGCCGCCCTGCGACAGGCAGTGCGGCCCGACGCGGCCATGCGGGCTGCCGCCCGCGGCTCTTGAATTTTAAGCGCCAGCTATGCCCCGTTTGTTAGGGGACGAACCATATCTTACTGCTTTTTTTAAGGTTTGTCAATAGAAAAAGGGTACAGAAAGCGTTCAGCTTTCCGCACCCTTTTGCCCCTTTGGCAGCCGGTTATTGCTCCTTGTCCGCACGCAGGCGCCGGGTCACCTCCCGGGCAACACGCAGGCCGTGCTGTGCATTTTCAGCGCCCAGCCGTGCAAGCGGGTCCGGCGCGCCGTGCAGCGTGCGCTCCAGCCATTCCGCCTCCAGCGCCTGCATCCGCGCCAGCACCTCCGGATACCGGGCCTTTACATCCGCCGTTTCCCGCGGGTCCTCTTCCGTATGATACAGGGCATATTCTGCAAAATCCCACAGGCCGGGGCTGAAGGTATGCACCATCTTCCAGCCGTCCTGTAAAACCGCCCTCTGGCAGGTATACAGCCCGTGCTCACACACAAGATATTCCCGGGGCGCCGCTGTTCCGTCCAGCGTGTCCTGTAGCGCTGTACCGTGCCACATCTCCGGTGCGGCCACGCCGAAAAAGCGCGCCGCGGCAGGCGCGATGTCCAGCCCATACACAGGATGGGCGCACACCTCGCCCCTGTGGGCGCCGCCCGGCAGCTTGAGCAGCATCGGGATATGGATACAGCTGTCATGCACCGTGCCGTGCTCCAGGATCATCTGCCCCTCTCCATACTGCTCGCCGTGGTCCGCACTCAGTATCACGGCACAGTCGTCATACCAGCCTCTTTTTTTCAGGTATGCGCACATCTGCCCTACCAGATGGTCGGTATAGCGGATTTCGGCGTCATACAGGCGAAGCAGCTCCGCCAGCTCCCGTCGGCTGCGCACGCCCGTATGCCGGCCGCCCCGGTACAGCGGAGATGCGGCCAGCCGGGTGAGCTGTTCATCGGTTACGGCGGAGGTGTCCGGCTCATAGCCGCGGTCGATCCATTCCGGCGGCGGGGACAGCGGCCCGTGAGGATCCCAGTAATGCAGATGCAGGAAAAGGTCTTCCCCACAAAAGCCGTCCAGAAAATCCATTGCCGCCTCATTCACCGCGGCGCCCGGAAAGCGCTGGAAATTTTCCGCACGGCAGCGGTAGGAGGGGTCGATCACATGGGAAAATCCATTGTAAAACCATGGCGCAGGATGCCGCCCGAACGAAGAAACCGCCGCCGTGTGCACGCCCTCCCAGGACAGTACACGGGGCAGGGCCGTTTCCGGCGGCGTGGCCACGGAAAGTGCAGCCGTACCGTGGGTCTCCACGCCGTTGACCACGCCGAAGCACCCGGTAAACAGCGCTGCGCGGGCCGGCATGCAGGGCGTGTTGGAAGCATACGCCCGGGAAAAACGCACCCCGTCCGCCGCCAGCGCGTCGATGTGCGGCGTCGGCCGCCCATACCCGCAGCAGGACAAATGGTCCGGCCGCAGCGTGTCGATATCAAAATAGATGACCTTCATCGTACTTTCCTTACAAAATGCCTGCGGCCGTGCTCATACAGGGCGCAGATCATTTCCTGTGTCAAAAAGGCGTTTTCCGCGGTGACATACATGGGCGCAAGCCCCAGCAGGCTCTGATAAAAGTTACCGATCTGCTTGACATGGCTGGTGCCCCAATATTGCTTGACGTCCCCGTATTCAAACATCTGTGCCGGGTCGTTGTCCGCAAGGCAGGTGAGGCCGTTGTTCAGCTCCACCCGCGCCTTGGGCCCTTCCATAACGGCTTTGCCCCGGGTGCACGCCAGCTCCAGACGAACCGGCTCGTCTGTGCAGTAGTGGTTCATCACATAAAAGGCGCCGTACGCACCGCCTTCAAATTCCACCCGTCCCTCGGCTGTGTCCTCCACCGGAATATCCGGGTGCGTGCGGTTGGCCAGGCTGGCCTGTACGCCTGTCACCGGACGGCCGATGAACCAGCGCATCAGGTCCAGCGTATGGATGGCCTGGTCGATGATGACGCCGCCGCCCTCTTTATCCCAGGTGCCTTTCCAGTCGCTTTGGGAATAATATTCCGGTGAGCGGTCCCATGTCAGCAGCACGCGCGCCGCGCGCACCTCGCCCAAATCTCCGTTGTCCAGACAACGGCGGATGAGCTGGGAACCCGCGTTATAGCGGTTCTGGAAAATGACGCCCAGCGTTCTGCCTGTGGCGGCCGCGGTGTCCAGCATACGGCGCGCGTCCGCCAGCGCAATGGCCATCGGCTTTTCTGTCAGCACATGGCAGCCGTGCTCCATGGCAAGGCACGCCAGCGGCGCATGCAGATAGTGCGGCGTGCAGATATGCACCACATCCGGCTTTTCCTGCTCCAGCATCACTTCAAAATCCGTATACGCCCGGCAGCAAAAGCGCTCCGCCGCAGCCCCGGCACGCTCGGGCTTCACATCGCACACCGCCGTGAGCATGGCGTGCGGGTCCCTGGAGACCGGTACGGCATGCATGGGGAATATCTTTCCGCAGCCTGCGATTACCGTTTTCAGTTTCCGTACTTCCATCACTTCGTCCCCTTTTGGCATCAGGCCGCCCCAAGGCAAGCTATTGCCTTGAAACAGCCTGATGGATGAGCGGGGCGCACCGGAGCGCATCCCGCCGTTTCTGTTTTTTTTCTGCCGCTGCAGAAATTCAGGCCTCCCGCTCTTTCACGAAGCGCTCGAACCAGATGTACGCCACTTCCTTGCCCGGCTCCGCCGTCAGGGAATGGTCCAGCCCGGCGGGCACGAAGCTCCAGTCGCCCGCATGATGGGCCACGCTCTCGTTTTCCACTGTCAGCGTGAAATCGGCATTGTCCAGGCCGTAGTTCCACTGGTCCACCGCGGAATGGCCTTTTTCCACAGTGCCTTCTCCCACGGCTTTCACCACGCCCAGCAGATTGCGGCCTACCTCGCCGGAGTACAGCACCTGCCAGCTGCGGGTGTGGGGGCCCTTGCAGTCCTGCGTATACTCATGCGTCTCAGAGAAGGAACGGAAGATCGGCAGCGTTGTGTGGCACGCCGCATAATTTTTGTGGTCTCCCTCTGTCATATCCAGCACCAGGCACAGGAATTCCAGATCCTCGACGGCGTGAATGGTAAAATCGCCGTTGTCAAAATCCGGCACAAAGAAAGCCAGTTCGGTGATGTTGCGGGCGAACTTATCCGTGGTGACATAGCCCTTGCCGGCTGTAAAGCAGTACACTGCGGTCTTATCCGCATATTTTTCCGGCTGCACATCATGCCCGGCCTTCAAAAAGCATTTGTAGTTGTGGGCGCCGGGGAACGTTCCGGGCAGCATTTCCATGCGGGAAAATCCGTTTGCGTCATACTGAGGCGCCATTTCTTCCTTTTTTACAATCGCGATAGACATTGTGTTTACCCTCTTTCTTGTTTTTCCGTGCCGGGTACGGCGTGTGCCGTCCCAAGCGGCGGTTTTTCCGTTTTGCGTCTGCGCCGGGCCTCTGCTTTACAGCCCGGCGTATATGGGCGAGACAAACGCCCACTGGCCGTTCTTCTGGGCAAATTCCGCATGATACACGTCCATGCCCCCGCTGCCCTCGTCCTCTGCCTCCAGCACCATTTCATAGGCGCTGTCCGGCACGGCGGCATGAATTTTTACCGCCTCGGAATGCCAGGGCTTCACGTGCCAGGTTACGCCGCCGTCCAAAAGCTGCGCGATGGACGCCGTGTGCGTACGGCCGTTTACCGTCACGTTTACCACAGTGTCCGGCCCGCCCTCTATCTCGGCAACGACGGCGTCCGTCTGGGGGTGCAGCGTGCTCTTGTTGCGCACGGTCTCGCACTGCCAGGCAAAGGCCTGCGTGTCCTGTTCCAGCACACGGTTTGCTGTTGTTCGTGCCGTTCAGCAGATCGTCCACAAATGTCTTGTGATGAATGTACCCAAAGAACTGCGGGTCGACGGGGGCGACCTGCCAGTGGATATCCTTGCGGGGATGGCCGTCCAGATTCCAGCCATAATATACGATATCGCTGCGGTGGGGATTGTACAGATAGATAACACCCTTCGCACCGTAGATTTCCATTTCAAAGCGGTTGGTCTGCGCCACCTGCGTCCAGAAAACTTCGTGGAACACCGTTGCGCCGCTGGCCAGCCTGTAGTTGAGGATGGCGGTATTTTCCACACCGTTCAGGTTGGCACGCTCGCCGAATTCCTCTCTGCGCTTTTCGTCCCGCGGGGACAGGTGCAGCGCGAACACCTCTTCAATGGAGGACCCCGCCACTGTGTGGATCAGGTCCATCCCGTGGCAGCCGATGTCCATCATACAGCCGCCGTAGCCGGGCGCGGAATCGAACGGATTTTTGGTGGCGTTGCGCATGCGGATGTGGCGGATCTCACCTATCTTCCCCTCTTCCACGATCCTGCGCGCCGCGATGGAGCCGTCCATATAGCTGTGCATGAAGGACGGCGTGAGTTTGACGCCCGCCTCGTCCACAGCGCGGATGATCTTGCGGCCTTCCTCAATGTTATAGGCAAAGGGCTTTTGCGAAAAGATATGCTTGCCCGCGGCGGCCGCCTCGATGCAGAGCGTCGCGTGCATCTCGATCTTTGTGAAGATGCACACCGCGTCGATGCTGCTGTCGTTCAGGATGTCGTGATAATCCAGCGTATATTTTTCAAAGCCGAAGTCGTCCTTTGCTTTCTGCGCGCGCTCCTCGATCAGATCGCAGGCCCACACGAGCTGCGCGCCCTCCACGCGCCGCAGCGCGGGCAGATGGTATTCGTTGGCGATGCTTCCGCAGCCGATCACGCCAAATCTGATTTTTTTCATTGTTCTTCTCCTTTGGAGCGGCGTCCCCCCGCGCCTGGTTTACAGGCGCGGGGCGCCGCATAATGCATTTTCCGCTCAACCCTTCCAGCGGTCGTAAGCGTCTTGGTTGATTTTGATGTAATCCTCAACCGGCATATTGTTCAGTTCCGCCACGTAGGCGTCCCACTCGCTCAGGCTCTTTTCGCCCGTGATGAACTTCACCACATTCTCCGTGGCGTAGTTGACGATATCCTGCGCATAGGTGCCCAGCTTGATGCTCTCCTCCTCGGTAAACTTTACACGAGGCACTGTCTCAAAGGGCACCACATAATCGCGTACCACATGCCTACAAGGACCACCACAGAAATAAAATGCGGCGCGTAAGAAATGGTCTGCACGGCTTTTTTCAGCTTTGGGCTTTTCACCTCGTTGAATACCAGCGCCAGCAAAATCGGGAACGGGAACGCCACTATAAGGTTATACAGGCTCAACCCTACCGTATTTCGCAGCAGCCTCCAGAAATAATATGAATCAAAGAAACGGTTCAGGTTCTCCATTCCCGTCCACGTGCTGCCCCAGATGCCCAGCCGGGGCGAGTAGTACTTGAAGGCGATCTGCACGCCGTACATCGGCAGATAACAAAAAATAATGAAATAGACGATCGCAGGGATCAAAAACAAGTAAAGGCTCTTGCTTTGGTTGAGCTTTGTGAGCACCCGCCTGCGCCGCTGCCTGCCGCGCGCCCGCTTTTCGGCGCGTGTCCGTGCCGGTGCGGCCGTCCGGCCGCCCTGCAGCATTTTAACCATTTTTTTCACCGTCCGTCCTTTGGATTTGTGTTCATAGTACAACCCAAAACACGATTTTGCCATGTGCAAAAATTGACATCCGCCGCAATATTTGCCCAGATACACCCTTAATTCTTGTTTTTATTGTTAAATATTCCTATAATATTTTTACAACAGAAGAAAAAACAGCAAAATTCTACAATTGGAGGTGATGAGTATGAAAGAAAAGCTGCCCGGGCTCTTTCGTCCGCTGATGAAATTCAATGTAACCGCTGTAATGGTCATCATTCTGATGTTCTCTGTTTTCAATGTTTTTTCCATTGTCCGCACACAGCAGCGGCAGGCCAGCCTGCAGACGATGGCCCTGAGCCAGGCCAGCCAGCAAATCGGGGATTTCATCGCCAGTGCCGAACAGTTGGGCATCGTCGTCCAGAATGATTCCCAGCTCATGGCTTATAACCTTTATAATAACAGAGACCTGCCCCACAATATCGTCTGGGAGCTGGAAATGCTGGCGCCCTCCGTCAACTCTCTCTCCTCCCTCAGCATCGTTTACGTAGATTCGCTGTACCCGCAGATCAACGGCGTCATCTATTCCAGCGCCGGGCGGTTCAGCTACGCCGATTACTGCCGCGACGAACTGAGCGGCAGCCTCACGGAAAACCAGCTTATGGAAGTGGTGTATGCCGCGGATCATGCCCATTTCGTGCCCCAACTCTCAGGCAATACCAGAAGCCTTTTGTATGTGATGCCCATCCCCTCCTCGTATGTGTTCTCTCCCGGCAGACTGCTGCTGCGGCTGGACTATACCTCCTTTACACGCGGGCTGCGCGCCACAGCGGCCGGAAACAGCGACATTTATGTATTCGACAGCGAAGAAAACCTGCTTTTGTACTTTGGCCCCACTTACGGCAACGATATCACCGCCGCCCGTGCTGCCGCAGTCGGGCCTGAAAGCCTTTCCGGCAAGGCCGTATTTCGCCACGAGCTGGAGAATTACCGTATCCAGGTGGTGCAGGCCCTGGATTTCTGGCAATATTATCAGCCTACGCTCACAGCTGTTCTCAGCCTTGTGCTGCTGGCAGCTTTCGTCACGGTGTCGGGCCTCCGCCTTTCTTATGTGCTGGCACAAAATACCGCCCGCCCGTTTTCCGTATTGGTACAGCGCGCCTCCCAGCTGGGCGGCGTGACGCCCGCGGAGGAACCGGATGAGATCGCCCGGCTCTCTCATATTTTTGAAGACCTCGTGGAGCAGCAGACTTCTCTGACAGCCGCTATGGAGAGCCACAGCCAACTGGAGGAATCCCAGTACCTGCTGTATCTGCTGGGCGTGCTTGGCGGGCGGGACTTTTCCGAAACCGTCGTACAGAAATACAGTACGCTGCTTTCCCGCTGGAGCCGCTTCGGCCTGCGCGTCCTGGTGTTCCGCTTTGACGATACCATTCATTTTGTGGAGACGTATCTCCCCAAGCAGCAATGGAGCATCAAATCCGCTTTGCGGCAGGAATTTGCCGCGATGTGCGGGGCGCAGGACGGCTTCGGCGCGGCGGTCGACCTGCAAAACGGGCAGGGGATCGCGGCGGTCGCTGCCTTCGGGCCGGACGCAGACTGCGCCTGCATTCTGGACGCCATCCGCGAAGCGCTGTGCCGCAGCTGCGGGCTGTCGCTCTCCTGCGGCATCAGCAGCGCGGTCTATGCGGCCGGAGATCTGCCCCATGCCTTCCGGGAGGCGAGCGCCAACTGCCGGTACCGCCTCTTCCACGCCAATTCCACCATTACGCCGGAATTTGTGGCCGACATCCGCAACCAGCGCACGCGTCTCTCTTATACGGGCGCGGACGATATTCTTCAAGCAGTCAAGGCGTGCAGCTACCCGGACATCTCCCGCGGAGTGGGGCGCTTCTTTGCCGATATCACCCGGGCCGCCACCCTTCCCTCCTACAAACTCGCCTATTTTGACATGCTTTCACGCCTGAACAAGCTGATTCCGGAATGCGCCGAAAACAAGCAGACCATGCTGGTAAACATGTTGGACCTGCTGTATGAAAACTGTTACGAGAGCACGGAAGTGCTCCAGCAGGACCTGTACAAATTCTGTATCCTGCTGGCCGATACCCTGTACGAGCAGCGCTCGGCGCAGCTGAGCGGCGGCCTGCTGGGCACGATTTATGACTATGTGGAGGAAAATTATGCCTCGCCCGCGCTTTCGCTTTCCTCCATTGCCGAGAGCCTGCGTTTTTCTCCCTCTTATCTCACCCGTTATTTTAAGGAAAAGACAGGTATTTCCCTGATGCAGTACATCGACCGTAAGCGCTTTGAGGAGAGCAAGCGCCTGCTGGCTGCCACCGCTTTGCCCGTTAAGGCCATTGTGGAGCGCGTTGGCTACACCGACGAGGCGAATTTTTCCCGCAAATTCAAAAAATATGAAGGCGTTACGCCCACTCAATACCGCGCCATGCAGAAATAACGGCAAAAGCCCGGCGCTTTCCCGTTTCTGGGAAAGCGCCGGGCTCAGCTTGTCGAAAAAGCTGCGCTTTTGCGCCAAGCTACCTACGAACAGGGCCTGCGGCCCCGTTCGCCGCGCACGGCGGCCTTCGGCGGTCGCTTCGCTCTACACGCCTCGGCACTAGCCCTGCGGGG
>PPYE01235709.1_pt1 | contig 12107 bp, 13 predicted proteins | sample 1559881 | NCBI WGS metagenome assembly PPYE01 (sample SAMN08240022, study PRJNA423297) | Human gut metagenome, whole genome shotgun sequencing project.
CGGTATTGATAAATGCCTCAATCCAAAGGGCCGGGTCCTGCTCGGACCATCCTGGTTTTTTATGTTCAGATGGATATTCCTGAAAAGCTGAAGCCAGGATATTCCCCTCTAAGTCAATCACAGTAGCCTTACATCCTCCGGTACCAAAATCTACACCAAATAATTTTTTCATAGGCTCTCCTCTAATATTTTTTTACAACCAGCGCCCGCTCCAGGGCTTCGAAATTAGCGATTGCTTTATCCCCCAGCCGCAGCGCCACGCCGGTATAGATAGTATCAATAATAGTAAGTTCTGCCATACGGGAAGAAATAGCATAAGTACGATATCTAGTCTCCTGAGAATATGTATTCAGGCAAATATCCGCCAGCTTTGAAACAGGCGAACTGCCCTCATTGGTCAGTGAAATCACAGTAGCCCCCTGCTCCTTAGCCTGATGGGCAGCTTCCACTACATTTCTGGAACTGCCGGAATAGGAAATCGCCAGCAGCACATCCTGGTCTGTCATTGAGGACACTGCGATCATCTGCATATGATCATCCGTATATGCGTGGGCATTCAAATCCAGCCTCAAAAACTTATGCTGGGCATCCGCGGCAATAGATGCAGAATTTCCGTTACCTATAATAATGATGCGTCTGGCCTGGCACAATGCATCTATACTGGCTGCAACTGCCTTAACATTGATGGATTTCTGAGTCATGGACAGAGTTTCTATAGCACTGGAAAAAATCTTTTCTATGATCACCTCTGCCGGTGAATCAGCCTCAAGTTTCTCATGTATCTTCTCCTGAGGAGTTGTGAGTTCCCTGGCCACCCCGACCTTTAATGCCTGAAACCCCCTGTATCCCAGTTTCCCGCAGACCCTGGTAACAGTAGCCTCACTGCTTCCTGCTCTCTCTGCCAGATCCGTAATGGATGAATAAATCAGCTGCTCCTGATGTGCAGCCATATATTCCGCTGTTTCCAATTCCTTCTTAGATAAAGATCCACGTTTCTCTTCTACACGGTCATATAAAGTACCATTGCTTATATTTTCTCCCATATCATTTGCCCCCTTTATATTTGGAAACTTTTAATTAAAGTTCATTTTATACGTAATCCATAAGTGTGTCTAGGGCAAATAAGCACTAAATCTCTTTTGTCTTACAGCACGTCCTCTACAGTCCCCCTGGAACCCGGCTTTGTCAGCATGCTCAGCGCTTTCTCCACATAACGGCGCCGTGAGACCTTCTCGTCAGCTTGGCTTAAGGACGGATTTCCCACCGGACAGGTAATGGCAAATCCACGAAGAATCCGCGAACTTCCCACTGATTTTGCAATATCTACAACAGCACAGATCTGGGTGACCGGAATTCCCACACGCTCAATTTCTTTCACAATCGTTGCTCCGCAACGAGTACTGGTACCTCATGTAGAGGTAAGAATAGCGGCGGTAATCCCCTTATCCAACAGTCCTTTGGCAATCTGCTCCCCTTTTACTTTTGCGGCTGCCACAGAAGCGCAGTTGCCGCAGGTAACATATACCTGAGGGTCCAGATATCCCAGCATTTTTTCTTTTATTTTCTCCCGCAGCACATCCACTGGAAACAGGCGGTAAGGATTTTCCATCACCCAAGTCCCATCATAACCGCTGTGGATTACAAAGTATTTATCCGACATCAGGCTATCCCAGTCATAACACCCCACAGTGGTGCTTCCATTCGGTTTTAGCTTATCAGGATTGCTCTCCGGAATCAAACCGCCGTCAGTCACCAGTGCTAAACGGGCTGTTTTTAAATCCTGCACTGGCGGAGCCGGTTCCACCACATCAAAGTCAGGCGGCAGAAGCTCACTTTTAAAGGGTTCCCCCCGCATCTTTTTCATGAGCATTTCAATTGAACGCTCCGCCGCATTAAGAGGCTGTTCCTCATTCAAAATGATATCCCGGATGATGTAGCCTTCCTCCTGTGCACCTGCAATGTGCTCTCCTTTTAGCAGACGCAGCCCTATACTGCACATAGCAGGAGCCGCCTTTCTCAGGGTGGAGGAAAGAATCTCTGTTTTTACAATATATGTATCTTTACGGAATAAATCAGCTGCTGGATTTTCCGGATACATCCCCGTCACTGTGGGTATCCCCAATTCCCTTCCCACCGCTGCTGCCATATTACCGCAGCTAATCCCATAACGTCCGGCATTATAGGCAGGTCCGGCAATAAAAAGATCCGGCTTCATAGAGCGAACCAGTTCTACCCCCTCAGTCACTGCATGCTCAATATTCTCAGCAAAATAATTATCACCGCAGATAATGGTTCCCACTACTTCGCAGTCATTTTTCAACAAATTTTGGAAAAGAACCGCCGGGCCTACTGGTTTATCCTTTACACTGAATCCCACGTGAGCCATGTCTTCTCCGCCAATCTGGCCAAAAAACTGGTTAACATAGCAGACAACCCTCCATTTTCTTGTCTCCATTCTTCTCCTCCTTAATAATCTACTGCCATTCCATGTGAATAACCAATCTGGCTCATAAGTCCCACCTGTTTCATATAGGTGGAACGCACCTGTCCTTTTGCCGGATCTCCCGTAGCTATTTTATGTCCTCCGATTACGCCGTCGTCACCACTGAGATAAAGAGCATCCTGAGGCCCTCCCAACAGAGTTTCCACCGGCGGGAGAGTAAAGTTATGGTAATAGGTACCTGAGCAGACAATGGAATCCACATTTTTTTCACTAATCATACACTCTATCCCCAAATTGCTCTTTCCATTGAGTATTTGTATGACCGGAACCGCCTTTATTCCCAGCTTTTCGGCTTCACTTGCAATAGCTCCAACGCAGAGCGTGGATGCTCCCCCAACCCCTTTTGTTACAATTACATCCTCCGCACAGGGAAATAGCTCCATCCAATATCTCCGTGGGCTGCATGACTAATGGAAGACTGTCCGGAACTGCATTTCCATATACCATGGGTTCCCGGTAGTTTTGCGTGTCATACTGCTTGGAGTAAATCTGGTAGGAATAAGCCACGCTTGGCAGGTCCGGATACTGGGTCTCATTGTCAAAGGTCTCCGATGTATTGGCCTTGCATCCCAGCGTAACCTTTGCCAGCAGTACACTGGTCTTATACCCTATCCGGCGCAAAGCTTCCCTGTAGTCTCTAAAATCAGCATTTTCCGGTGCCATAGGCTCAATCACAAGTTCCGGCATCTTTGCATAGGGATTCATCGCTGCACATTCACCGCTCATATCGAAGGAGCCCCATTTTCTGGACCAATATGTATCATTTTGGCATAGGACAATTCCTGCCCCTTCCACTGCCCTGGTAACACCGGAGCCTGCAATCTCATACTCTTCGGTAAGAACACCAGGCCAGTCAATATTTCCTGAAACCTTACAGCGGGGCTGTACCACATCTACCACATTGATAATACGGGTAGAATCACCTGGATAAGAAATATCGATCTTCAGAGTCTCAAAGCAAGGTTCTGACGCCGCAAAAGCCAGAATATCCTCTTTGTTTACATATAGAATACCATCCCGTAAACAGGTTTCTTCTCCAAACTGCAAATCCTGAATCCGAATGGTCTCAACTGTTAATTTCATTGAATAACCTCCTTAAAATCATGCGCCCATTAACAGATTGGGGACAAAGGTAACTAGCGGCGGCCAGATTAACATCAGCACCATAACCGCGAGAATAATCAATACAACCGGAACCGTGTAGCGTATAGCCTCCTTAAACGGGGCCTCCGCAATACTCATAGACAAGAACAAATATAAGCCTACTGGAGGCGTCAAGGCTCCAACTACGGTAGCGATTGAAAAAAGCACACCAAACATCAGCGGATCTACACCAAGGCTCATCACCAACGGATATACGATTGGAAGTATAACTGCTGTAGCGGCCAGGGTTTCCATAAAGCATCCGATCACCAGCATAATTCCAATAATAATCAGAACTACCACTGTGGGATTAGTGGAAACAGAGAGCATAAAGGCTTTAATGGTATCGGCCAGATTCTCTCTGGCAAAAATGTAAGAGTATATATTGGATATTCCCATAATCATCATAAGCATAGCCGATGATGATGTAGCTCTCTTAAATATTCCCAGTAAATCCTTAAGCTTTAAAGTACGGTAGATAAACAGACCGCAAATCAAGGCATAAAGACAGGCGATAATGCCTGACTCCGTAGCGGTAAATATGCCCGACACAACACCTGCAATAATAATGATGGGGGTTATGAGAGCGAAAAACGCATCCTTAAACGACTTCCATACAACGTGCAAATCCAGAGTACTGGTCCCTGCGTCTACGTTATATTTCCTGGCATACCAATAACACATACCCATAAGCGCAAAACCAATCAAAAGACCTGGAATGATTCCGCCCATAAACAGCTTTCCCACAGAAAATCCGGTAAGTGACGCATAGACAATCATATTGGTGCTGGGCGGGATAATAGGAGCAAGGGCGCCGGAACCAGCTATCATGGAAGCAATAAATGCACGGTCATACCCGGCCTTTTTTAGTTCCGGTACCGTAAGGGTACTGACTGCGCTCATAGTGGCAGCTCCCGATCCTGATATTCCGGCAAAAATCATATTGGCCATAACCGACACCATGCCAAGACCGCCCCTAAGCTGCGAGATACAGGCCCGGCAAAAATCCAGTATACGTTTGGAAAGCTTTGCGGCTCCCAGAATCTCGCCGGCCAGAATAAACAAAGGACCTGCCATCAGAGAGAACGAATTCATTCCGCGGATTGCCTGCTGAACAGCCATAAAGGACGGCACATCGCTGCCCATAACAATTGCCAAAAGTCCTGACAGGCCAATGGCAAAGCTGACCGGAACGCCCAGCACCAGAAAAATCAAAAGCGTAATAATAGCTATTGTAATCATCTATTTTTCCCCCTTTGCATATTGTCGGGCCAATTTCGGTATGGCACTGGCATAAGCGCAGAGCATCATGATAATACCAGCCGGCGCCGCCGCATAAATGTAAGAATAGGGAATTCTGATAGCCGCTCCCAGGGAATTGCCACTTTTTTGTACCAGGGTAATGGCTCCCGGAAAAAATGCAATCAAAAATACCACGCATATGAGCCTGGAAACCACAAACAGTCCGGCCCGGATTTTATTATCCTTCAAAAATCCAATGAGAATATCCACAGATACGTGTGCGTCCGCCCGGACAGTCAATGCGGACCCGATAAAGGTAAGATAAATTCCGCAGAACCGCATGGCCTCTTCTGTCCATGGAGGCGCAGAACTCAGGACAAAACGGCCAAAGACCTGTATCGTACCAAAAATGAGAATCATTATAAACATCAGTGCACAAAACCAGGTCTGAATTGTTTCAATAGTCTGGTCCAGTTTAAGCAATGTCTTCATAATTCGCAGAACTCCTTTCTAAGAAAAATGCGCATACATGTCCTAACCCATGTACACGCATCATTGCTTTCCTAAATGTTAATTATTCAATGCCAGCATGCGGTCAATAAGGTCGCCCAGATTGTAATTATTTATATATTCATCATAGATGGACTGACATGCATCCTTCATACGGCTGCGTTCTTCCTGAGAAATCTCGTTGATTTCAACGCCGGCATCTGCCATAACTTTCTCAGCATCATCATCCGAAGCCTGACGGCTGGACAACTGGTTTTCCTGGCTCTCCAGAGCACATTCCGATATTATGCCCTGTAAATCCTCCGGTATGGAATTCCACTTGTCTTCATTAATAAACACACAGTAGATTGCGCCCAAATGACCGATTTTAGAGAGATATTTTCCCTGCTCCTGAAGGTTCTGATTCACTAAGCCTGTTACATCTGCTTCCACCGCATCAGCCACTCCCTGTTGAAGAAGAGTGTATGCCTCGCTCCAGGCGGATGTAACCGTGCTGGCGCCAAGTGCATTCCAAAGGTTGACATACAGAGGGGTCTCTGCTGTTCTCATTTTAAGCCCCTTTATATCCTCCAGACATGTAATAGGTTTATTTTTTAAAAGAGGCTGCCTGATACCGTTGGAATAGGTCATGAGAAGACGGGTTCCGGATCCCTCCAGCATTTTCGGTACTTCCTCCGGAATAATAGTGCGAATTAGTTCTGCCTGGGTTGCCAAATCCTTTGTGAGGAACGGCATATTAAATACAGCTAATTCAGGTATATTGAGAGCGGCTGCCCAGTCAGCAGTATCGCAGCAGGTCATATCCAGGGTTCCCATCGTAACCTGCTCCATCATTTCACGGGCAGACCCCAATTGACTGGATGGATAAATATTGACTGCTACCCGTCCGCCGGACTTTTCTTCCACCAGATTCTTAAACTCCTCCGGAGCAATAGCCAGTGCATGACCGGGATTTTGGATATGGCCAAATTCCAGGGTTATCTCCGCATCACTTGCGGCAGCCACCTCCGCCACACTTTCCGTTCCTTCGTTCTTTGAAGGAGCTTCACTTACTGCATTTCCTGAACTGCTTTTGCTGCCACAGCCTGCTAGTAAGCATACGAACATCAATGACGACATAACACGAATCAATCTTTTTTTCATAGTTGCACCCTTCCTTATACATTTAATATTGAAATACACCCTGTCTTTTTTACATACCCCTATATTTCTTACCCAGCTCATCCGCCATCAAAATAGCGTCATATACTATTTTCTCTGTTATGAAAACTGGTTCCTGATGAACCAGAGGTCCATCTGCTGTTTTTTTTGCAATCGCTGTGATATTTTCCTCTATTGGTTCCACATCCAGCTGTTCTAACGTAACGGGCAGGCCGATATCCACCATAAAACGCATTACCTTATCCACAGTCTCTGCAGGTGTGTTTTCCATTACCATCTGGCATACGATGCCAAAGGCTACTTTCTCTCCATGAAGATATTTGTGAGTGGAAGGTATCATGGTCAAACCAGAATGGATACCATGGGCTGTAGCCAGTCCTGTATTCAGAAAACCAAGACCGCTTAATAGGGTATTAGCCTCAATCACATTCTCCAAGGACTCCGTAATGACTCCCCGTTCTAATGCCACCAAGGCACTTCGTCCGTCAGAAAACAGGATATCCCAACAGGATTTAGCAATAGCCATACCCGCTTTGCAGCGGCGCCGTCCGCCTGCAATATAGTTAGGAGAATCAGAACCTTGGCAAGCTAAGGCTTCCGGATAAGTAGCCAGAGCATCCCCCATACCGGCTACAAACAAACGCTTCGGTGCTTTAACGATAATCTCGCTGTCCACCAGCACTAAATGAGCATTGTGTTTCATCTTTCTTGAACCTATATATTCCCCGTCCGCTGTATAGAGCACTGCAATCTCACTGACCGGAGCATCTGTGGATGCAGATGTGGGAACAATGATAACAGGCAGGTCCACGCTATCGGCACAAAGCTTGGCGGTATCCAGCGTTTTACCTCCACCTACACCTACAATAAGAGCTGCGCTATTACTTCTCTCTGCATACAAAAAACTATCAATAATCACACATGCCTTTCCATAAGGTTTTGAATACTCCGGCAGGCGATTAAATTCTCCTGGTCCCTGAACGTACTTAAAAGGACTGCCAAAGGCTCTCGTTGTTGAATTAACCATGCTTCTTGAACACACTCCCCAAGCGTGTTCATCCTCCTTTCAAAATAACACAACCGCTAAGTTCCAGCAAATCACGACGTCGTTCTTTATCTGGACTTAGTATAATCTATGCGAAAATAATTTTCAAGTTTTTTCTGTTCATTATTACATTTTCTACATTATATCTAATTTTTTAGCATTTTATTGTGTATTATTTCTATTTTATCGCAAATTCCTTTAAATCCCCCACACCTTTTATTAAAATAATTTTCAGAAATGGTTATATATCGCGTATTAAAAAAATAAAAGCCTGAAAACAGAAACATCCCGGCACAGGTCTGCGATAACGCTTCCCCGTGCCGGGATACCTCTGAAAATTCCATATATAACGGTTAGCCTTCCATCTGCCGTCCCAGAAACCCGGCAGCCGTGGATGCCAGCTTCATCTCGGCGTCCCCGAACTTGGCCCTTGGCTCACGGCTCATGAGAGCCACGGCGCCAATGGCGTCGCCTTCGCAGATAATAGGCGCCACCACCTGAGCGCTGATTCCCTCCAGCTCCTCGTCCACTAACTGGATAAATGCCTTGTCTTCCCTGGCAGCGATGACAGTGCTGCGCTCATTGATGGCCTGTTCCAGCTGACGGCTGATATTTCTCTGGAGCAGGTCCTTTTTGGCCCCTCCTGCCACAGCTATGACCTGGTCCCTGTCCGTGATGCATACGAAAAGGCCGGTGGACTGTGCCATGGCCTCTGCATACTGCACGGCAAATGAGGTGAGCTCCATCATAGGCGAGTATTTTTTAAGGATGATTTCTCCTTCCCTGTCTGTGAATATCTCTAACGGCGTACCTTCCCTGAGCCTCAGGGTCCTCCGAATTTCCTTTGGAATGACCACACGGCCCAGATCATCAATTCTTCTGACTATTCCTGTAGCTTTCATAAACAAAATTCCTCCATTTTACTTTCTGTCATTTATCTTCTTTGTTGCCCGTAAATGTAGTATCTGTAAAACAGAGGAATTTATACTTAAAGTAACCTTCAAAGTAATTATGAGGCTTTAAGGGCAGGAACTTCTTTTATTTTTTTTGTGGTCGCCCCGGTCAGTGACCACTTCGTACCCTATGGACGCCATCCTTCGTTTTAATTCTTTAATATTGGCTGCCGCCTCCACGCCTGTGCTGATTTTATTGTCGTAAAGCATGTATTTTTTTCTCACTTCCATGGGGGACAGATTCGGCATTACCACATTGGCCCCTGCCATCACGCCCTGTTCCCTTCCATCCGGCTCTATGGTGCCCAGAGCCGTGGTGGCAGGCAGAAGCACATCCGGCAGCATGAGCCGCACAATGGCCAGCAGCAGAAGGGTCTGGCGCAGGGTGCCGGCAGGCCTGTCCTTAAAGGGGGTATCATGATGGGGGATAAAGGGGCCGATTCCCACCATCTCCGGCTGAAGGCCGTGCATAAATTCCAGGTCCTCCGCTATATGGGCCGTGGTCTGATACGGTGAGCCTGCCATGATTCCGCAGCCTGTCTGGTAGCCAATGGCCTTCAGGTTATGCAGACATTCCTTCCTGTACTCAGAAGACATCTGAGGCGGATGGAGACTGGCATAATGGCATGGGTTGGCTGTTTCATGGCGAAGCAGATAACGGTCTGCACCCGCATCAAACCAGCGCTTATAGGTATCGTACCCTTTTTCACCCACAGACAGCGTAACCGCACAGTCCGGGTACTGCTTTTTTATGCGCTCCACCAGATACGCAATCTTCTCATCCGTAAACCACGGATCCTCGCCGCCCTGAAGCACAAAGGTCCGAAATCCCAGCCCATAGCCAATGCTGCAGCACTCCATAATCTGCTCCGGTGACAGCCTGTATCGGGAAGCCTTTTGGTTGCTTCTCCTGATACCGCAATAGTAGCAGTCGTTTTTACAATAATTGGTAAACTCCATAAGCCCACGGACATATATCTTGTTCCCGTAATTAGCAAGGGCTGCCTCCCTGGCCTTTCCGTACAGATATGTGTCCTCCTCCCCTATGTTATCCAGCAGGAAACTAAATTCCTCCCTGGAGAGCATATGGGACTTGGCCAGTTTATCCACCAGCGTAATCACCCGCTCCATCATGCACCTCTTTCCATTCTTTCTTTCAGTCCCAAAGGCAGGACACAGGTATACGTCCTGTTCCTTAAGGTTAACGGATACAGCCTGACCTCCACCCCAAACGCCTCATTGAGATGTTCCTCGCTCAGTATCTCATCCGTTGGTCCGAACAGGGTGGTCCCATGGGCGGTGAGCAGCAGGGCTTTCTGGGATATGGATAAAGCGTGTTCCGGATAATGGGTGTTCACAACAGCGGATATATGCTTTTCCCTGCACAGGCGTTCAATGGCCTCCAGCACAATAAGCTGGTTCCTGAAGTCCAGATTGGATTCCGGCTCATCCAACACCAGAATGGACGGATTTGCAGCCAGCGCCCTGGCAATGAGCACCATCTGCAGTTCTCCGCCGCTGATGTGGCTGCAAAGCTTACCCTTAAGATATCCTATTCCAATCTCTTCCATACAGGCCTCTGCTATTTCCCAGTCCCTCTTTTTAGGCTGTCTGAAGGTGCCCAGATGGGCATTTCTTCCTAAAATCACCATCTCCTGCGTGCTGTAGGCAAAGGCCGACGCCTTTGCCTGGGGTACGTACCCTATCTTCTGCCACAGTTGGTTATATGGGATGTCTTTTATGTTGACGCCGTCCGCAAAGGTGCCTCCTGTGTTCCACTCCAGAAGTCCCAGCATACATTTGAGCAAAGTGGTCTTTCCTGCGCCGTTGGCTCCCAGGACAGACAGCACCTGGGGTTCATCCAGGGAGAAGTTTACATTTTTTAATATACATTCATGGGAGGAATAGCCGAATCCTCCGTCCCTTACCTCAAATATCATAAACGGATACCTCCTGTCTTTCTGAGGAGCAGTATGAAACAGGGCGCTCCTATAAGAGATGTCAATATGGATACAGGTATTTCCGTGGCCATGACCGACCTGGCCGCGGTATCAATCATAAGCATAAACAGGGCTCCCGATGCCATGCTGGCGGGAACCACTGATCGGTTGTCATTTCCGAATATCATGCGCACCATGTGGGGAATGAGAAGTCCTATCCAGCCAATCTGTCCGCACATGGAGACAACAGCCGCGGTCACCATGGCTGCCCCCAGAATCACCAGGCTGCGGATTCTCTTTACCGGAATGCCCAGAGACTTTGCCTCGTCCTCAGGAAGCGACATGGTATTAAGCTTCCATCTCAAAAGGAACAAAAGCAGGCTTCCTGCAAGGATAAAAGGCGCCCCCATAATAAGAGTAGTCCTGGTGGTGGATGCCATGCTTCCCATAAGCCAGTATGTAATGGACGGAAGTACGTCCTGGGGATCCGCCGCATACTTCACCAGAGATACCAGGGCGGAAAACAGGGAGCTGACCACCATGCCTGCCAGTATAACCATCAGCGGAGGAATGGTGCCTCTCACCTGGGCCACGCTCCAGGCCATGAGCACGGCCGCAACTCCTGTAATCATGGCAAGGGTCTGTATGCCGAAGGCCGGAAGACCTAACAGAATACCAAGGACAGCCCCAAAGGAAGCGCCATTGGCAGCTCCCAGTGTATCCGGGGTAGCCAGGGGATTTGCAAATAATCCCTGAAATGCCGCCCCGGCCGCCGCCAGTCCTGCCCCGGACAAAAGGGCCAGCACCACCCTTGGAAAACGGATATTGGATATGACCGTCCTCACCTGTCCCGACACCTGAACATCCGGGAAGGAACCAGGTATCAGCACAGCCGCCAGCTCCTTGGGAGCAATGGTAAACCGGCCGATTGCCATGGCCGCGGCCGCGGCTGCAAAAATTACTGCCAGGGAACCCAGGGTCCAGTACCGGTTCCAGCTTCGTTTACTTCCATTCATACGTTTATTCCACCCTCATATCATTCCGGCTTTGTGCATTAACGCCTATTTCTTATATCCGGCCGCTGCCTCCCGGCCAGGATGGTACATCCTCTGTACCTGCTCTCCGCTTAAATCCACGCCGTATAGTTCCTTATAATAATCCTTTACCTCCTGGGTCATGTCCACATCCGAAAACAGGTCCGGATATACCTGTTTTGCCATCCACAAAAGCGTCATGGGCGTATCCGTGCTGGGCGTATAACTTCTGTAGGTGCCGAGAGGAAGTTTATATACATTCTTGTCCTGTACCGCCTTTACCGGACTCCAGTCGTCCTGTCCAACCGCATTTTCATAGAGGTCCTCAGGCTGGACCGGGGTAAAGTTAGTAATAAAAATAATATCCGGATTCCATTCATAGACCTGTTCCATGTTGATAACCGCATTGGAATTCTCAGCCGCCACACCTTCCGCCACATTGCGGCCTCCCACTGCGTCGCACCAGAACTGTCCGAAAAATTTCTTACCCGAGGTCACCATGGTGGTATCACTGTAATTAAACAGGAACAGGATATCCTTCTTCTCCTCATCCTTTAAACCGGACACCTTATTCTG
>PPYE01585832.1_pt1 | contig 12101 bp, 5 predicted proteins | sample 1559881 | NCBI WGS metagenome assembly PPYE01 (sample SAMN08240022, study PRJNA423297) | Human gut metagenome, whole genome shotgun sequencing project.
GGTTTGGAGGGGGAGGGGGAACCTTTCTGAAGAAAGGTTCCCCCTCCCCCTCCAATCTTTCAATACAAAGAGCCCGTGCCGAGGAGGAGCAATCGGCACGGGCTCTTTGCGAGGGGTATGGAAGGAAGCGCCTTCGGAGGGGATGAAGGCGCTCCGGGGAGAGGGCTTATTCGGCGTCGACGAAGCCGCGGCTCGGAATTTCGGGAGAGTCGCTGCCCGCGATCTTGGAGAGATAGGTATTCCCAAGCGTTTCAATGTGTTTGGCCATGTTACAGAAATAATTGTCGTGGACCTGTTCTTCATCCAGGATGCGTTCGAACAGGCGGGCGCTCACGCTGTCGCCGTTGGTGCGACAGATTTCCAGCAGCTTGTTGTAGGTTTCGATGGTGTCGTCTTCCACCTTCACGTTGAAGGGGAATACGTCCATAACCTTCTGCCCTTTCGTGATCTTGGAAGACAGCTCGCTGTTCGGCTCGCCGCCCAATTCCTTGATGCGCTCGGCAAACTGTTCGGCATGGCGCATTTCGTCGATGGCGATCAATTTGATCTTGCTGGCGAATTCGCCATAGTCCAGGTCATCCAGATTGTAGTGCTGGTTCATGTACTGATGCACGGCATACAGTTCCATGCTCCGAGCCTTGTTCAACACTTCAATAACCTTGGCCACGCGTTCTTTTTTGGCGGCTTCCTGTGTCATTCCTTGTATCCTCACTGAAGGGTGTTATGCTCCTGAACTGGTTTCAGTGTGCGGCAGGCAGATGTTGTCTTCAATGATTATAATGAATTAGCGTTGAAAACTCTCATACGCTCCCGTAACCGGGCGGAACAATGCAAAAAGCCCGCCGGTTGTTCCGACGGGCTTTGGCGTTTGGGCTGCGGGAGGGTCAGCGGGGATTGTTCGCGTCGTAGTCTCTGAGCGCCATGCTGACGATCTTGGAAAGCCCGATGAGGGCGATGAGGTTGGGAAGGACCATAAGGCCGTTGAACATGTCGGCCAGCTCCCACACGAGGTCCACTTGCAGCACGGAACCAAGCACGATGAAGCCCATGACGATGAGGCGATACGGCGTCGTGCCCTTGGTGCCGAAAAGGTACTTGATGTTCTGCTCGCCGAAGAAATACCAGCCGATGATGGTCGAGAAAGCGAAGAAGAACAGGCAGATTGCCACAAAGGTGATGCCAAAGGACCCGAGGCCGCTTTCAAAAGCCTTCTGGGTCAGGGCGATGCCGGTGGTGGAGCCGTCGATGGAGTTGGTCACGAAGATGACGAAGGCGGTCATATTCAGCACGATAAAGGTATCCACGAAAACGCCGACGATGGCGACAAAGCCCTGTTGGGCGGGATACTTCACCTTGGCGACGGCATGGGCGTGCGGGGTGGAGCCCATGCCCGCCTCGTTGGAGAACAGGCCGCGGGCCACGCCGTAGCGCATGGCTTCCTTGACGCCCGCGCCGATGATGCCGCCCGTGGCGGCGGCGGGATCGAACGCGCCCACGAAGACCATCTTCAAAGCCGGGATGATGTGGGAGGCGTTGGCTAACAGGACGATAAGCCCGCCGAGCAGGTAGAGGGCCGCCATGATGGGCACGACCTTTTCGGTAAAGGCGGCGATGCGCCCCATGCCGCCGAAGAACACGAACGCGGCGAGCGCGGAGATGATTACGCCGATGAGCAGCGGAGGCAAGGAAAAGGCGGTCTGGAAGGCATCGGCGATGGAGTTGGACTGGACCATGTTGCCGATGAACCCGAGCGCGATGATGATGGAGATGGAGAAAAAGGCCGCCAGTTTTTTACTGCCGAGGCCCTTTGAGATGTAGTAGGCGGGGCCGCCGGTGACATGGCCTTGATCGTCCGTGGTCTTGTAGGTCTGGGCGAGTACGGCTTCGGCGAAGATGGTGGCCATGCCGAAGAAGGCCGCGATCCACATCCAGAAGATGGCTCCGGGGCCGCCCATGGCGATGGCGGTCGCAGCGCCCGCGAGGTTTCCTGTGCCCACCTGCGCGGCGATGGCGGTGGCGAGGGACTGGAAAGAACTCATGCCTTGCTTTCCGGCCCGTTCGCCGTGCAGGGTCAGTCCGCCGAATGTCGACTTAACGGCAAGGCCGAAACGGCGGATCTGGATGAAATCCAGTTTCAGGGTAAAGTAAATGCCCACGCCGCACAACAGCGGAATCAGGCAGTACATTCCCCACAGAAATCCATTGATTTCGGACACGATTTTGGTCAACTGTTCCATCACGGGACACATTCTCCTGCAAATCGAAGGTTACGGCGTCGTGACCGTACCCGCCCTCCTCCGGCGAGCGCGGCTTCCCGGACGGAAAAGACGCTTTTGCTATTCTAAACCGTCTAAGCCTTTGTTGAGTATAAGTAAACAGACGATTTTTTTAGAACGGGGAGAAAAAACTGTGCAAAACGAAAGCATATTTTTTAATATATTGATATAGTTATATAAAAAGAAGTTTGAACGGTGAGGGAGGCTATGAGGGGAGAATGGCTTTATCTTTTTTGTCGACAGAGGGTTGGCTCCAGTTTCTTTTTTTACGCAATCGATTGCGGGAAAGGTCCAAAGTGGGAACGGAAAAGGGGAACCCGTTTGTGCGGGGGACACGCTCCTGCCCGTGGAGATTATCATCTTGACGTCCGTTGCTCCCGAATTCATTATGCCGTCATGCTCGTATCCGTACTTTGTTCATGGTGCCGCAAGGCTGTCCGTTCTGTTTTCCGGAATGGGGCGATCCGTGCGTATGCAATGGGATTCGCCCTGTGCCTGCTGTTGTCCGGCTGCCTTTTCGGTTCGGGGAACAAGCAGGATACGCTGCAGCCCATGACCGATGAGGCTCCCAATCCCGCCCAAAAGACGATACGCTACAGCGTGAAGCTCCAGTCCGACCCGCAGAACGGCGATCTTGTTTCGGAACTTCGGGAGAACAGCCAGCTTGTCTGGCTGCATGACGATCTCCCCGACAGCCGCGTGGGGCTTGAGCGCCGGGCCCTCGAAGATGTGGAAACGGCCCGCAAGATTTTGCATTCGCAGGGGTACTATGACGGTACGGTGCGCCACCACATCAATTGGGAGGCGCAGCCCCCGGAAGCCTCCATCACGCTGAGGCCCGGCGAGCGGTATGTGATGGGGCCGACGAAGCTGCGTTACGAGCGCACCGGGCCAGAGGGCGAACCTGTGGACAAGGATTTGCCCGAGTCCGTCCGTGGCGTCGATTTTATGGAAAACGCTCCTGACACGCTGGAGGCGTTCGGGCTCGCCAAAGGAAGCCCCGCCGAGGCGCAGACCGTGCTCAACGCCGTTACCTCGGTGGTGACGGCCATGCGCAAGGCGGGCTATCCGCTCGCGGAACAGGGCAAGGCCCGGTACGTCATCGATCGTTCCACGCATACCCTTGAAGCGGACGTGCTCATCAAAACCGGTCCGCTCCTGCGCATGGGGCCGGTGCTGATCAAGGAAGAGAACGTCAGGCCGGCCGACAACCCCGACGCGCCCGGCGCTCCGGCGGTCAACGAGGATTATCTCAACAAGCTGAGCCCGTGGATTGAAGGGCAGTACTGGAACGACGACCTGTTGAAGGAATACAGGACCACGTTGCAGGAAACCGGCCTGTTCAGCGCCATTGATATGAAACCCGCCCGCCTTTCCCCCAAACAGGCGAAGGCGGCGGGGTGGACGGACAGATCGCTTGCCGAGGCCGGTTTTTCGGAGCTGCCTCTGGGGGATTCTCCCGATGCACCTTCCCCGGCTCCTCCGGCAGACCCTCCGGCGGGGGGAACCGGGAAGAAGGCGGCTGGCTCTGACATGCCGATCTGGATGACGAGCGACGGGACTACCCCGGTAAGCCTTACCGTGCGCGATGCGCCGCCGCGTACCGTGAGCGGCGGCTTGCAGTATTCGACGGATACGGGTTTCGGCGTGCGCGGGGCGTGGGAGAACCGCAACCTGTTCGGCGGCGGGGAACAGCTCCGCGTGACCGCCCCCATTTCTGAAGACTCGCAGTCGCTGAACGCCTCGTTCCGCAAACCGGCCTTCGGCATCCGGGATCAGGCATTGGTGGGCGAGGCGTGGGCCATCAACGAGACGACCGACGCCTACGACCAGAGTGCCTTGTCTTTCGCGGCGGGCCTTGAGCGGCGCTTCCGCAAGGACTGGCGCAACTGGTGGGCCAGCGCGCGCGTTTCGGTGGAAGCGGGGAGCCTCAAGGACAACTACCGGGGCAGGCGGACGTACAGCCTGCTCGGTTTTCCCCTGTCCGTGCGCCGGGATACGACCAACAGCCTGCTGAACCCGACCACCGGGACGCGGGTGACCCTCGAGGTGACGCCGTATACGGGCACGTTCAACGGCCCTCTGACCACCGTGCGCACCCGGCTGGACGCCAGCGGCTACTGGTCTCCGGGGTGGGATCGGCTTGTGCTCGCCGGACGTGCCGCCGCGGGAAGCCTCACTGGCGAAAATGTCCGGAATATTCCGGCCTCGTTGCGTTTTTACAGCGGTGGGGGCGGCTCGGTGCGCGGCTACAAGTACCAGTCGCTCGGCCCGCATGACAGGAACGGCGATCCGCTCGGCGGGCTCTCCTTTACGGACGTGAGCCTTGAGGCCCGGTTCAGGATCACCGAGTCGTTCGGCATCGTGCCGTTCGTGGATGGCGGCATGGTCTATGAGACCACCATGCCCGACTGGGGCCGCGATCTTTCGTGGGGCGTGGGCCTTGGTTTCCGGTATTATACGCTGATCGGTCCCATCCGGCTCGACATAGCCACTCCGTTGCAGGACCGCGACAACAACAAGGCGTTCCAGATTTACCTCAGCATAGGGCAGGCGTTCTGATGACCGTACCTCCCTCCCTTCGGCGCGCCGGGCGCATCCTTGGCTGGAGCCTGCTCGGGCTTGTCCTTGTCCTGTTTTTTGCCCTTGCCGGGGGCATGGCGTTTCTGCGCACCCAGCCCGGAGAGCGCTGGATCGCGGATACGGCTGTTTCCGTTCTGAAAAATGTGGGTATTGAAGCTCAGATCGGCTCGCTGGAAGGCCCGCTGCCGTTTTCTCTGCATCTGCGGGAAGTGCGGCTTGCGGACGGGCAGGGCGTTTGGCTGGACGTGCCCGAAGCCACGCTGCGCATCGGTGCCGGTGCGTTGCTGCGAGGGCATCTGCTGGTGGAGGAATTGAGTGTCCTCGATGCCAGTATGCCGCGCGTGCCTGAGTTCCCGCCAGCCGATCCGCCGCCTCCGCCGTCCGATCCCTTGGAGCTGCTGCGGCCCTCCTTCCTGCAGCCGTTGGCTTCGGACATTGCAGGGTATTTGAAGCTGGCGACGGTCGGAGAACTGCGCATCGAGCGGTTCCGGCTCGGGCAGGCCGTGGCGGGGATCCCCATTGAGGCGACGCTGGAAGGCTCCGGTCCGCTGACGGATTTCCGGAGTGAGCTGGAGTCCACGCTGTACCGTCCGCAAATTGAGAAGGCTGGGGGGACGGCTGAGCCGTTGCTGGCCCTCTCCGGCGCCCTGAACCTCGGCAACGAGGGAAACTGGCTGTCGGACGGCGTAAAGCGCCCGCAGCCCGAAGAGCGGCCCGACGCGGGGGTGGGGCTGGATCTGCGGCTTGCCGTCCCTCGCGCTGCCGGAAATGGCGGAGACGAGGCGCAGGGGGCGCAGGATGCCCCTGAACAGGGCTCGCTGCGGTTGTTGCTGACGCTGGCGGGCGCTCGGTTTTCCGTGCCCGAGCTGATGGCGGAGGTGCCGGGCGGGCTGGTTACCGGGCACGGGCTCTTTTTCGATGATGCGAAGGTCGGCGGCGATCTGTCCGTTTTGTTGAGCGATCCCGATGCGTTGATGCGGCTTGTCGCCGCGTTGACGGGTGAGGTGCAGGCCGGGCTGCCGCTGGCTTCGGCGAATCTTGAGGCCGCGCTGTCCGGAACGCTGGATGCGCCCGGGCTGGTGTTGAAAGCCTCGGTACCGGGAATCGTGCTGGATGCGGCGCAGCCGGATGCCCGTCTGGACGTGGCGTCTTCGTGGACGCTTGCCGTGCGGTCCCTGCTTTCCGAGCCTTCCGTAACGGCCGATGCGACCGTGAACCTCGGCGGCCCGTTTGTCCGGAAGGCCATGTCCGCCAATCAGGCCGCAAAAAACGGCAAAGAAGGCGAACGTTCCGGCGAAGTGCCGATCAGGTTGCATGTTGAAGCCTCCAAAACGGCGGAAACGCTTACGGTGAAGGCGTTGCGCGTGGAGTCTGAATGGCTCGCTCTGGCTGGCGACGCTTCGCTGGAAACGGCGACGGGCAAACTTGCGGCGGCGCTCCGGCTGGATATGCCTTCGCTGCGCAGGCTGGCGCAGTTCCCGCCCGTGGCGGCGTTGCTGACGGATTCGCCGTTCCGCGAACTGGCGGGCACGGTAGGCTTGAAAGCCGACGTGCGCCGCGACGATGCGTCATCGCCGTTTGCCGGGACTTTGAGCCTCAAGCTCGCGGATATGCGCTGGGGGCTTGCCCCGCTTCAGGATACGGTGGGCGAGACGGCTTCGCTCGGAGCATCGTTCAGCGCGCAGCTGGAATCCGGCTCCGCTTCCGTCAGCGATCTGACGCTCAAAGCCGGTCAGATCAGCGGCAAGGGGAATGCTTCCACCGACGGCAAGAAACTCGATGCGGCCTTGTCCCTCGCGCTGTCTTCGTTGAAGGGGATAGCTCCCTCCCTGTCCGGCCCGCTTGAGCTCAAGCTCCGCGCTTCCGGGCCGCTGCTTTCGCCCGGCGGCGAACTGACGCTTGCCAGCCCGCATCTGAGCGTGGAGACGGCCACGCTGGAGGGCTTGCGCGTGCGCCTCAACACGCCGTCCGTCGGCGCTGCGGGCGGCAAGGGTACGCTCGATGTTTCCGCCACGCTGAGGGATGCGTCCATCAAGGCGCTTCAGGCGGGCGCGCCGTTGCGCTTTTCCACGGAATGGCAGTTCGCGGCTGACCGTTTCAGCCTGCACAAGACCAAGCTCGACGCCCCCGGCATAGCGCTCTCCGGCACGCTGGACGCCCTGCCCGCCAAACGGCGGCTGGACGGCGGGTTCCGGCTGGCGGTCACGGACTGGGCGGCGCTGTCCTCGCTTACCGGCGTGCCCCTGGATGGTTCCGCAGCGGTTGCCAACGTGTCTTTTTCGCAGGCCAAAACGCAGCAGCTTGCCGCGGATTGGTCGTTCGGCGCGCTCAGTGCCGGTTCGTTTTTTTCCATGCGCACCTTCAAGGGCAATCTTCGGCTGGATGACCTGTTCGGCAAGCAGGGGATCGGCCTGTCCGCCTCCCTTGGGAACGGCTCCGCGTCCGATTTCCGCTGGCGGAGCGGCAAGATCGACGTGTCCGGATCTCTGAAAAGGCTTCAGGCGTCCGTGGCCCTCCAGGGCAAGACGTCCGCCGACATCGGATTGGCGCTCGACATTGCCGGGCAGAAGGCGCAGGTGGAACGCCTCACGTTCACGGACAGGCGGAAACGGACGCTTGTGGGCGTGCGTTTGAATCGGCCCGTCAACATTGCCTTCGGCAACGGGCTGTCCGTGGACAACCTCGATCTGTCCGTGCTGCCGCAGGGCACGCTGACGGCCTTGGGGAGCCTTGACGGGCGCAAGCTCGCCCTTGAGGCCCGGTTGCGCGACGTGGCCATCAATATGGCCCGGCTGTTTACGGACGTGCCCGTGCCCGACGGCCTGCTCAACGCCGCCATCGCCCTGTCCGGCACGCCGTCGCAGCCGAGGGGCACGCTGGACGTGTCCCTCAGGAACATCGCCTTCCCGGAGAGCGACATGCCCCCCGCCGCCGTGGATATCAACGGCACGCTCCAGTCTTCCGCCCTTGTCCTCAATGTGAAGACGGACGGCATGGGTACCTCTCCGGCCACAGGAACGCTTTCCCTGCCCTTGAGTTTTTCCGCGTCCGGCGTGCCGTCCCCGGCGCTGGACAAGCCGTGTTCCGGCAACGTCAACTGGGAGGGCTCGCTGGCGTCGCTGTGGCGGTTCGTGCCGCTCGCCAACTCCAGCCTCACCGGGCAAGGCTCCCTCAATGCTACGCTGTCCGGCTCGCTGTCCGCTCCCGAGCTTTCCGCGTCGCTCAAGATCGAAAAGGCCGCCTTCGAAGAGATCCTTCTCGGCCTCGCCCTGTCCGACATCAACCTTGATGCGTCTCTCCAGTCCGGAGGGATGTCCCGTTTGTCCCTTTCCGCTACGGACGGGCAGGGCGGCGCGATCAATGTCAACGGAACCGTCGGTCCGCTGGCGTCCGGCCTGCCCCTTTCGCTGCATGGGACGATCAAGGAGCTTGCCCCGCTGCACCGCAACGATCTTTCCGTCACCCTTTCGGGCACGGCGGACATCGTCGGGCCGGCGACGTCGCCCGATGTGCGCGCGGCCATCACCGTCAATAAGGGGCAGTTCCAGATCGTCAGCTCATTCGGCACCAGCATCCCTACGCTGAACGTTGTGGAGGCAGGGCAGGAGGAGAGCACCGCTTCCTCCTCCGGATCCGGGCCGAAACTTGACGTCAATGTGCTCATCCCGAACCGTTTCTTTGTGCGCGGCAAGGGGCTTGAGAGCGAATGGAAGGGCAACCTTCAGGTTTCCGGACCCGCGACGAATCCCGTGGTCACGGGGTCCATCAATTCCATCCGGGGGCAGTTCAGCCTGCTTGGTAAGCAGTTTACCCTGAGCCGGGGCGACGTCGAGTTCAGCGGGGCCACGCCGCCCGATCCGCTGCTCAACGTGCTCGTCACCTACGCGGCGGCGAATATCACCGCCGAAGCGACCGTAAGCGGCCCGGCCTCGTCTCCGACGCTGACCTTGTCCAGCCAGCCACCGCTGCCGCAGGATGAAGTGGTGGCGCAGGTGCTGTTCGGGCAGAGCGCATCCAGCCTCGGGCGCATGGAGGCGATCCAGCTTGCCGCCGAACTCGCGTCGCTGTCGGGGTTCGGTTCCGGCGGCATGGGGGTTCTCGGCGAAGTGCGCGACACGCTCGGTTTCGACGTGCTCCGGTTCGGGAGTATGCAGAACGGGCCCAAGCAGCAGACGAGCCGCAATGTCGGCCTGTTGCAGCCGCCGGGACAGAACAGCGGGTCCAGCGCGCAGGAGGACTCCATCCCATCCCTTGAGGTGGGCAAGTATGTCATGGACAACGTCTATGTCGGCCTAGAGCAGGGGATGAACGGTGATGCCAGCGGCGTCCGCGTTGAAATCGAGCTTGCCCCCAATCTTAACCTCGAAGGCGTTTCCACGCCCCAGGGCTCCGAAGTGGGGCTGAACTGGAAGAAGGATTATTGAGGACGGAAAAAGAAGAGTGCTTCATCTTTTAACATATTGAAAACTCTGAACAGGGATTCGATAAACACAAAAGTCTTTGAAGAGGAGAGGGCAGGGTTTGGGGAGGGGGAGGAGAGACTTTCTGAAGAAAGTTTCTCCTCCCCCTCCCCAATGCTTCTCTCCCCCTTTTCCTCTTAACGTGCGGTACGGGTCGCGTTGAGGACGGCGAGGAGGGCGACGCCGACGTCGGCGAAAACGGCCTCCCAGAGGCCGGAGAGCCCGACGACGCCAAGGACCATGAACAGCCCCTTGATGCCGAGCGCCATGACGATGTTCTGCCAGACGACTACGCGGGTCTTGGCGGCGATGGAGAACATTTCCGGCAGGCGCGAGGGCGAGTCGTCCAGAATGACCGCGTCCGCCACTTCAATGGCCGCTTCCGAACCGAGGCCGCCCATTGCCACGCCGACACCGGACATGGCGAGTACAGGGGCGTCGTTGATGCCGTCACCTACAAAAAGTACGGACTGCCGGGGGCCGAGCGATTCCAGCTCGGCGGCCTTGCCTTCGGGGAGCAGCCCGGCGCGGTACTCGTCGAGATGCAATTCCTTGGCGACGATGGCGGCGCTTTCGGGGCGATCGCCCGTCAGCATGACCAGCCTTTCAATACCTTGGCCGCGCAGGGATTCGATGGCGGGAGCGGATTCGGGCCGCAACACGTCCGATACTTCAATGGCCCCGAGATAGGCATTGCCGACGGCGACATAAACGACGCTGCCCTGACCGGCGGAGAGCGAGGGCACGCTGATGCCCGCATCCTGAAGCAGGAGCGCGTTGCCGACAAGGAGCGTCCGCCCCTTGTGCTCTGCGGAGAGGCCCTTTCCGGGGATTTCCTTGGATTCCACCGCTTCCAGAGCAAAACCGTGCGAGCCGGGAGCCGTTTTCATGATGGCGCGGGCGATGGGATGCGTCGAGCGGCTTTCCACCAGCCGGGCGGCGTTGAGCACGTCTTCCTCGGAAGCTCCCTCGGCGGGCAGGACGCGGGTTACTTCAAAGACGCCTCGGGTCAAGGTTCCGGTCTTGTCGAAAGCCACGGTCTTGATGTTGTGCAGGGCGTCGAGCACATGCCCGCCCTTGACGAGGATACCCTTCTTGGACGCGGCGCCGATGCCGCCGAAGTAGCCGAGCGGAATGGAGATCACGAGCGCGCAGGGGCAGGAGATGACCAGCAGGACAAGCGCCCGGTACAGCCATTCGTCGAACGTCCCGTGCCCGGCCAGCGGCGGGATGACCGCCACCAGCGCCGCGATGAACACCACGGCGGGCGTGTAGTAGCGGGCGAAGCGGGTGATGAAGCGTTCGATGGGGGCCTTGTTCGCGGAAGCCTGCTCGACGAGCTCGAGGATGCGGGCCACGGACGAGTCGGCGAAACGGGAGGTCACTTCCACGGTTATCGCGCCCTCAAGGTTGACCGTCCCGGCATAGACCTGCTTGCCCGCGCCCACGGACACCGGCACGGATTCGCCGGTCAGGGGGGACGTATCCACCTGCGAGGAGCCGGTCAGAACGGTTCCGTCCAGCGGGATTTTTTCGCCGGGCTTCACAAGGATGCGCATACCGGGCCGGATTTCCGCGGGATCGGCGTCGTTCACCATCTGTTTGCCGTCTTTTTCCTCAATCAGATGCGCTACTGTGGGCCGGGCCGCCAGCAGCGCCCGGATGGAGCGCCTCGAGTTGCCCGCCGCGCGATCCTGCAAGGCTTCGCCGATGGAGTAGAACAGCATGACGCCCACGGCCTCGGGCAGTTGGCCGATGGCCGCAGCCGCGATGGTTGCGCCGCCCATCAAGGTGTATTCGTTGAAAAAGTCGAACTTGAGCAGGCTTTGCAAGCCCTTCTTGAGGACGGACAGGCCGCAGAGCAGGTAGGGGATGCCGAAGAATACCGCCTTGGCGACGAACGGGGTCAGCAAGGCGTCGAGGCGTTCCTCGAAGATCATGCCGACGGCGAACAGGGCTGCGGCGATCCAGAGCTTGTATTCGGAACGGAACAGGGAGGGCTGCGGTTCGCTGCTTTCCGGAAGCGGTTCGTTTTCGTCCATCTCGGAGAACAGGGTGCCCGGTTCGATGGCGTCCGCAAGGCGGATCATCGCCGCGAGTTCGGGCTGTTCGCCTTCGACGCGCAGCCGGGCGCTGTCGAGGTTGATGGCGGCGGATTTCACGCCGGGGAGACCCGCAATGGCGTCTTCGATCCGGGCGGCGCACCCGGCGCAACGGAGATTGTGTACGGCGTAGCGCTTAGTCATGGTTTTCCTCTTCTTGCGGCGCGTTTTCGAAGCGCTGGGCGAGCGAATGCACTTCAAGGGAATGGAAGCAATCGGATTCTCCGTGCCCGAAGCCGCAGGCTTCTTCGGCGCGCAGGATTTCCGCGATGCGGGCTTCATCCTCGATGATGGTCGGATCGTTGGCGAGGGAATCCTTCATCCATGCCAAGGCTTCCCGGATATTGGGGCGCGGGGAGTCGTCCGCAAGCCGGTAGTAGACCCAGCGGCCCTGTTTGTTGCTTTCGATGAGGCGGGCCTGCCGCAGGATCGACAGGTGCTTCGAGGTTGTGGACGGGGCCAGATCCAGAAAGGCTGTGACTTGGCATACGCAGAGCTGGCGGCCTCTCAGGGCCATGAGGATGCGTATGCGGTTTTCGTCGGCAAGCGCGCGGCAGGTGGTCAGGAAGTCGAACATGGCGTTTTCCTTTTTTGGGGGAGAGATGGGAGGAGTGGTGAGCCGGGGGAGGGGAGAAGGGCCCCTTTGGAAAGGGGCTCCTTCTCCCCTCCCCCGGCTCACC
>PPYE01294040.1_pt1 | contig 12100 bp, 16 predicted proteins | sample 1559881 | NCBI WGS metagenome assembly PPYE01 (sample SAMN08240022, study PRJNA423297) | Human gut metagenome, whole genome shotgun sequencing project.
CGAAAAATGCCGAACTGGAAGAATCTCTTGCATCGGCGCAGAAGGTCAGCACCCTAAAGCAGATCGAAGACCTCAAGCTACGGCGCGACTATGACAGTGCCGTGTCGATTTTGGAGCAGATACCGCCGGAAGTATTGGATTTTTACAAACAGCCTCATAAAAAAGGAAGGGAAAATGCCTATGATCGATGAGTGGAGCGGTTTTGCAGACCTGCTGGCCAACCTGATTGAGAAATACGCTTCGGAGTTAGATATTGAGAATATGCCCACTCCTTTAGCACCTTGTGATAGGATGAGCAACGCCGAAGTAAATCAAAAAGATTCTGATTCCAAGCAGGAAGTAGTTGAAAGCAAAATCGCCGCATGATATAATAAACGTGATATAAGTGTCCAAACAAGAGGGCTGATCTACTCCCTGTCCTCTTGGAACATAAAAACGGAAGCAGATGGGAGCGTGAACAAATGGTGGAAGACAAGAACAGACCGGACCAGAGCCAGGGCGAGATTGTAATTTATCAGGCCGAAGATGGGATCACAAAGGTAGAGTGCCGGTTTGTAGACGAGACTGTTTGGCTGACACAGCAGCAGATGGCGGAATTATTCCACACGTCCAGAAGCAACATTGTGGAGCATATCGGCCACATCTATGAAGAAGGCGAACTAGATGAGGTTTCAACCTGTCGGAAATTCCGACAGGTTCGACTGGAGGGCAACCGGCAAGTAACCAGAGAGTTGCCTTTCTATAATCTGGACATGATCATTTCTTTGGGGTACAGGGTAAAATCCTTGATTGCCACCCAGTTTCGCCGGTGGGCCACTGAGCGCCTGAAAGAATATATGATCAAGGGCTTCACAATGGACGATGAGCGCCTGAAAAATTTGGGTGGTGGCAACTATTGGCGCGAACTGCTGGAACGGATTCGGGACATTCGTTCTTCGGAAAAAGTGATGTATCGTCAGGTGCTGGATTTGTACGCCACCAGTGTGGACTATAACCCCAGGAGCGCGGAATCTGTTGCGTTTTTCAAAATGGTGCAGAACAAGCTTCATTATGCAACGCATGGACATACGGCTGCGGAAGTGATCTATGAGCGGGCCGATGCGGATAAGCCGTTTATGGGGCTTACCACCTTTTCCGGCGATTTCCCCACGGCAAAAGATATTGGGATTGCCAAGAATTATCTGACAGAGGAAGAACTTCGGGTTCTGAATCAAATGGTATCCGGTTATTTTGACTTTGCCGAGGTGCAGGCCATCCGTCACCGGCCCATGTATATGAGCGATTATGTGGAGCAGCTGGACAATATTCTTCGGGCGACCGGTGAAGAAGTGCTGACCCATGCAGGAAAAATCAGTCATGCACAGGCGATGGAAAAAGCAAAAGCGGAATATAAACGCTATCAGGCACAAACTCTTTCCCCCGTGGAGGAAGAATATCTGAAGACCATTAAGCAGCTGGGAAAAGCGGCCAAGACAGAGGCGGAAAAGCAGGATGATTCTTCTGATCCAAGTTAAGAATGACCAATCCGCTTTTTGAATTGGCACCACATGAGGAAGATTACGATGCAGAAAGAAAAGATTAGAGTTTACACCTATACCAGAGTTTCCACCGCTATGCAGGTAGACGGCTACTCGCTGGATGCTCAGAAGGCCAAAATGAAAGCCTACGCAGACTATAACGATTATGAGATTGTTGGGGAATATGAGGACGCGGGAAAGTCCGGCAAATCCATTGAAGGACGGGCGCAATTCAGCCAGATGATGGAAGACATCAAATCCGGAAAAGACGGCGTGTCTTATGTTCTGGTGTTCAAATTGTCGCGCTTTGGCAGAAATGCGGCGGACGTGCTTTCTTCCCTTCAGGTCATGCAAGATTTTGGCGTCAATCTGGTATGTGTAGAAGATGGCATTGATTCTTCCAAAGACGCGGGCAAATTGATGATCTCTGTCCTGTCTGCTGTGGCGGAGATTGAGCGTGAAAATATCCGTGTCCAAACCATGGAGGGCCGAATCCAAAAAGCAAGGGAGGGCCGCTGGAACGGCGGCTTTGCTCCCTATGGGTATCGGCTGGTGGATGGGAAATTGATGATCAACGAGGAAGAAGCGGAGGCAATCCGAGTCATCTATGACCAATATGTGCACACGGATATTGGCGCAAACGGAATTGCAAAATATTTGGAAAACCACGGCATCCATAAAATTCCCCGGCAGAATGGAAAGAATCCCCTGTTTGACGCACATTTGATTCGCTTGATTTTGAAAAATCCGGTGTACTGCGGCAAGATTGCCTATGGACGCCGCAAAACGGAAAAAGTGCGCGGCACAAGGAACGAGTATAAACTGGTGGAGCAGGACAACTATTTGCTTGCAGACGGGCAACATGAAGCGATTGTTTCGGAAGAAGTCTGGCAAGCGGCGCAGGTGAAGCTGCTGGCACAAGCAAAAAAGTATGAACACGTCAATCGCGGGAAGGACGAGCATGTACATCTTCTTTCCGGCATTGTAAAGTGCCCTGTCTGCGAGGCAGGAATGTATGGGAACAAAAGCATCAAGCACAAAGCAGACGGCACCAAGTATAAGGATTTTTACTACTACGGTTGCAAGCACCGCTCCATGATACGTGGGCACAAGTGCGATTACAAGAAGCAGATTCGGGAAGAACTGCTGGACGATGCCGTGGCAGAAGTCATTGTAAAGCTGGTGAGCAATCCGAAGTTTGCTGCCATGATGCAGGAAAAAATCAACATGAAGGTGGATACTGCTGCCATTGACCAGGAGATTGCAAACTACGAGAAGCAGCTTCGCCAGCACTATTCCATCAAAACAAAGCTGGCAGAAGAAATTGACTCTCTCGACCCGGATGACCGGCATTATGTCCGGCGCAAGGCTGATCTTGATGACCGCCTTTACAGGATGTATGATAAGATTGAAGATACAGAATCGTTGTTGATTGCCGCCAGAGCTAAAAAGCAGGCCGTTGAAGCAGAAAAGCTGACCGGCGACAATATCTATAAAGTTCTGATTTATTTTGAGAAACTGTACGGCGTGATGAACGATGTGGAGCGGCGGCAGCTGATCGAGGCGCTGATCTCTGAGATACAGATTTACCCGGAGCGTCAACCTAATGGACAGTGGCTGAAATCCATCAAATTTAAGCTGCCGATCATTGAGGAGGATATGAGTATAAGTTTGGACAATGAAGAACAAGTCGAGACTGTATGCCTCTTGAGCAACCGAAAATCAAAGCCTGATACTCATGTGGATCTGACCTTGGATATGGAAGACTATTACAGGATCAAAGATCAGGAGAAACAGTCAAATAAATAATACACGGAACTTAAATCGGCAGCTGCTGATGCGTGAATGCATTGGCAGCTGTTTTTGCGTTGCGGCGGATTTAAGGGAGGTGGTGCCGTTGGACTAACGGCCGATGACTGGAAGACAAAGGCATTTCTAAAGTAAATATTCATTTACGGTTTAAGGAGGCACATCTATGACGATGAAAAAATTCAGAAATATGAAAGTCTATGAGCAGAGCGGATATCAGTATAAATCCACACCGGCCATCATGCTGAAAGGGCAATGGCTCCGTGAAGCTGGATTTGACTGCGGGACATCTATCACTGTCACTTGTGAGGAGGGGCGGCTGGTGATCGTTCCGAGAGAAGAAGCAAGCTATGTGGATGCTTTTGAGGAAAGCGGCAGGGAAACGGCGGATAAGGTTGCGGAAAAGAAAGGACGGTATTGATGATGGGAAAGATTTATGTTATCGGATCACAGAAAGGCGGGGTGGGGAAAACCACCTCTACCCTGAACCTTGCATACGCACTGCAGAAACAGGGAAAGAAATTGCTGGCTGTAGATTTTGACAGCCAGACGAACCTTACGGCCTGTTATGGGATTGAAAATACAGGGGAACTGGAAAATACCATCGGCCATCTGATGATGGCGGCAATAGAAGATGAAAAACTCCCTGCTATGAAGAAATGTATCCAAACAAAGGATGGTGTGGATTTTATCCCTTCTTCTATTTATCTGTCTGTGGCGGACGCAAAGCTGCGGCTGGAAATGGGAGCGGAAAAGATCCTGTCGGAGATCCTGGAACCACTCAGGGAGAAATATGATTACATTCTGATTGATACCTGCCCTTCCCTGGGAATGCTGACCATCAATGCCCTTGCGGCGGCTGATGAGGTCATTATCACGGTAAATCCGCAGCTTCTGGCGATGATGGGGCTGCAGGATTATCTGCGGACGGTAACAAAGATCCGGCGCCGGATCAATCCGAAACTTAAAATCGCAGGCATCCTGATGACCATGTGCGAGACGAGGACGAACCTGTGCAGGACATTGACGGAGCAGGTGACAGAAAGTTTCCAGGGGCAGATTCGGATTTTTGATACGAGGATTCCCCATACCGTGAAGGTGGGGGAAAGCATTTATTACAGCATGCCGGTGGAACGGTACAGCCCGAAGGCAAGCGCAGGCATTGCATACAGAAAATTTGCGGAGGAGTTGATTTCTATTGAAAGCTAATGGGGCAAAGAGAAAGATTTTTAATGACGCGATTGATTTGCTGGATCAGATGGAAGAAGCCACAGTAGTTCCGAAGAATGCTGTTCGGATGCTGCCGGCAGAGAGTATACCGGAAATGACCAGACGGAGATCACAGATAAAGGGAATGCCCCAGACAGCCATACAGAGCCAACAAAGAAAAGCCATGCGCTTACAAGAGGCGCTGATTACTACAGGAGGTAAGGAACTATGACTACACAAAGCACGATAGATAAGCTCATTGAAATGCGCCTGACTTCTATGTCAGATGCATTCCGCACGCAGATGGATGATCCCCGAATGAAAGAGATTCCCTTTGAGGATCGTTTTGGAATGCTGGTGGATATCGAATATAGCAACCGCAAGAGCAATAGCCTGAAACGTCTGATCAGGGGAGCTGGATTTGACCAGCCGGACGCATACATTGGAGATATTAACTATACTTCCGGGCGCAAGCTGAACCGATCGTTGATTGAGCGGCTTGCAACCTGTGAATACATCACAGAACACAGAAACCTCTTTATTACCGGAGCTACCGGGAGCGGCAAGACCTATCTGGCATGCGCATTCGGGATGGAAGCCTGCAAACAGCGTTACAAGACGAAGTATGTCCGCCTGCCGGATCTGCTCCTGGAACTGGAGATGGCTCGTAACGGCGGCACATACAAAAAGGTTCAGGGGAAATACGCCAACCCGGTTTTGTTGATCATTGATGAATGGCTTCTGCTGAAGCCGACAGAATCCGAACAGCATGACATTTTGGAGCTTCTTCACAGGAGACGCCGGAAATCATCCACTATCTTCTGCTCCCAATATGATTCCGATGGCTGGTATGATCAGCTCGGTGGTGATGATAGTCCCCTCTCAGAAGCAATCCTGGACCGCATCAAACATGATGCATACAAGATCAACATCGTCCCCACAGATCCGGCGAATTACCGCTCCATGCGGGAAGTATATGGATTAGATCCAGCTTTAAGCGAGTAAACTCACAGATGACACTCAATTAAGTGCGGTATCCCTGTTCCGGAACAGCGGTTTCCTGCCGCCGGATTAGCGGTATCCGTTCCTCCGGAACAGCGGTACTCCCGCACAAGAATATTCACCTAGGGATCAGCAGAGCAGCGCTGAGTAGTCGCTAACACCATAGAATAGGCATCATGCTGACTACTTTATCGCAGATGGTGTCCGCTGCGCCGCGTTGCGATCGCTGGGCTCCGCATTTATTTATCTAATAGCTCGCAAAGCTTGATAATACGTCCAAGCAGTAAAGCCGAAAGCACAGTACCTACGCCAAGTCCATAAAATGAGCTGTGATTGAGCAGACAAAGCAACGCGCTGATGATGACCATGGAGATATCAAATGCATTTTTGACAGCTGAAAAACGCAGATGAAATACTTCCGAAATCGTGTTTACGATGCCTTCTGTAGGCGCCAGCACCATTTTGCTTTTGACACATAGATAAACACCCACTGCTGTAAGGAACATAGTCAGGCAAAAGCACACAAATCGGGCAGCCAGTCCGAATGCCAGTTCAGGGATAATCAGATCATATACGTCAGTCAATAGCCCGAACACAATGGAAAGTGGTACCTCCAGGATAAAAACAAGCGTCACTTTCTTTGACATCAGACATTGTAACACAACGAAGATCAGATAGCAGATGATCGATGCCATACCGAGCGAAATATGATAAATTTCTGAGATTGCGTACATCACTGAGCTGAACGCAGCCACACCGAGATCAAATCGAATGTTGAGTACAACGCTCAATGCGATGCAATTCAAACCAATTATGTACCAGACCGACCGTTTGAACATCATAACACCCTGGTTCATTCTCCCACCCCCTTCATGTCATTCGCCACACCACGAGAGGATTCATTTGCTTTCTTTAAATTATCAATCGCCTGCGTTACAAGAAAGAGGAACCGTTCCCTATCCCGGTCTCCTATATTACTTAACAGTTGATTGCCTGTGTGCGCACAGTTGCTCTGCATTATTTCAAATAATTCCATGCCCTTTTCAGTAAGCGATACTTCTTTGTAGCGCGCATCTGTCTGTGAAATCTTTGTCATCAGCAAATCCTTTGCAACCATACGTTCGACAATCGCTCTTGCCGCCTGATGCGAGATGCCAAGGTGTTCTTTTAAATCAACAGCAGACCGGTTGCTGCTGCCCTGGAAAAAGCGCAATGCATCCGCTTGCTCTGCGGTCAATCCAAGCCCCTTGAGATCTTCATTGCGGTTTCGAATGATTTGGTTTGCAAGCTGCAATATTTTTCTCGCAAGGACATATTCAACTTCCACAATTATCATCTCCTCAAAAATATACAACACATTGTATTTTAGATGATTATCAAAGATTTGTCAAGCCAAAGGGTAAATGAAAAAACAGGAGGAGCTGGCAACTGCTTCAGGAAAGGAAAACCTTAAGTAATTTTTCATTGAGGTACAGAGCTGCAAACAGCCGCTTTCTGCGGACAGCAGGGCCGCATTTCCCGGACAGTCCGGGCCATATTAAACGGACAGCCTGGGATATCAGCAGGGCAGCACATACACGTCCACCAGGTTGCCGATGCCCACCAGCACGAAGATGAGCACTTTCCGGCAGATGCCCTTGAAGCCCACGGCGCTGGACAGCTTCTTGTCCGCGATGGCGCACATCACGCCGGTGATGTAGTCCACCAGCACGAAGGCAATCAGCGCGTAGAGAAAGCCATCCACGCCGCCCAGGTACCAGCCCAGAAAGCCGCCCAGGGCGGAAAAGGCAACCTGGATGCTGACCCAGATCGATTTCATAGTCTCGTCCTCCTTTGTTTTGAATATGGAAAAGACGCCCCCAGCGGGAGCGCCTTTGTCCTCATGTCAGCCATTCCGGTTTTTCCGGGATGGTTTGTGTGTTGGTACCATTCAGCCATGCCTGGTACCAGGTTTTTAGTTCCGAGAGCTGTTCCTCCGAGAGGGTATCGTACCAAAGCTGCCCCCGGTTGATGACGGGAAAGCACTCGACTTCCCGCCGCTTTCGGTATGCGTCCTTTGCGGCTTCCGCCTGTTCCGCTGCGGCCTGTGCGTCATCAAAGGCCAGGATACCGTCCCGAACCTGATAGGCGGTGAAGTGTTCCTCAAAATGCGAGAGGTCATCCGGTTCCTCCGTTTCCACGGCGTCCAGCAGATCGCCCTCCAGGGCGTAACTTTCCACATAGCCCTGTTCGTTCAGTAATACCTTCATAGCCCCTCCTCTTAGTTGACGCCAAACACGCGGTTGATCTGTCCGGCTCCGTTCCCCATAGCAAGCGTCACCAGGGAGCCGGAATAGGATAAATTAAAGGATTTGTAGTTGGACTCGTCCGCAATCTGAAACGCGACTGCCGAGGTGGTCAGCATGATGCGCGGCACCACCAGGGACGCGCGGGATGCCGTGCTGCTGGGCCGGCCTAGGCTTCACCGGCCTGTTCCGCCGTAAAGCCGGCGGTGGTGAAGGCCGCGTCCAGCTTGGCCTGCGGGTTTCGCAGCCACTTGATAATTTGCCGCTCTGTCTTGGGCTTCACGCTGGGATTACAGATTCGCCGGTGTGTCTCCCAGACCTCTGTCCAGAATGCGACATCCTCTACGGTCGGCTCCGGTGTATCCAGGCCGAAGCACCACCAGTCCGGGAAACCCTGTAAGCGGGCGCACTCGGTGGGGGTTAGCCGCCGCACGGTATAACCGCTGTTCACGGCGGTGGGGTCTTTATAGTCCCGTGCCATCAATGTAGGGGCAGTCTCTTTTTCGACCTGCGCATAGTTTCCGGTGGTCATGGCATAGACCACAGCAATTCCGCCCTGATTGCACCCTGGGTTGCCGCCTCCGGTGTCGAGAGTGCGGGATGTCTGAGCCTTGTAGATCCCGGCATGGGGATTATCCGACAGCATGGCTTTGGACTGGTCGGAGCAGATGCCGAAAGGTACCGGCTCGAAGAGCATCTGGTCATTGTTGCAGGAGAGCGTGGCGGAGCGGTCTTCCTGGATGAGCGGCCCTTTGCCGCCGCCCTCGCACCCGGAGCGGATCTTCAGCACCAGCGGCACATTCATGCCGCCCGTCCCCATGCGGGAGGTCAGCGTCTGGACGGTACCGTCATCGGCAATCTTGATGCGGCTGTCGATGGGGTGGCTTTCTAATGCAATCGCGGCGGGAACCACTCCTGCCCGAAGGGTGGGAGCACGCTCCTGTTCGAAACCGATGCCCCGGCTGTCCGCCGAATGCTCGGTGCAGAAGCCGGCGGCATCCAGCACACAGGGTGGGTGCCCATGGTTCTCTGCCCGGAGGGTGGCGGCGACTTCGCTTGACACATCCATGCAGGAGCCGCCCTGGTCGTTCAGGCAGACGCCTGCCGCTCCAGCGCCAACCGCAGAATCTCCGGCAGCTCTTTGCCACGCACGGAAGCCCTCCGCAGAATACCCTGACAGGCCTTCGGACTCAAATAGTACTTGTCCGGCACCCCAGCCTGCAAAATCTGCGACAAGGTAGATGCGGCGTCTTCGCTGGGGGACTCCCCAGTATTGCGCGTCAAGAGTGCGGTACGCAACGCTCCATTCCTCTCCCAGGTATAGGTCGGCGTAGGGCCAGAGGTTTTTCTCAGGCATAGGCACCTGGGCGCCCGGTTCCTTGATCCCGATGACCGCTTCGAGGACGGCTTTGAAGTCTTCTCCTTTGTTGGAGCTGAACGCACCGGGGACGTTCTCCCATACGATGTATCTTGGGTATCTGCCATGGGTGGCCTCCCTCATTTCCTGAATAATACGGATGGCCTGGTAAAAAAGGCTGGACTGTTTCCCGTCCAGACCGGCTCTCCGTCCGGCGATGCTCATGTCGGTGCAAGGGGAGCCGAAGGTGATGATGTCCACCGGCTCAATCTTCCCGCCATCCATCTGGGAGATGTCGCCGTAGTGCTTCATGAAGGGGAGCCGCTTGGTAGTCACCCGGATGGGAAACGGCTCGATCTCCGAAGCCCATACCGGGGTAATTCCGGCAAGCAGTCCACCCAAAGGGAAACCCCCGGAGCCATCGAAGAGACTGCCGAGGGTCAAGGTCGTATTCAGTTCCATGGGCGCCTCCTCAGAATAGCGGGATTTCATCCGCATCGTTCCCGGCCACCTTCTCATAGCGGTAGGTCAGCCCATCCCGCAGGAGGGACACATCATCCGCCTTGCCTACCTGTTCGATGTACCGCTTCACGATGACATCGCAGAACTTTTCGTCCAGTTCGATAGTGCGGCAGATGCGGTCAGTCTGTTCACACGCGATGAGAGTACTGCCGGAACCGCCGAAGGGGTCCAGCACAATGGCGTTGCTCATGGAGGAGTTCAGAATGGGATAGGCCAGAAGCGGGATGGGCTTCATGGTGGGATGATCCTTATTCTTCTTGGGTTTGTCGAACTCCCAGATGGTGGACTCTTTCCGCCCGGTATACCACTGGTGCCGGCCTTTCTTCTTCCAGCCGAAGAGGATCGGCTCGTGCTGCCACTGATAGGGTGAGCGGCCCAGCACCAGGGACTGCTTCTTCCAGATACACGTCCCGGAAAGGTAGAAGCCGGCGTCCGAGAACGCCTTTCGGAAGTTCAGCCCCTCGGTGTCCGCGTGGAACACATAGATGGAGGCATCATCCGCCATGGCTTCCTCTGTATTCTGAAACGCCGCCAGCAGGAAATCGTAAAAGGCGGCGTTCTCCATATTATCGTTTTTGATCTTCCCGGCGCTGCCCTCGTAGTTGACGTTATAGGGTGGGGCGGTGATGACCAGGTTGGCCTTCAGACCGTCCATCAGCCGAGCGAAGGTTTCTGCCTTGGTGCTGTCCCCGCAGACCAACCTGTGCCGCCCCAGCGTCCAGACATCCCCAGCCTGACGCTGACCGTCCATTCCAAAAACCGCTATCAGCTGGCCCATCTGCTGGAGTACGGCCACGCGAAGCGGAACGGAGGCCGGGTGGAGGGCAAAGCCCACATCGCCCCGGCGGAGGAAAAAGGCATCCGGCAGTTGGAGGAAGAGATCGAAAGGAGCCTGAGGGATGGATAAACTTCTGGAAATTTTGAAAAGCGCCTGTTTTCCCTATGCCTATGACCATTTCGCGGAAGGGGAAGCGCCGGATCCGCCCTTTGTCTGTTACCTGCTTCCGGGGAGCGATAACTTTTCTGCGGACGGGAAGGTCTATTACCGGATCAGCGAGGCGCGGGTGGAATTATATACGGATCAGAAGGATTTCGCCGCGGAGGGAAAGCTGGAAGACGCTTTGGACGCCTGCGGCATTTTTTATGAGAAATCGGAGACCTGGATCGACAGCGAGAAGCTGTATGAGGTCCTGTATGTGTTTGAAATGCCGATAGACGGGGAAGGCGCATACAGGACGGATAAGGAAATGGAGGGAGCAGGAAATGTCTGCAAAGAAGAATAAGGTAAAATTTAATATCTGCAACGTGCATTACGCGTTGATTACGGTGGATGAAGACGGGGAAGTCACTTTCGGGACGCCGGTGGCTATGCCGGGCGCGGTATCCCTGTCCTTGGAACCAAACGGCGAGCCGTCCAATTTTTACGCGGATGGGTACGCCTACTATACGATCTCCAACAACATGGGCTACGAGGGGGATCTTGAACTGGCCATGGTGCCGGAGAGCTTCCGGACGGATGTGCTGAAGGAATCCCTGGATGACAACAGCGTGCTGGTGGAGAGCGCCAATGTGGAGACAGCGAACTTCGCCCTGCTTTTTGAGTTTGACGGGGATGTGAAGAAGATCCGCCATGTGCTGTACAACTGCTCGGCGGCAAGGCCGAACATTGAGTCCGCGACCAATGAGGAGGAGATCGAGGTACAGACGGAAACGCTGGCCATCACGGCGGCGCCCCTGGCCAACGGCTATGTGAAGGCGCGTACCGGGGACAGCACCACGGATACCGTTTATACGGGCTGGTATACAGCGGTGTATCTGCCGGAGGTGACGCCGGATACCTCCGGGACACAGCAGTCCAGCCAGCAGGGGACAGATGATGAGACAGGAGGGGAGACCTTATGAGCATGAAACGGAATATCATGATTGACGGGCAGGAGGTTCCTTTTAAGGCCTCCGCCGCTATCCCCCGGATCTACCGGATGCGGTTTCACCGGGATATTTATAAAGACCTGCGGGATCTGGAAAAGGGGATCGATAAGAACGACCCGGAGAATTCCAACCTGGACCTGTTCTCTTTGGAGATGTTTGAGAACATCGCCTATGTGATGGCGAAGCACGCCGACCCGTCCATCCCGGATACGCCGGAGGAATGGTTGGACGGGTTCAACACCTTTTCCATCTATCAGGTGCTGCCCCAGATCATTGAACTGTGGGGACTGAACACCCAGACGGATGTGCAGGCTAAAAAAAACTTCGTCCGACTGACCGGGAAATGACAACGCCGCTGTTCCTCCTGCGGTGTGTGCAGCTGGGGCTGTCTATCCGGGATCTGGATCTTTTGACCATCGGGATGGTGAATGATATGTATGTGGAGAGCCGGAACGATGAGCATAAGTATG
>PPYE01662448.1_pt1 | contig 12098 bp, 9 predicted proteins | sample 1559881 | NCBI WGS metagenome assembly PPYE01 (sample SAMN08240022, study PRJNA423297) | Human gut metagenome, whole genome shotgun sequencing project.
CACCTCCACCACCCGGACGCTGTCCTTCCGGGTGCGGCAGCCCGCCGCCTGGATTTGGCGTTCCGCCTCGGCCCGGTAACGCTGGGGCGGCTCAATGAGGTGGAAGTTCTGCTTGCTGCGGGTGAGGTCAATGTCGGAGTTGCTGGCGTATTTCTCTTTCCTGCGCTCGTTGTGGGCCTCGATGTTGGTGATCTCTGGCCCCTTGTATTTGGCAAAGCGCATAATGGCGTATTGCAGTTGGCTCAAGGACAGCCCTCCTTCTTGATAGTTGAATCAGGTTGATGGCGGGCATAACAGGGACTTCCTTTCAGGTGTTAAGTATGAATTTCGGTAGCGGCTACCAAAATTGACGGTGATATTTTTCGCACCCTGTTACGGGTACCGCAAAGTAACATTTTGTTACTTTGCCGGTAATCGTTACGTCATCGGTCGAAAGTGGTGCTGGACAAAATGTCCAGCACCAACCAAACTAAAATCAAGTGGTCATTTTGACCACTTGATTTTTGATACATCCTCTTTTATCAGTTGGTCAAAATGACCAACTGATTTGTATAAAGGGATAGAAGGTGTTCCATCTCCAATCAAGTTCTCAAAATGGGAACTTGATTGGAACAGATTGGTCTGGGTCAAAATGACCCAGGCCACTTCAGTACCATAAAGGATTACATATATGGCGCGTTTTGGGTGATTCGCCATGTACGTGCGTACAGAGCTAGTACATATACATACCAGTGGGAGGTAGACATCTCGGTGTCCCCGTAAGTCAACGGACAAAATCTGTCCGTTGACCTCCTCGCATCCAGCTTGAACTTCTAAAGATTATATATGGAGCATTTTTGGGTTTTTGCCATGTACGTGCATACGATAGCATGAATAATCTGTAGCGTCAGATAGGTTGTGCTTGGTGGGTGGCTCTCCTTTCCGAGATATTATAGTTATGTGGTGCGGATCAAATTGATCCGCACCACATTTCCGTAACGGAATAGCGATCGGTGTTACTACTCTGGCGGTCAAATCGAGCAATGCCACTTTAGCATCGTAAAGGATTTGCGTATACAGCGCGTTTTGGGGATTTCACTATGTACGTATGTACCGGGTCTATGTAGTCGTATACAATGAAAAGCTCTAAGTGCCTTTCTTCATGGTCATAAAGTAGGTGTGGACATTTTGTCCGCACCTATAAATAATACAACGATTTCACGTTGTGACTTCACTTTAATATGGGGTTATTCCCACTTTTGAACAGCTATTTTTCTATATAGGAGAAATTTCTCGATAAATTATAGGGGTCGGTGACTCGCCGTCCCCTTTCTAATAAGGGTGAGGGCGTCGTGAAGGACGACACTCATCCCATTTGGAGCAATAGGTTTGATTTTTCATTTGCTTGTGACCAATTTGGTCACAAGCACTTCAAGGGAGTAATGGAAAATGACGCCCTCTGGAGCCTTTCGCCGAATAGGGCTGTACTGGCCTCGTACATACGTACATAGCAGCCGCACCGAGCCGCTGCCTGCGGCAGAAGCAGCCGAGCTGGAGCTGGGGCCGCCGTCCAAATTTGCAAGCGGGCTGCGACCCGCGCAGGAAATTTGGCTAACGGCAACCCGGACAGCGCCTGTTTGGTACATACGTACATAGCGAAAAGGCCAAGTTCTCCCATATACAGAATTACCGGCCCCAGGACGGGGGAGTAAGTTCCGGCCTCACCAGCGCCTCGATGCCCAGGTAGCCCCACACACGGCGGCCCGCCGCGTTGGCGATGGTGTTGGTGTGCTCCAGGTTATACTTTTTCAGGTTGGCCATCACTGCATCGCTGAAGCTGCGGGCTTTCAAGGGGAACAGGTTGTTCTCCTCGCACCACATCCGATAAACGGCGTAGAGGTCTTTCGAGCTGATGGCGGCGTCCGCCTTGAGGCGGATGTAATCCTCCGCCTCCATGAAGTCGAAGAAGTTGTTGTTGTCCCGCCTGGACAGCTCCCGGTTTTGGCGGGCGCGGTCGCTTTCGGTGAACTTGAAGCGGTTCTTCACCAGCCTTTGCAGGCCCTCGAAGGCCCACAAAAGAATCCCTTCGCACTCGGCGGCCATCTTGTCGGCAAGGTCGGGGTCGTCCACCCGGTTTGCGGGCCGTTCCTGGGTGGTCAGCACCAGCTGGCGGCGGTAGAAGCCGTCCGAGCGGTCGTAGAGGGCCTGCAAGTCCCCGTTGCTGAAGGCCAGCAGACGGGCATACATCCAGCCCTGGTAGCTCTGCTTGCCCTTCCGTTCCAGGTCCATCTGCCCCTGGGCGGTGACGATGGACTTCACGTAGTTTGTCTGCCGCAGGGCCTCCATCCGCATATCGTCGTCCACACAGAGCAGGATGTGCTCCAGGTCGGCCCGGGCAAAGCGGTTCTCCGAGATTTTCCCGATACTGCCGTCCTTCATATTGGTGCCAAATAACTTGGCCAGCACCGCGCCAATTTGGCTTTTGCCTTCGCCGCCGCGGCCCTTAATGACCATCATCCGCTGGCCCTTGTTGCTGGGAATCAGGCAGTAGCCGATAAATTCCTGAACGGTGGGAATATCTTCCGGGTAGAGCAGCTCGGACAGAAACCGCAGCCAGTGGGTAGGTTGGGCCGCATTGGGGTTATACCTGACTGGCAGCCGGTTGCGGACCACGTCGGGCTTGCCCTCGGTGAAGCTGCCGTCCAGGCGAAGGGTGCCATTGGCCAGGTGGATACAGCCCGTATCCGGCCGGAAGTCATCCACCTGGGCGGAGAGTTTCAGCAGGTCCAGAATGCTGCTTACCTTGCGGGCTACGTTGTTGCTGGCGTAGTCTCTCAGTTCTGCATAAATGGTACTCCGCAGCGGCATTTCGTCGGTCACCCGGCCATCTTCGGTGAAGAAAAAGCCGTTGCAGAAGACCATTTTGTGGGTAGAGGTAAAGGATTCACAAAAAACAGCTTCATTGATCCGGTAGCCTTCCTCCAGCCAAACCGGGTCATGGGAGCTGGGCCAGTATTTGTTTTTCTTCATGCGGCCTCCTTGGTTTTCGGCTTGTCCAGCCGGGCCTCGAACTGGGGCAACAGCTGGCCGGACAACAGCTGTTTGGCGGCCCTGGCCTTCTTTTCTGCGGGACCGTAGCTCAGATGGTCAATCAGCTGGTCTACCAGGCCGAACATCTGCAAAGCCTCTACAAAGCGCTCGTCCAGAGGCTCCTCCGGTGAGCGGGGAGAGCACTCCGCTTGCCACCGGGCCAGAAGGTCGCGGTAGTCATGGAGGACCCGGGTACAGTAGGCAATGTCCTCCAGTTCCTGGTCGGTGGGTTTGGCAGGCCGTCTGGGTAGGATGACAGATCCCGCGGGAGGCCGGTTCGGGTCCAGGCCAAAGTCGGCGGCCAGCTTCCTGGCAGCCTGCAAACTGCTCAGGTCAAACAAGCGGGCGGTCAGGTCGATGACGTCCCCGGTGGCCCCGCAGCCGAAGCAGTAATAATAGGTATCGTTCAGCTTCATGCTGGGGTGTCGGTCCTCATGGAAGGGGCAACAGGCCATCCCGGTGAGTGTGGTGGACAGGCCATACAGTGCGGCGGCCTGCTTGACGGTGATAGAAGTTCGGACGATTTGGAAAAGATTCATTTACACCTCACAATCTTATTGGGGTGATGGCAGGTGTACCTCGAAACGAGGGATACCCGCCCAGACGTATGTATATTCTGCCGGTCTCCCTCACTGCTTTCTGACAGGCAACCGCTCATCTCTGAGGGCGCTGTGCCATCCCTTTCAGGCGCTCGCTCCGGTAGAGGTCATCGCGGTTTGGGCAGTGAGGACGGTCATTCAGATTTCACTGTCCTTTATCTTACCAGAAAATCCAAGGGGTTTCCGTATGTCCAAGAGGTTGGAAATTTGCTTCAAAATGCCCCGATTTCCACGCTCTTGGACAAAGCAGCCGTGATATGGTATACTAAAGTGGTAAATTATCGACCCACCCACCGGATGGAGGTAACAGATGCACACAAAACTGACTTTAGGCGAACGGCTCAAGGACCTGCGGATTGAGCAGGGTTATACGCTGGAAGAACTGGCAGCTCAAACGGGCCTATCAAAAGCGGCCCTTGGCAAGTATGAAACCAACGAGTCAGGAGACATTAGCCTGTTTGCCATCACCAAGCTGGCGTCCTTCTACGAGGTAACGACAGATTACCTTTTGGGTCTTGTGGAAAACAAAAAGTGCCCAGACACAGTCATTGCGGACGTGCATCTGAGCGATGAAGCAATAGAAATTCTAAAAAGCGGAAGGATAAATAACCGGCTTTTCTGCGAGTTGGTCACCCACCCGGAGTTTCCACGCCTAATGGCAGACATGGAGATTTATGTGGACGGCATGGTGTCCATGCAGATTCGGAATCTAAATACGCTTTTGGAATCGGTCAGAAGCTCTATCATAGAGCGCTATAACCCGGCAGAGGACACGACCTTGATAACCCTCAAGGCCGCGCAAATCAACGAGGACGAATACTTCGCCCGTGTTGTGGGCAACGACGTGGAGCGAATCTTGCGTGACCTCAAACAGCGGCATTCCATGGACAAGTCCAGCGCGCCGGCAGAGGCTGCTTTGGATGAGTTCAAAGGATACGTGGAGGAGATTTCACAGGTCGAGGGCAGCAAGGTAAAGAAACTGATGATGCTGTTCTGCAAGCAGACCAAAATCGTAACCGCCCCATAATCCCCCGTCTAGCAAAGCGGCGGAAGAAGTGAGAGAATAAGAAAAAGAGACAAATGAGATTAGAGGTCTCAGAAGTCTAAGAAGTGCCGGAAGTCTCAAAAATCTCAGGAGTCTCATAAGTCTCACAACGGGAGCGGAAAAATGGGAAACGAATATGAGAACTTGAAAAAGCAGAGATACCTGCAGTTTGTGCAGCAATGCGCCCGGAGTGGAAAAAGCAAACGGGAATGGTGCAGGGAGAACGGTGTCAAATATTCGACCTTCATGCGTTGGCAAAGGCAGCTTCGGGAAGAACTGGCCGGGGAAATTCTGGCAGCGCAGGAGATCGTACCGGTACAGGTGGAACTTCCGGAACAGGTTTCGCGGCAGAGTGCAGAAACACTTCCTGCGAATTCTGCATCTGCGGTTTGTGGAGAAGGGATCGAGATCAGCACCGGGAGCATCCATATCCATCTGCCAAAGGATACGCCGGCAAGCTATCTGGCCAGCCTGGTGAAAGGACTGGTCTGAGATGTTGGGAGACATCCGGCAGGCAAAGAACGTCTACATCGTCTGCGGGTATACAGATATGCGGAAGGGACTGAATAGTCTGGTCCCCTTCATCCAGCAACATTTCAAGCTGGACCCATATGCCAGCAGTTTATTCCTGTTCTGCGGCAAGCGCTGCGACCGGCTGAAAGCATTGCTGTGGGAACCGGACGGATTTGTTCTGCTGTACAAGCGGCTGGACAACGGCCGGTACCAGTGGCCGCGGAATGCGCAGGAGGTCAGGCAGCTGACCTGGGAGCAGTTCACCTGGCTCATGCAGGGATTGAGCATCGAGCAGCCCAAAGCAATAAAACCCGGCAAACCAAAAGCCCTGGTCTGACTTTCCACACAGCAGTCCATTTTTGCGGAATATTCTGACTAAAGAACGCCTGTTTTTCACAGGAAAAATTTACACCTGCAAAGGCCCTGAAAAGAGCTGGTTTTGTAGCTTTTTTCGGGGCCGTGCTGTATAATGGGAACAAGAAACAAGGGAGTGGAGGAAGACAGAAATGACAGGGTTTGACACAAGCAGGCTTTCACCGGAAGTTGCCGCCTACATCCGCTCCCTTGAGACCAGAGTAGAAAAAATAGAGGCGTTGGAAACAGAGGTTGCAGCATTGCGGGAAGAGAACCAGCAGCAGAAGAACCAGCTGCTGAAAATGCAGTCTCTGAATGAGCAGCTGGTGAATCTGCGCAGGCGGACATTTGGGCGGTCCAGCGAGAAGGTCCAATATGTAGACGGAGAGCAGCTGGATTTCTTCAATGAGGCAGAGACTTGCAGCGACGCCGGCGCACCGGAACCTGGAAAAACGACACCGGTCAAGGCGCACACCCGTAAAGAAAAACGTACCAAAGCCGAGCTGACCGAGGGACTGGAGCACAAGAAGGTGCTCTGCGAGCTTCCGGAAGACCAGCAGCTCTGCGCCAGATGCGGCAATAAGATGGTGAGGATCGGGGAGAAATACCTGCGTTCCGAACTCATTATTATTCCGGCTCAGGTGTCGGTAGTGGACTACTATGCGGCAAGCTATAAGTGTGTCCATTGCGAACAGGAAACGGGAGAGAGCTACATTCTGCAGGCCCAGGCTCCTGTGCCGGTCATGAAAAAGAGCATGGCGGCTCCTTCCACCGTGGCATATGTCATGCAGGAAAAATTCGAGAAAGGCGTTCCGCTCTACCGGCAGGAGCAATATTGGAAAGGCCAGGGTGTGGAGCTGCGGCGCAGCACCATGGCCAACTGGATCATCCGAAGTTCCAGGTGGTTTATACCGCTGTGGAACCTGCTGCGCAAAGAGATGCTGCAGCAGAGCATTGTAAACGCCGACGAAACCAGATGTCACGTCCTCAAGGAAGATGGGCGTGAATCCAAACAGATGTCCCAGATGTGGGTCTACTGTTCGCCGGAAAAGAAGATCGCACTGTACCAGTACCATCCGAGCCGTAAAGGGCAGGTAGCCAAAGAGATGTTAGGAGATTTCTCCGGCTACCTGCAGACCGACGGCTATTCAGGTTACCATTGTCTGGACCGTGTGACCTATGTGGGCTGCTGGGCCCATGCCCGGCGCAAATGGGTAGACTGTTTTGTGGATGGCAAACCCGTAGCTGGCAGCAAGTCTGAAACTGCGTTCCAGCTTATTGAGCAGATGTTCCAGCTGGAACAAACCTGGGAAGACACAGCGCCGGAAGAGCGCCGCAGGCTCCGCAGCGAAAAACTCAAGCCAATACTGGACCGGTATTGGGAATATCTGGCCAGCTTTGAAGCGGCAGAGGGAACAGCCCTTTACAAGGCTCAAAACTACTCGCTGAATCAAAAGCAGGCTCTGGATGCAGTGCTCCTGGACGGCCGGCTGGAGCTGACCAATAACCTTGCAGAGCGGACGGTCAAGCCCTTTGTCATGGCACGCAGGAATTTTCTGTTCTGCGATACCGCCAAAGGTGCGGATGCCAGTGCCCTATGTTTCAGCGTGATCGAGACCGCAAAACGCAACGGTCTTGACCCGTTCGGCTATCTCATGTTTCTATTGCAGGAATTGCCCAAACTGGGCCCTGACCCTGCGGAAGAACAGCTTCTGCCTCTATTGCCCTGGTCGCCAGACTTGCCAGGCTATTGTAAAATCAAGCAATGAGAACTTCCGGGCTCCTGAAAGGGAGCTCTTTTTATATGCCATCTGTACATTTCAACGCATTGAAACGGATTTTTACGTAAAAACAATCTGCGGACATTTTTAATTTATGATGATATCGGGTTCCTTGCTTTGGATGTTGCAAAGGAGGCGCGTATCATTGAATTTGAAAAATGTCCTGTTCGATCTTTTGCGGCCCTTTGGCATCACCAACAACTACACGGGCTGTTCGCAGCTGATCCGGGCGATCGAAATCGTCCTCGAAAAGCCGGATGGTATCCAGGCTGTTCACAAGCAGATCTACGCTGTGATCGCAAAAGAATACGATCTGCAGCCCAGGTCTGTCGAAAGCAATATCCGGACGCTGTCCGACATTGCATGGAAAAACGATCCTGCCAGACTGGTACAAATTGCAGGATACCCACTGGACAATCGCTCGTCTGCTGTGCTGTTCATAGAGATCTTTTCCAACTACATACAGAGAAACTACCTGGAAGAAAGAATCCTCACTTGACCTGTATAACCAAAATCGTTTAACAACATCCCTGGAACCCCGAGCTGCCGCACTTGACACGGCAGCTCTTTTTGTGTCTAAAAGGATTAGAAAGTGCTGCTCTTATACTGATGGGATCTGCTGAGACGGGGAATTATGGGGCGGTTACCCAAAATCAACTACAGCAAACTGACGGACGATGAAAAGCATTGGCTGGTAGAAATCTGCAAGAAATCAAGCCTGCTGAAGGGTGGGACAAGCCAAAGAGGAAAACAGCCGAAGAAATAACGTACTTTCGATTTCCCATTTTGGTAAATCGATCTTCATAGACAGAGGAAACGGCCGCTGCGGCGGGGCTTTTATATACCTTTGCTCCACAGACGGCAAAAGACTGGCAGCCTGCGCTTTGCGCAAACTGCCAGCCTTTCTTTTGGTGCTTATGTCACCAGAGAGCCGGACTAAACTGCCCGCTCCGCCGCCGTCTCCTTCGCAAAGGTATAACACACTAGACTTTGTAACCAAAGTCGTGTGCCAACAGGGATGCTACTCGCCCCTATTGGAAACCCAGAGCCAAAGAGGGGAACCCCCTCTTTGAAATCACCCCGGCCTTTTCGCATTCCCAATCAATAATTGAATACACAAAGCCCTCAGCACCGGTCAATGTATTTTTCCGGTGCTATTCTGTGTGGGCGCTAAATCCAAATGGCCCGCACATCTCTGCCAATGGCAGAGGCATACCGTATGGTAGAAAAGGTGCCGCCATACTTGCGCCCATCATAAACAGCAATCACACGATGAGAATGATCCACCATATAACGGTTCCGTTCCATATAACAGGAGGGGATATAGCTTTCACGGATCACAGTTACCCGGTCGCAAACAAGAAGAAGGCGTTGAAACTCCCTGTTTGGAGTTTGCATCCGGCCCCGGTAGGGGATGGCCGCTTCCAAAGACAAGGCCGGGTTGCGTTGCTTTTCCTCTGCTACGATAGCTGCAAACAGCAAGTCAGAGCCATCCGCAAAGCCTGAAATGAATCGGGTATAGCCGTCCGCAATCGCTGCCTGGATTTCTCGGTACAGGCTGTACTTGACGGCGTTGATTTTGCTCCCAGGTATGTCACGATGTCCGGTAACACAACACGTTTTTGAATCCATCTGGATGCCTCCTTTTGGTCTGCTTCCCGTATAGGCAATATTGCCTATAACACTTTATCTCCATTATAGGCAATAATGAAGATAAAGCAAGACCAGGATGGAGGGAAGCTGGATGATCTCATACGCTCCTTTATGGGAGACCATGAAAAAGCGCGGAGCCACCACCTACACGCTCGAGTTCAAGGGCGGGATCAGCAGCTCCTCGATACGAAGATTGAAAGCCGGCGAATCTGTGTCGACCAACACACTGGATGCGCTGTGTAAAATACTGGACTGCACACTGGATGAGATCATCACATATCTGCCAGATAAGCAAACATAAAGGATGGAGCTTTAGCCCCATCCTTTTTACTTTGTGCCGGTCAAACTGCCAAATCACTTGCCCTTTTTGTTGATGGTATCTTACAACTCTGCTATAATAGATAAAAACTATAGATATCCAGGGCAGTGAGGAGGGCGATACCATGGCGTCTAATTTTGATTTTTTGTCAAAAGATTTTCCAGTCCTCGCAAATTTTGGACAACTGGCAGAGGAATACTGCCACAGTGATCCAAACTCTTGCCTGATGAAGTTGGGGATGATTGGGGAAACCATCGTCAACCTGATGTTTACCTACGATCGAATCTCGCTCCCGGAGGAAAATACCGCAGTCAAGCGGATTGATACGCTTTATCGTGAAGGCCTGCTGACACAGGATTTGGCAGAGATTTTGCACACGCTCCGAAAGGTGCGCAATAAGGCAGTCCATGAAAATTATTCGTCCGAGGCAGACGGTGTGGCACTTCTGCCAATGGCATACAGCCTCTGTGAATGGTTTATGCAGACCTATGGTGACTGGAATTATCAGCATCATGAGTTTGTGCCGCCCGTTCCCGCAAAGCAGGCGAGAACAGCGGACAAGGCAGCCGAGGAGCAGAAGGAAACCCGCCTGGCGCAGGAGGCAGAGGCAAAAGCGGCCCAGACAGAAGCGATTTCCAAAGACAGCCGCCGCAAGCGTGTCAGCCAAACGGCCAGCCAGCGTAAGCGCCCGGAAGCTGAGACGCGATTCCTGATCGACCAGCAGCTCCGGCAGGTGGGCTGGGAAGCAGATACCGAAAACCTGCGCTTTTCCAAAGGCACCCGCCCAGCTAAGGGGCGGAATATAGCAATTGCTGAATGGCCTACAGATTCCACGGTTGGAAACTATGGGCGGGCCGATTATGCTCTTTTTATTGGGCTGCAGATGGTGGGAATCATCGAGGCAAAGGCAGAGCATATCGATATTCCATCAGTGATCGATTACCAGGGAAAGGACTATCCCCGCAATATCCGCCAAGAGGATGCGCAATATCAGGTTGGGAGCTGGGGAGAGTATAAAGTTCCGTTTACCTTTGCGACCAATGGCAGACCCTATCTGGAACAGTATAAAACCAAATCCGGCATCTGGTTTTTGGATCTCCGCAGGGCCTCGAATGTGCCGAAGCCGCTGCGGGGCTGGATGAGTCCGGACAATCTTTTGCAGCTGCTGAATAAAGACACAGATGCAGGCAATAGGGCATTGGAACAGATGCCCTTTGATTTACTGCGGGACAAAGACGGGCTGAATCTTCGGGACTATCAGCTGCGTGCGATTCAGGCCGCAGAACAGGCCATTATAAACGGAAAAACAAGCGTTCTGCTGGCCATGGCAACCGGCACCGGCAAGACACGTACTGTGCTGGGCATGATCTACCGGTTTTTGAAAACAGGCCGCTTTAAGCGCATCCTGTTCCTGGTGGATCGCACTGCACTGGGAGAACAGGCTTTGGACGTATTCAAAGAGGTGAAGCTGGAGGAGCTGATGCCTCTGGCAGACATCTATAACATCAAAGGTCTGGAGGACAAGGAAATCGAGCGGGAAACCCGTGTCCATGTGGCGACTGTGCAGGGAATGGTAAAGCGCATCCTCTACAACGATGGGGAAACCATGCCTGCGGTCAGCGACTATGACCTGATTATTGTGGATGAGGCCCATCGTGGGTATCTGCTGGATAAGGAGATGGGGGATACTGAAATTCTCTATCGGGACCAGCGGGACTACCAGAGCAAGTACCGCAGTGTGATTGAGTATTTTGACGCGGTGAAGATTGGATTGACGGCCACGCCGGCACTCCAGACAACCGAGATCTTTGGTCAGCCGGTTTTCAAGTATACCTACCGCGAAGCTGTGATCGAAGGATATCTGGTGGACCATGATGCACCCCATGATCTTCATACCCGTTTGCGGGATGAGGGCATTCACTATCGCCCTGGCGATACGGTGACACTCTATAATCCGGTGACTGGTGAGGTTACCAACAGTGAGCTGCTGGATGATGAGCTAAATTTTGATGTAGAGCAGTTCAATCGAAAGGTCGTTACCCGTCCGTTCAACGAAACCGTTCTAGCTGAAATCGCCAAGAGCATTGACCCTGAGAGCCCCGAGGAACAGGGGAAAACCCTGATCTACGCAGTGGATGACGACCATGCTGATATGATTGTGGATATCCTGAAGAACATCTACAAGGAATACGGCGTGGATAACGACGCCATTATGAAGATCACCGGCAGCGTGGGCGGCGGCAATCCCAAAAAAGTACATGAGGCCATCAAGCGGTTCAAAAACGAAAAATATCCCAGCGTCGTTGTTACGGTGGATCTGCTGACCACCGGTATTGATGTTCCTGAAATTACCAATCTGGTGTTCCTGCGGCGGGTGAAATCCCGTATCCTGTTCGAGCAAATGCTGGGCCGTGCGACCCGTCTTTGCCCGAAAATTCACAAGACACACTTTGAGATTTACGACCCGGTCGGTGTCTATGAGTCTTTGGACCCGGTCAATACCATGAAACCGGTGGCGGTCAATCCATCCGCTTCTTTTGGTCAGCTGCTGGATGGCCTTGAAGCGCAGAAAGAGGAAACACAGATTGCCTTTCAAATTGACCAGATCATCGCCAAGCTCCAACGCAGGAAACGAAATTTGGACAGCAAAACCATGGAACACTTCGTCAGTATGTCGGGAGGAATAGACCCCACGCAGCTGATCCGGCAGCTTAGGCAGGAGACCCCTGAACAGGCCCGAAACCACATCCTGGCCCATCGGGATT
>PPYE01759423.1_pt1 | contig 12098 bp, 20 predicted proteins | sample 1559881 | NCBI WGS metagenome assembly PPYE01 (sample SAMN08240022, study PRJNA423297) | Human gut metagenome, whole genome shotgun sequencing project.
ATCTATTTGTTTTATAATTATCTGACAACTTCAACAGGGTTCCCGTCATCGTCAAATATACAGTGCCTCTGCTTATCACTCTTCCTATAAAGAAAATGGCCTGCTTCCCTATCGTGACATGGCTTGCAGACATATTCCAGCCGGTTATGATTAAGGGAAATATCTGGATTAGAAATATTATCAGGCGTGAGTATAATTGTATGATGCACCATATATCCCAGGCGCTCATGGCATCGTTGGCACAATCCCCCATCAATAGATATTCTCTCTGAGATAAAGGCTTTCCGACATTTCCGCCACTGCCCCGAATCGTAAAACGCTCTCGCAAACTCTTTTGCCATCAACCTCATTCCTATCATTATTTTGCAAAATAAAAGCACTAGGTCAAATCCCTAGCGCTATAATCCTAATATAATATTTTACTTTCTAACGAGTAAAGCTTCTCAGATGGTTCTGCAATTAATACACCCGACTCATCGTAATAATAAATATACGCTTTCTGTGTATCCTTAAGTGCCTTATACTTTTGACAAATTGCCGTTATAGTTGTGTTGACAGCCAAGCAGTAACTTGCCTTATCCTTCTCTTCTGCTGAATACCAGATTTCATCATCCAATGTAATCTTATAAGTTCCTGTTTCTGTATCCTCAATATCAATAATATTATCCAATCCATGAATATATTGAGCGATTTCCTTATTCATCGATTCATAATCAACTTTAGGCTTGAGAGCATTAAAAAGTGTAACCAAACTAATTATAATCACAATAACGAAAAATAAAATTAGTACTAACCATTTCTTTTTTTCAGCATTCACAATACTTCCCCTCCTTTTTTTTGATTATACAACAAAGTCTAACAAATGAAAAGCCTACGTTGCAATCACAAATATGATCTTACAGGAGGTCCCGGCCGCCCTGAGTTTCAGGCGCCGGGAAATGGGCAATAGAAAAGGCCCCCGTTTCCGGAAGGCCCAATTCGCTAAACATTCCCTTTTATGTACTCTTTAATAAATGGAACGAGTTTCGTAATATCTTTTATAACATATTCTGTCGGATAATGAATCACCATCCATTTTATCCCTAATGATTGATGGATAACAAAGTCTCTTTCTCCTTCGGCTCGAATATCTGAGTGGTATAGCTTCCCATCAACCTCTAAAACTACCTTTATTTGAGGGATAACAAAATCCACTTTATACTTTCCAATTTTCTGCTGTGGGACTATTTTATATTTGTTTTTCAAAAGCTCAATTGCAACCATAGCTTCCGGTATGCTTCCGTACTGATATGACCTTCCTTTAGCAACCTCGACAGCTTTTTCATAGCTTTTAAAATCCTTTACCGCTTTTCTTATATTCTCAACCGCAGAATTAAAACGTCTGTCATACTTAGTCTCTGTAGAAGGAATTTCAACCTTCTGCTTCTCCTTAATCACGCCTTTGCAGTAATCACAGAGATAAGTCCTTTTTCTGCTGTACTGGGTACTTCGTATCTTACGTCCACAAACTTCACAGGGAATCATATACCAATATCCCCTATTATTAGGGATAGTCTCTATGCCATCCTCTAAAGCATTCGTCCATGAGCCCATTTTTACGCCCTCTTATACTTTCCCATGTTATAATTATACTATAATCCATGTGACATGTCAAACGTCAGTTCGGGTGAAGTGCTGCAATGCAGTTCCATGTATCCTCAGAACCTGTCTATATGACTTCTGCATTTTTATTGCAATTTTATCCCACTTCATCAAGGCAAGGTATCTATATTTCAAAACATCCTTTTCTCTCTCATCCTCCATGGCCTCAATCCTCCTCTGTACCTCCTGGAATGCACATATCCGGCTGTACCGGGCCGCAACCAATTCCTGCTCTATCTCGTCCACCTTCACTGCATAATCAGACAGGTCCTTCTTATCCGTCCCATGCGGCATTCCGTCATTCGTGACCGAAGGGGACATTTTATTCCGCCTCAGTTCTTCCAACTGTTCTTCCAGGCGCCGGACCCGACGCTTCTCCTTCTGATAGGACATTAGGAACTCCTTTTTCTTTTCATTTTCTGTCAATTCCAATTCGACTACCTCCCTACAATTCCCGGGCCAATTGGTTCAGTTCCGCCCTGGCCTGCACAATCCGCCTCTTGATAGATTCCTTTGTATTGTACTGTTCGGTGTTGCAATACATAGGCGGATATCCGTTCTTGTTCTCAAAAGTCTCATATTCCTCGATGCTGTCCACCAGGGTGTTTACCATACTCTGCACCATCATGATTCTATTTATTTTCTTCATGTTACCCCTTCCTTTCTTTAACCCGTAGTCTCTTTTGTTCCCATACCGCGTCCAGCTCCATGCAGAATCTGAAATCTCACCTTGTCCCATTCAGACGCCAGATTACCGGACTTAACATCCCCATAATCACCTAACCGCTTGAATGTATATCTGCCCCGGTATGCTTTTCCATCTGCCGCGCAGTGTTCAGGTACCTGCCGGCCGCAATGAAGCATAGTCTGTATATCCATGGTCGCATACGAACCAACAAGGCGCCCGTAGTCATATACGTTATAATATATCTGTCTCAAAAACATCCCCCTCTCAATACATCAACATAATGCCCTTATCCGTGAGCTGCTGCACAATCAATTTAATCACTTCTGGTTCGTACTTACCCGGATTCTCCTCAAATTCCCTTATCACATATAACAGGTCAGCTACTCCATAGCCCCTGACCACCTCAAGTTTTTCCTCCAGGGTCAATTCCGATTCCTTCGATACCTTATACGCTCTCACATTATCCCCTCCATTTCCCCAGCTCCGCTCTTCAAGCTCTGTCAGCAGGGCCAGAATAATCTTCTTGCACATTCGGCAGTCATATTCACACATAACCTCTTTGGCATCCTTTACCACCGCGTCCCATTTGTCTGATTCCCTTGGCAACATCTCATCCTTCCACTTATTCCAGAACCAGTTATAACTCTTCCAGAAAATTCCCTTCACCTTCTCGTTATCCATACATCCTCCTTAACTAAACGGTAGCTCATCGCCTAAAGGTACAGACTCAAACTTCCCGGTATCATTTTCAAATAGTTTCGCCATTTCTTCCTTCCATGGGTATATCTTATTCTCCCCCGGGCTGTTCCTTAGGCGCTTCGTGCAGGCCTCAAAGAATAGCGGGATAAACTCATCCTGTACGCCGCCATCGCGGTCCTTGCATATTTCAATCACATTGGTGGACTGATACAGTAGGTTGTCATCCTTCCACTTAAACATATCCTTGGTAAGACGCTTGAAATCATTATTGACCCTGTGCAGAATAAAAGCATTATCCACACGGTTCACGATATCATTACTGCCGGACACATCGTCCAGCCGAAGGAACCCAACAGACTTCCTGGGATGCGCCACAAACAGGATGTGGACATTTGCTGCCTTTGCAAAATTCTCCAGACATTCCACAAAATGGCTCTGCTGCTGGTACTTGTCGCTGCCCATCTCCATCAGGTTCAGCGCCATCATGTTATCCAGAATTATAAGGTCAACTTTATGCTCCACAACACACTTGCGTATCTGCTCCATGATGGAACTGAACTCGTTGCCGTAATAGTTGTTATAGACGTACACTTTTTCATCCAGCCATTTGGATATAACCTCGTCATAAGGTTCCGGTACCACGTAATAGTTATCATACTGTGTTTCCTTCACATACATCTTCCCGGCAGCCTGCAGAAGGAGCCATTTCAGCAAGTTCTTAGGCTTAAGCTCCCCGCTGAATAGTGCCGTCCGGTATCCCTGCTGGGAAGCCTCAACCGTTATCTGAGAGATGATGCTGGACTTCCCCGCAGCCCTCAGTCCGCTCAGACAGGTGACAAACCCTTTCTTAAGCCCGCGCATCTTCTGATCTATCACATCGACCCCGGTCTTAATGAATTCCTCCGGCGGCTCCTCCATAAGTCGGATCTGTTCCGTGGTAAAGAATACCGGCTGGCCATCAACCATTTTGATTTCCGTCTTCTTCTCAACCACATAATTGGGGTTCTGGTAGTTTGGCCGCCTCTCCTCCCTCACATACTGCCGGTCATAGGCGTCCGGTTCAAACATCCTGCGGACATCCTGCCAGGTCCTGTCTGCGCAGGAGTTGTGGAAACAGTGGAACCCAATGGCGCCGTTAGACATCTTGAATATACAGGCATCCTTCCCTGTATGGTTTTCATCAAAGGGGCAATGCTCCAGTATGTACTTGGTTCCGCTGCCATAACTGGCTTTGGTGTAATGCAGGCCATGCTCATCCAGCCACTGGTCCAGGTCAAACTCCCTGGGATTAAACCGGTTGTAGCCCTGCGGCTTGTCCGGGACCGGCAGGTAGCCTGCCAGTTTCTGCAGCAGTGCCTTGTCATTCTGTTTTGGATTCTCCGGCGCCTGCACGATATAACTCATCCTGTGCGGCCGTTCCGGTGTATTGGCCCCTTTCTGCGCCAGAGTACCATACAGCTTGCACACCCTGGCCGGATTGAAGTTGGCCGTGTCAATGTCAACCTTGTCGTCAGAAAAGAATAGGGACAGTACCGCCAGGCAGTCCTTTACCAGCTGCTTGTTCTCGTCATTCATGGCCAGGCCAATGCTGTACAGGAGGTGTGCCCCATTCCCGCTAAAGGCCACTATCGGGTCATCAAATCCTGTCCGTTTCATAAAGGCATAGACCTCATTACATTTTTCTTTCGCATAGCCAATCTGCTCCTCGCTGGATGACGTGCCGGCTGCGCGGACCGGATCCATGTCCACCATCAGCCAATCAAAACAATAGATATCTGAATCAGATGTGTTAGGTTTTGCATTGCGCACAAAACAATTTCTCTGCTGCCTGGAATGGCATTCATCCTTAATTCCGTTCAGCGTGATATACACATTGCTGTTTCCATCCATACGGATTCCCCGCATTGCATTAATACAGGTATCCGCATCTCGGAAATAACCGCTTGCATTCCCGCCTCCTGCGGCAATGACCCGGATTTCAAAAAGGCTGTTTTGGGGTTTCATGATGGAGATGGCTTTCCGGATTTCATTCTCATCAAATTTCATTGCAGGATCCTCCCGTCTTTGGTCTTTGTCAATGTTCTGTTTTCCTCGATGAAATGGCCAGTCCCACCATTATCCTGCGTTCTGGAAAGCCAGCCATTGATAAAGCGGTTGATTCCCCGTGCAGTTTTCTGCTTTTTAGGATTACTGTCCAGCCATGTCAGCATCTTCCGCAGCTCATGCTCCACATCCACAGCCGGAAATGCTTTTGACCAATTATTAATCCTATCCCATGGTACACTGTAAAAAGTGCCATCAACAAGAGGAAGAAAAATATCGCTACAGTCTGGAGCGGGCTTGCCCGGCTCCGGACATATATATTTTTTTATACTTTCCTTACCTATCCTATCCTTACCTATCCTATCCTGCGTCAACCAGGTAGACATTTGGTTGTCATTTGTGTAACCAGCGGTATCCATTTGGTTGTCATCTGGTATACCAACGGTATCCATATGCGTGTCAAGTGGTTTACCATTGGTTGACAGACTGGCAACCGCTTTATCTTTATTAAGGGTATACGCACCATTTTCTTTCAGGTACAGCTTCGACTTTTCCTCCGTGTACTGCGTTTCCTTGTACCGGTCGGCCCGGAGGTAATTATGTATCCTCCAATGCTTGATGACACATATCCCATCATCAAACTGAAGGACAAGCCGATCCTCGACCAGCCGGTCATAGTCAGCCTGGGACGCCCCTACGATTTTCATAATCTTTCTGGCATTATTAAGGAACCCATCATCATCCGCGCGCATGGCCAGGTGGAAATACAAAGCCTGCGTTGAGAGAGGCATGTCCAAAAAAGAATCACTGTCTATAATTTTCTTTGAAAACATCCTGCGTTCTGCCAACTCATAACCCCCTTGTCTTTTTAAACAGCCAGTCACAGTCTGACGGAACATCTGCAAATACATTTTCACACCCATCTATCCAGCGTGCCAGATGATGATCCCCGTCATATTTCCCGCATACCCTGCATTCATAGCTCCCCGGTTCATTCATGAAGAAATACCTTCCACAGGAAGCGCATTGGCAGAGGACGGATTCTACCTTGGAATAATCTTCTCCATTCTCAAATACGCGGAATCCTCCATCAGGGCCTCCCAGAACAATCAGCCTTTTCAACTTCCCGGACAGCTCCTTACAATTCGTATACCCTCTGCCAGCCCGTCCAAGATCAACAATGAAATACGCATCCTGATCAGGAAGATAAAAGTCTGCCACCATGTCCAGTTCACCACATCTTCCACTTTCCGGACAATATATCCATGCCATATCTATATATTCAAAGAGCTTCGCCCATTGATAACAGGCCTTGTAATACATTCCGAATGTCTGCATCTGCAATATCTCTTCTATTTTCTTTATTATCATCAATAGCCTCCTTTCTGGGCGGAGGATGGTAAAAAGCTCCGCCCTGTGAGTCCAACACCTCATGCATTCATACCGTGACATATTATAAGCATGTGTTGGGTTTGAATTAACCAGTTGCTGTATGTAAAGGCTTGCGCCGTTACACCAACGAAAACGCACATATGTTCGCTTTCACATATAGATTATAATTGTAATTTTTCAAATTGTTAACCTATTCTGAAACTTTTCTAATTTAATGTAAAATCTCATCCTTTTTACCATCTTATTTCTACATTTTCCTATACTGACCACTATACCGTGATATACTATAAAAACGGACCCCATAGTTCTTTGAACGAAAGGGGTGAGGAACATGAGTACATATGAAGCGCTATCTCTAATGCTTTTGTTTGGTCAATTAATTATTCTCATGAATAAGCGTTGAATCCCTCACTCGTTTCGTCACTCAGTCAATCAACCTATGGGGTCCCTTTATTTCTATCGGACCGGACTTATTTCCACTTGCAAGCTTCCGCATTCAGGGCAGTACATAATCTTTCCAACCATTTCATATCGTCCGGAATAAAGGTTATTTCAATCCACATTATGAACCCATATATCGTTCATAATGACACGGCAGCATTGCTGCCTTTTATCCGATGCCGGATAGTCTTGCCTCATGTCAGTGGGGGATATATGCCCGCCACTGCCACTATGCTTGTTTTTGGCGATTCCTCCCTCCACCTGTAGAGGTGGGGGAATCCTCGTTTATTTTGTTGAAGTCATCCAGGACAACCAACCTTTCACTATATCCATCCGAATTATAGGTAACGGCCCTCATGTCGGCCCCACAAAATTTACACCTCATTCTGCCGCCCTCGAATCCGGCCCCTTTACAAACACCACAGGCGCCCAATGGTCCGTCTTATACTGCACCGCACGCTGTACCTTTGGCAGGGTAAGCCCGGCCCCATCTAAAAGATACCGCAGGGGATGTGCCGGCTCCCGGTGGGCCACTCCCTCATGCAACAGCTCCGTCATCAGGTCAAAGGCTTCCGCATTCCAGCCACTCCAGAACACCACATGTTCACAGACATCCGAACAGGACAGCAGTTCTCCTTTGTAGTCATAGCCCTTCTCCTCAAACAGCCACTGCAGTTCCGCATAGCTGGCCGATTCATTCTTGTTTATATAGTCCACCACAATTTTCTTTATCTCTTCTTTATTCGTGTTGTTCTCCCTTCTGTTGCGATATCGCAACTTTCGCCCTTATTTTATCCAGCAGCTCCATGTGTTTCTCCCGCCTTCGTTCCTCTATCTCCATGGACTCAGCCATACTGAGTGCTGCCCTTTCGGTACTGCTGGTCCACGTCCTGTTAAAGCTATCAATGCCGCCTTCATAGATTCCCACTCCCGGAAGAAATGGGCGCAGCTGCTTGGCGGCTCTGGGTTTCCGTAATTCCCGCAATGCTTTCGCATGTGTCTGCCTTACTGCCTCTGCAGTGACTCCATATGTTTTTCCGATTTCAGCCAGGGTCATGTCCTGCTGATACCGTTTCCGTATCACCTCCGGCTGCCGGTCCGGGAGAGCATCCACACATCCCCACAATGTATCCTTAAGCTGCCCGTCCTGGATTTGTTCTACAACCTCTCCCTCTACATCCGTATCATCTCCAGTCAATTCTCCCACGGTGGCATCCTCACTGCTTTCTATCCCCATAACTGGAGCATCCAGGCTGCCCAGGTGAATCGCCCGGGCATTCTCCTTGATTTCCCATACCTGCTCCAAAATAAGGTCCAGCCCTGCTGCAATCTCAGTATCCGTGGGTTTCCTGCCATGCTCCATCTTGAACGATTGACAAAACCGGTTGTACCTCTGTATCTTCTCCTGGCAATGGACCGGCAGACGCAGGCAGCTCCCATTCACCTGCAGGTAACGCTGCATCCCCTGCCGGATGTAATACGCTGCATAAGTCAGGAATTTAACCCCCTGGCCAGGGTCATACTTTTCAATGGCTGCATGGAGAGCCAGGTACCCTTCCTGCTCCAGGTCCTCCACCTCTCCGCTGTTACGGTATTTCATGGCCACAGAATGAATGTAGTCCCTTACCTGCAGATAAAGCTGCTCCATGTTCCTGGTCACGTCCTCTCCAGCCTTAATCTGCGCCACAAGCTGCTCGTTCGTCATGGCAGTCACCCACCCTTCCATTTTTAGCAACCAATATGCTTATGTAGATTCGCTGCAGGAACTTAAGGTCATCAACATCCTTTAATGCGCTCATGATGCTTTTCCTGCATTCCCGGACAGTTCCTTTTTTATCTTCTGCTGCCCTATGGCCGGGTTGCGCCGGTGCAACCTCATCTACGTCACCCTGGGGCATCTGCAGCAGCTCCCTAAGCTCCTGTAACTCCTCCATGACGCCCTCGTAACTTTCAACCATCCGGTTATACTGCTCCACTGAAATACACATCATTCTCTGCATGCTGCGGCCTCCTTTCTTCCTTCCGCCAGGCCAGCATAATACGCTCTGTTAGCCAAACTCACAATTGCCTCCGCCATATCACGGTCTGCATCATCATGGTCTCCTATGGTCTTAAACCACTTATCCACGAATTCTTCCTTATTGATTGGAAATGTCATATCTGCATGCCTCCCTTGCCAACATTATCTAAAACTTCTCGTAGTTCCCTGATTTTATTTAATAGGTCGAATACAATGTCATTTGCTATACCGGTCTTGATACCGGCATTGGTATAATATGGCGGCGATATCCTCCATATTTCTCCCGTTCTTTCTATGTCCCAATCGAAATAACCCTGTTTCACGTCGTCTACCATTACCCAAACTCTTTCTGCCAGAACTTCAATATCCAACAGTGCATTGTCAATCTCTATTATTGTGACATTCTCTTTGTTTTCCATCGTCAATCCTCTTCCCATTCTGGTTCGGAGGTGCTATACTTATAAGTGGTTGAACTTTGGTATAGCGCCTCTGGGCCTATGCTTGTCCTTATGGAAGCGCCAACTTCTATGAGGACTTTTTTATTGTCCGTCTTACACCGGCGCCGCGGCTCACCAGTCTCAGCTCCGTCTTTGTTTCTTCCAACACCAGCCAGTTGTTTACCGCCAGGCCTGCCTTACTCATCAGCGCCTTCTGGTTCCAGGTCGGCTCCATCACTCTGCTTCTCCCCATCCGTTTACACCGCCCTCCGCATCATCCTGTCATGAAGTTCATCATGCGGCCCAGAATCGTTGCAATAGATGTGCAAATCCTCCAGAACGTTCTGCCATTGAAGTAATAGTTTCGTCAGGTCCCAGTTCTGATAGTCCCACAGGAGAACGGCAACGTCCTGAGCATCCCCTATGGGCTTGTCTGCCGACAGGCGCCTTAATCGTTCCATGGTATAGTAGTAATCCTTTGTCCCCCACTTCTCTCCGTCATATTCCTTCTTGACCGGGAACATCCTCAGCAACTCCAAAGGTGTCAGCCTGCCGATGGTATCCATGACCTGCTTTAGCTCCTGGTACCTGTTCTCTATCTCCAGGCAGGACTTATAGGCTTTTGTGTGGTTAAACTCTGCATGATTCTCTTTTCCATAGGCCTTGACTGCCAGAAATATGTAGCGTGCCAGGTCAACTCCCTGTAGTCTTTCTATGCAGCGAGTACCGCCATGGATATCCGTAAAACGTCTCAGGGCCTTAGTATATTTCCCGTTGCTCTCTACATGCGGCACAATTCCTGCTGTATTCCAGCTCTTCCAGGATTCCTTGATGAATGGTACCAGTATCTGGAGCGGACCAGGGAACATCCTTAACATCTGGATTACAAAGGCAGCCCTCCTTGTCAGCTTACGCATCCTGCCAAGGAGCTTCCGGTTCTCTAACTCCGCTTTAAACAGCTCCGTTACGTCCTGCTCGTCGTTCTCTCCTACCTTATATACAAAGTTGTCCATAAGGTCAGCCTTAAGGTCTTTACTGCTTATCTTCCGTAAGGAATAGAGCATGTTGTTGACAGATATGGTCCAGTCACGACATCCCTTGATGATTTCATACATTTCATTCAGATATTCAGGCTGCAGGTACGCCTCCAATATCCCGCGGCAGGCCTCCATGCCATCGGCATCCACCTGTAATTTCCATGGGGATGGCTGAATCCGCAGAACATGTACTTTGTCCACCAGGCCTGCTGCCTCAATCCGGTCACAGCATGGCTTTGCATATAACTCCATCCCAGCCTTGGCCATCAGTTTCTGTATGTCAAACAGCATGTCCGGAACATAGGTTCCATCCTTAATATGGCTCAATACCACTTCTTTGGTTTCTTTCTCCATTGTCGTTTCATCCTCCTATATCATTCTTACCAGCTGGTCCACCTGCCAGCATTTGCACATATACGCCACCGTCATCAGTAGTAGTACGATGATCAGTGCCCAGTCCATCCGGCCAGGTTCCCTATTTCTTTTCATTCCTGTTTCTCTCCTTCCTTTGGGCGTTCCAACTTCTCTCCGATTATCTTTTCAATCTTCGCAGGGTATATCCGGAACTCCCACATGGTCTTTCCGGTTTTCTCCGGTGGGATTGCCAGCCCCAGGTCCAAGATACCCCTGCGCATGTAATCCCGAATCTTTGCTGGTTTCATTCCCAGGACAGGGGCTGTCTCCTCCGGGCTCAGCCATAGTCTTGCCATAACATCACTCTCCTTCCATTGCTTTATATTCGACAAACTCTTTCACAGTGGATTTACGTTCTTACCGCTTACAGCTGGAAGACTGCTGTGGATGGATGTGGTTGTCAATGTACTGTTTTTTTAGATGGGCCATGATTTACATTTCACGATACACAACCGTGCACATCGTCTGCTTTCCTTTTGAATCTGTATAGGGAATCTTGGTGGGATAATAGTTTTCCTCCAGCCACTCCCTAACCTTTACAAGAACCGATGGCTTGTACTGGATGGTTACTCCATCATGACCATTCCTGCTGTAAGGTGTTGTTACTATCTCGCTCTCAAGAATCGTCAGTTTCTGCAATATCGCACTTATTGCCTTGGTGTGTGGATTACCTTTTTCTGAATAAGCTCCAACTGCTTCAGCAAGGCTTGTACAGTCATACAGCTCTGACATTGTTTCCTTATCAGTAATAAGCGGTATCTTGATATCGTACCCGGCCTCAGCGTATATACGTTTTGCCTCTACGGCTATGTACAGTGGGTCAACACCTGCCCTGCTAAAGATGGTGTCGATTGTCTTAACCGTCATATTGACAGAGGCCCGGGATTCTTTCTTGGGCTTGTCCTGTTTCTCTTTCTTCTTAGGAAGAAATGCTTCTGCCAGCACATCCTTCGCTTTTAACTGATACTGCACCAGTTTGTTAACCAGCTCCGGGTTATTCTCCTTCATGGCAGGAGTAACCGTAATCTTTGCAATCCACAGCGGAATAAAATCATGACGCAGACATAAAACCTCCTGTTTTCCGCCTTTGGTAGGGAGGACGAAATTTCGTTCCCCTTCTTTCAATACTACATCTTCTTGGATTTTCACCCTTTCGTTTTGCGTTTGCCCTTTAGTAAGACCCAACCCCTCGCACAACCATTTCACCCCGGCCCACACCTGACCATCCTTGTCCTGCGCCGCCATAATCATATCGCCGCATAAATCCACTTTCTTCACTACTAAAT
>PPYE01681867.1_pt1 | contig 12096 bp, 10 predicted proteins | sample 1559881 | NCBI WGS metagenome assembly PPYE01 (sample SAMN08240022, study PRJNA423297) | Human gut metagenome, whole genome shotgun sequencing project.
GCGTCTTACCGACCAGGTCCTCGGGCTCATAGTAGCCATGAATGCCGGAGAGGATGGTACGGTCGGTGCCGGTGCCGTCGTCGAGCGTAAAGCTCAGCAGCTTCTTGGACTTCTTGACGGCCTCGCATGCCTTGACCTTCACGGCGCGGAAATCGCTCTTGGAGAAGGTATCAAAGTCGACGAACTCCTCAAACAGCGGCTCAACGGCGATCTTGGAGTAATCGAGCGTGGGCTTAAGCGACTTAACGAATGGGCTCGCGGCGTTGCCGGCCTCTGCAGCCTTGGCGGCAGCGGCACCGGACTGGAAACCCTTCTCGGGCTTCATGTGCGGGAACAGCAGGACGTCGCGGATAGAAGCCTGGTTAGTAAGCAGCATGACCACGCGGTCGATACCAATGCCAATGCCGCCCGCGGGAGGCATACCGTACTCGAGGGCGCGCACGTAGTCCTCGTCATACTCCATAGCCTCATCGTCGCCGCCGGCCTTCTCGGCCATCTGGGCAGCAAAGCGCTCAGCCTGGTCGACCGGGTCGTTGAGCTCGGAGAATGCGTTGGCGTACTCGTGGCCGGCGATGACCAGCTCAAAGCGGTGAGTCAAACGCGGGTCGTCCTCAAAACGCTTAGCGAGCGGGCTGACCTCGATGGGGTAATCGCACACGAAGGTCGGGTTGACGATGGTGTCCTCGCCCAGCTCATCGTAAATCTCGGCGATGATCTTGCCGGCAGTCCACTCGGGCTTGATCTCCAGGCCCTTCTCGCGCGCGGCGGCAGCAAGCTCCTCGACCGGCGTGTCGATGGTGACCTGCTTGCCGAGCACGTCGGAGACGATGTCGGTCATGGGACGGCTGGCCCACTCACCAGAAAGGTCGATGGTCTGGCCCTGGTACTCGATGACCTCGGGGTTGCCGATGGCCTTGTTAGCCGCCTTAATGACACCCTGGGCGAGCGCCTTCATGCCCTCGAGGTCTGAGAAGGCACGGTAGGCCTCCATCGTGGTGAACTCGGGGTTGTGGGTAAGGTCCATGCCCTCGTTACGGAAGATGCGGCCGATCTCGAACACGCGCTCAAAACCACCGACGATGCAGCGCTTGAGGTGGAGCTCGGTGGCAATACGCAGGTAGCACTCCTGATCGAGCGCGTTGAAGTGGGTAATGAACGGCTTGGCGGTAGCGCCGCCCTGGATGGTCTGCAGGATGGGGGTCTCGACCTCCATGTAGCCGTCGGACTCCATAAAGCGACGGAAGGTAGAGAGAATCTGCGAACGCTTACGGAAGGTCTCGCGAACGTCGTCGTTGGCGATCAGATCGACATAGCGCTGGCGATAGCGGGTCTCCTTGTCGGAAAGACCGTGGAACTTCTCGGGCAGCGGACGAACGGCCTTGGAAAGCAGGGTCGCGCTCTTAGGGGCAACGGAAAGCTGGCCGCGCTGGGTGCGCACGACCACGCCGGTCACGCCCAGGATGTCGCCCAGGTCGAGGGCCTTGAGCGTATTCCAGGCGGCCTCGTCCATGTCGTTGATGCGGCAGAACAGCTGAATCTCGGCAGTCGCATCGCGCACGACGATGAACATGATCTTGCCCTGACCGCGCTTGGCGACCACGCGGCCGGCGATCTTCACGACGTCCTCGGTGTCCTCGCCATCGGCAAGCTCGGCGTACTTAGCCTCGATATCGGCGACGTAGTCCTCAAGCTCAGAGTGCTCGGGATAGGGGTTCTGGCCCGCCTCGAACAGGGCGGCGCGCTTGGCCAGGCGGGTGGCGCGCTCGTCGTTGAGCGTCGATGCCTGATCTGCGGCGTTCTGGTTCTCTGCCATAAGTTAGCTCCTCAAACTAAAACGCTCCCCAGGATTCGGTCCCAGGGAGCGAAAACATACCTTTACGCGGGACCGTGGTCTAGCGTGCGATCTTGGCGATGGTGTAGACGCGAGTCTTGCCGGAAGGCGTAACGACCTCGACGGAGTCGCCCTCGCCGTGACCAATGATGGCGTGACCGACCGGAGACTCGTTGGAAATCTTGTGCTCGAGCGAGTTGGTCTCGGTGGTACCGACGAGCGTGACTTCCATGACCTCGCCGTTGGGATCAATCAGCGAAACGGTGGAACCGATGGAGACGGTCAGGTCGCCCGTGGTGGCAGCAACCTGAGCGTTGGCGAGGATGGCCTGGATCTCGGCAATACGAGCGGCGTTCTGGGCCTGCTTGTCCTTAGCGGCGTCGTACTCGGAGTTCTCCGAAAGGTCGCCGAACGCGCGGGCTTCCTTGATGTCCTCGACGATCTCCTTGGCGTAATCGCCCTCACGCCAAGCGAGCTCCTCGACGAGCTTCTGGCGGCCCTCAGCGGTCAGTACGATCTGGCTTGCGTCCATACGGATATCTCCCCAACTCTGATCAAACAATCAACTGTCAACAAAACGAAAAAGACCGGCTAGCCTGCGGGCAAGCCGGTCAGGTGCTCACCCCAAAGGGATGGGACTACTCTGCGTCCGCGTCGCTGTCCTCTGCCTGCTTCTTCTTGGCAGCAGCGAGCTTGGCCTCGAGCTCAGCGATCTCCTTGTCCTCCTCGGACTGCTCGACCACGACCTCCTCGGCCTGCTTGGTCTCGGCCTTATCGTCGCCCTCCATACCCTCGCGGATATTCTTGACGGTAGAGCCGAGGGACTTGCCGAGCTTCGGCAGGTTCTTGGGCCCGAAGATAATCAGGACAACGACGAGAATAATGATGAGCTCAGGAGCCCTCAGTCCAAACATGTAGACCTCCACAATACAGCGAGACAAGCTCGAATGAGTATACCGCGGGTATCGCGGTATCACAACACTAGCTAAAAAAAGGGACCGCAAGAAGCGGTCCCTCCTCATGCTCTGGTCGGGTTGACTGGATTTGAACCAGCGACCCCTGCGTCCCGAACGCAGTGCTCTACCAAACTGAGCCACAACCCGTTAGCTCGACTATAGTAACAAAGATTTCCGTCGTGTGCTAGAGAAATTTTTACTTCTTTGGCACTTCGGCGCGAACCGTGTTGGGAATGAGCTCCGTCGCGCAGGACCACCAGCCGTTTTGCTGGGCAGCTTCCGCCAAGCGGTCTGCCGTGGCGACGGTATCGCAGATGGCAAAGGAGCAAGCGCCTGATCCGCACACGTCCACGGCAACGGTGCCGTCCTGTGCGCGCAGCCAATCGAGGACCGCCTGAATCTGCGGCTCCATCTGCGCGGAGATGACACCCAAGTTGTTGTGGATGAGCGCATAGGCAGTCTCGGCATCGCCCGAGCGAAGGGCCGAAGCGATGAGGCCGGGTTTGTCTGCCGACACCGGGGTCTCGTCAAAGCGTCGATAGGCTTCAATCGTTGAAACGCTTGCCTCGCGCGGCTTGACCAGCACAACGGACGTTGCCGGAAGCGCAGGATACTCGGTGGCGAGCACATCTCCCCCGCCCACGTAGAACGCGGGACTCGCATGCAAAAAGAACGGCACGTCGGCACCGATTCCGCGGGCGATATCATCGAGGGCAGGATCGGCACGGTCGATGCCCCACAACTCGGCCAGGGCGACGATAACCGCTGCGGCGTCTGTCGAGGGGCCTCCCAAACCTGCGCACAGCGGGATGTGCTTCTCGATCGTCACGCACACAGTAGCCTCGCGACCATAATGCTCGGCCATAGCAACCGCAGCCCGATACGCCGTATTCTTTTGCATGGGAAAATCTGATGCCGGAACCGTCTGAACGGCCAGCGCCTGTGCCGGCGTGACCGTCACGGTATCGGAAAGACCGACAGCTGCCATCAGGGAATCGACCCTGTGGTAGCCGCGGTCATCACGCTCGGTATGAACCCCCAAGTAGAGGTTAATCTTTGCCGGCGCGGAAAGAGTCAGGGACCGATCGGTCACCGTTAGTGCTCCTCGAGCTGATTGCCGAGCGGGGTAAAGATATGCTCGCCGCTCTCGGGGTCGAACAGCTCGACCTGACCGGTGAGGACATCGATATACTGGTAGGACTGACGCGACTTGCGGCCGCGGCGCTCGTCAACCTCGACAATGAAGACGGCGGGGTGGACGCTCTTGATGGTGCCCATGCGCTCGACGACGCGGGTGCGGCCCATGTTGGCCTTAACCTTGACGCGATCGCCCACCATATCGGTCAGCTTCTCGTGGATGTCGTCGACGTGATTGACTTCCATCTCTTCCATGAACAGGGCCTCCAGAAGGTGCAATTCAAAAAGGGGATAATACCCCTAAGATAGACAAAACTCTAATACTATAGCACCCTGTTGTGGCCATACGCAAGTAGCTAAATAAGCCCCGTCCCAAATACGTACCAGACGACAATCTCGCATGACCAGTTGTTACGCGGTTTGGTAAAACCGCGTAACCTAAAGGTTGTCGGTGTCCAAGACGATGGTGAATGGGCCGTCGTTGACCAGGTCGACCTTCATGTCAGCGCCAAAGATACCGTGCGCCACACGCTCAACGTCCTCGCGCACAAGCGTCAAGAAGTACTCGTAGAGCTCGTTGGCGACATCGGGGGCGCCGGCATCCGTAAACGACGGACGGCGGCCGTGGCGGCAGTCGGCAAACAGCGTGAACTGCGACACCACGAGTACCTCGCCGTCGACATCGGCAAGTGCCAGGTTGGTCTTGCCGTTCTCGTCCTCGTTGATACGCAGCCCGCGGAGCTTGCCCCACAGCTTGTCGGCCTCGGCACGCGTATCGCCATGGCCCACACCCAGCAGCACCAGGTAGCCGCGTCCAATGCGACCCACGCACTCGCCGTCGACCGTCACGCCGGCGTTGAGCACGCGCTGCACCACCGCGCGCACGGCCTACTCCTCGCCCGTCAGTTTGGCGGATAGGTGCTCGAGCGCATGGAATCGATGGCTGATGGCGTTCTTCTCGTCCGCCGTCAGCTCGGCCATGGTCTTACCCGGCGTGTCGACCGGCAGGAACAGCGGGTCATAGCCAAAGCCGTGATCGCCGCGGCCCTCGTGCGCGATAACGCCCTCGCAGGTGCCCTCACCATAGGTGACCAAACCGTCCGTGTCGATGAGCGCAACGACGCTCATAAAGCGCGCGGTGCGCTCATCGTCCGCCACACCTTCCAGGTTAACGAGCAGCTTGGCGTTGTTGGCGGCATCGTCACCGTGAACGCCCGCATAGCGCGCGCTATACACGCCCGGCTCGCCGCCCAGCGCGTCGACGACCAGGCCGGAATCGTCGGCGATGGCCATAAGGCCCGTCTCCTCGACCGCAGCCTGCGCCTTGATGATGGCGTTCTCCAAAAACGTCGTGCCGTTTTCCTCGGGATCCTCAAAATCACCCAGCTGGCCGAGCGCCACAAAGCGCACCTCGGGCATGACCTTGCCCAAAATGGCCTCGATCTCGGTGAGCTTATGGGCGTTGCCCGTTGCCACGACGATGGTCGCCGCCGGGTCGAGGGTGTCGATGTCAATCTTCTCAAGTGCCATGACTGGCCTCCTTGTCTCTATAGCAAGCCGCGTGAGGGGCGTTTGGGCACTTGACCTCTCCCCTCTCAGGCGATCGGACCTTTCAACGCAGCATTTCAGCAGATAAAACCTACCAAAATAAACCTGTCCCTTTTGGCAGGTTAGGCGATGGCTTGGCGCTGAAGCTCGATGAGCTCGGCGATGCCCTCGTCGCCCAGGTCGAGCAGGGCGTTGAGGCGTTTGCGGTCGAAGGGCGCCTGTTCGCCGGTACCCTGAAGCTCGATCATCTCACCGGTGTCGGTGGCGACGAGGTTCATGTCGACCTCGGCGTGGCTGTCCTCGGAATAATCGAGGTCAAGCAGCGTATTGCCGTCGACAACGCCCATGGAGATGGCAGCCACCTGGCCGATAAGCGGGATGCGCTCGATCTTGCCCGCCTCGACCCACATGGCGAGGGCGTCGTGCAGCGCCACCCAGGCGCCGGTGATGCTCGCTGTACGCGTGCCGCCATCGGCCTGAATCACATCGCAGTCGGCGGTGACGGTGTACTCGCCGAGCGCCTTCATGTTGACGACGGTACGCAGGCAGCGGCCAATGAGGCGCTCGATCTCCATGGAGCGACCCTTGCGGTTGGCATGCTCGCGCTTGCAGCGCTTGCCGGTCGACGCCGGCAGCATGGCGTATTCCGCGGTCACCCAGCCGGCCTTAGCCCCCTTGCGCCAGCCCGGCACGCCCTCCTCGATAGTGGCGGCGCACAGCACGCGCGTGTCACCGAACTCGGCCAAACACGAGCCGTGGGCGTGCTTCATGACGCCACGGGTGAGCTTAACGGGGCGCAACTCGTTGGCGGCGCGGCCGTTGGCGCGGTTGACCTGCATGTACTCCATAGAAATATCCTTTCGGCAAAAGATGTGGCGAAGGCTTTGGCGGCTGCCTTACATCTATTTCAGCTCATCGATATCGATATGTTCGATGCTCTTGAGCGGCTGACCAAAAATAAAGCTGCCTGCCACCGCAAACTCGGCAATGTTATCGGCCGTCGTGGCAAAACGATGCTGCGGCTCGGCGGCGTCGCCCGCCAGCTGCTCGCGACGCGTGAGGATATCGGTCAGCTCGCGTGTGGTCTCCTCGGCGGAGCTCACGACGCGCACCCCAGGCCCCAGCGCATGGCGGATAGGTCCCACCAACAGCGGAAAATGTGTACAGCCGAGCACCACGGTATCGATACCGTGGTCGCGCAGCGGCTCAACCGTGGCACCCACCAGCGCACGCACGGCAGGCGTATCGAAGATGTCCTCGTTCTCAAGCCACTGTTCCTGCAGATGTGCACCCGAGGCGAGCTCGTGTTCGACAACCTCGACAAAGCTCGAGGCAGGACAGCCGTATACATCGACGCCGGCATCTAGATCCTGAATGGCGCGCGTGTAGGCGCCCGAGCGAATGGTGAGGTTGGTGGCGAGCACGCCCACGCGACGCGAGCGGGTGCTGTTGATTGCCGCACGGGCACCCGGCGCGATCACGCCGATCACGGGAACGTCGAGCACCTGCTGGGCCAGACGCAAGGCCGCAGCGGTCGCCGTGTTGCAGGCGATGACCATAATCTTGACGTCGTGCTTCGAAAGCCAACGGCCCGCCTGCAACGCAAACGAGCGCACCTCATCCTCGGTGCGGGTGCCGTAGGGGCAGCGCTTGGTGTCGCCAAAGTAGTAGACGGACTCGTGCGGCAGCGCCGTCGCGATGGCGCGCGCAACCGTCAGACCGCCCAAACCAGAATCGAACACGCCAATCGGGCGCGTGTCGCCTGCCGGATTCTCGATATCGGGCATTACCTCACCAGTCTCTCTCGAAAAGACATGTCCAAGCGCAGCGATGCCGCGCTACGAACGCGCCGCGACCAGCAGCTCTGCCGTCGCCGCCCAACCGTCGACAATTTTGCCGCGCGTAACGAAAGCGTTCTCGCAAGCAGCCAGGAACTCGGGCGCGCCGGCGCTCGTCAGGCCATTCTCGACCAGGCAGAACGTGCCCACGTGATCGGCCATGTAGAAGTCGGACTCGGAATCACCGAGCGCGAGCGTCTCCTCGCGCTCGATCCCTAGGTGCTCGCAGAAGCGCGCAATGGCGACGCCTTTGTTGAGGCCCGCGGGGTTGATGTTGAATGCGCGACCGTCCTCGACGCGATCGAGCTCGAGCGTCGTCGGCTTGGACAGGTGAGTCAGATGGCCGTTGCAAGCCCAGATCAGACCGCAGCCGGCCTCGTCCAGGATGGCCTGAACCTCATCGTCGGGCACATCGCCGCGCATGCCGACGGTGACCTCACGGTATTTGTAGCCGGTCGACATGTCGTTGTGATACTCGATCTTGTGCGGCCAGCGGGCGAGAATCTTCTCGCACACGCCGGTCTGCTCGATCACCTGGTGCGGAGTAAGGCCGCAAGAGGGGTCGTAGGGCATGTCGCCGGTCAGATACTCCCAATCGTTGGCCTTGAGGTCGTACATGACCAGACCGCCCATTTCGCCGATGTAGGAGTTGAGGCCGAGCACGCGGGCGTCCTCGTGAATCATGGTGCGATTGCGGCCCGAGGTGGGAACCACCTGAATACCGGCGCGAGCGAGCGCGACGACCGCCTCTACGAGCTTGGTCGATGGATTGCCGTCGTTGTCGCGAAGCACGCACGAGCCGGGGGCGAGCATCGTGGCATCCAAATCGGTAAAGACATACTTAACCTTGGCAAGGCGTTCGCGCATCTCGCCCGAAAGGTCGGCGACGGTCGGCAGGGTGTTATGAGACATGGTCACTCCATTACGTAGAAGGGGCTTGGTCTTGAGCGGCGCGTTTACTTAGGAAAAACGCGTTTGCAACGGCGGCGCATCAGGGCGCCGCCGTCGTTACGGCTCGTTAATCAAACTGGGTAACATCGATCAGGCGATTGGCCAGCGAAAGGTCGCTCTCGATGGGCACGAACTCGTCGCCCACGTGCATGAGCTCCTCGTCACCCTTTGCCAGCAGCAAGACAATGGTGGGAACATCGGGGTTGACGTACTCTTCGCGCGCTGCCTTGAACGCCGCATGCACAGCGGCTTCGCGATCGAGGATGATCTTGTTCGGCGTATCGTCGGGAACATGTTCGGCAAGCTCGCGACAGACCTTCATCGGGTCCTCGTGAGCCGGGTCCTCGTTGGCAAAGATCATCAGGTCGGAATATGGTGCGGCCTCGCGCGGAAGCTGCTCGCGGCGCTCCTGCGCCTTGCCGCCGGCAGCGCCAAACAGCGCAATGACGGGGCTAGCGGGAAACGCGCGCTTAACCGACGAGAAAAGCGAGCGGAACGAAAGCTGGTTGTGCGCGTAGTCGACGACACAAATCACGCGGCCGTCCTTCGACTCCACGACCTCCATACGGCCCGGCACACGCAGTTTGGAGAGGCCCTTCTTGATGGCCTCGATACCGATGCCGATCTCGCGCGCGGCGGCGATAGCGACCAGCGCGTTCTCCACGTTAAAGTCTCCCGCGATGCCCAGCAGGATCTTCTCCCCCGCCTCGGACTCGTCGGCACACAGGCCATGCAAGTTGAACTCGATGCTAAAGCCGACCATGCGTACATCGCTCGCCCACAGGCTTGCCTCGGGATGCTCGACGCCAACGGTCACCAAGCGCTCGGCCGTCGACGCTGCCTCCAGCACACGGTCGACCTCTTCGGTGCCTAGATTCACCACGGCGGTCTTTGCCTGGTCAAAGATCCTGAGTTTGCTCTCAAAATAATCCTCAAACGTGGGGTGTTCGATCGGCGAGATGTGGTCGCGGCCGATGTTGAGGAAGCACGCCACGTCAAACGGCAGATTCTCGACGCGTTGGTACTTGAGCGCCTGGCTCGAAACCTCCATGACCATGGACTGGCGACCGGACGTGCGGCAGTTGGCGATATGGCGCCAGACCTCGGGGGCCTCGGGCGTAGTATTGGTGCTCTCGTAGCACTCGATGCCATCGTCGGTACTCACCGAGCCGATCATGCCGCAGGACTCGCCCGCCGCTTTGATAATCGACTGGAGCATAAAAGCGGCCGTGGTCTTTCCCTTGGTGCCGGTAATGCCCACGATCTTGACGTCGTGGTCGGGACGGTCGTAGACCTCCGGTGGCAACAGGGCCATGGCCGTGCGAACACTATCAACAACCAGCATCGCAGCACCGCTCTCCTTCGCCAGCGGCTCCAGAGACTCGACCAGCGACTCCTCGCACACAAATGCGACGGCGCCCGCATCGAGCGCCATGCTCAAAAACGTGGGCTTAAAGGCAGCACCTTTGCAGAAGAACACGTCACCTGCCGAGACCGCGCGCGAATCAAACGAGCAGCCGGTCACGGCACGCTCGTCAACCTGCTCTGATGCGCGCAGCTCGCCGCACACGTCGAGAAGCTTGGCAAGCGTATCGACCGTGGTCACGGTCGCGGAATCCGAATGGTGCATCTTTCACCTTTCTCAGCCATTTGGCAGGGACGGTTTTATAGTAACTGAAACGCACCCACGCAAAAACGGCTCCCGGAGGAGCCGTTACGCGCAGGCGTTCGTAAGCCGAGGCTAGGCAGCCTGAACAGCGGGCTGGTCCTCGTCGATAAAGAAGCGCTTGTACCACACCAGGAACACGAGCGGCGTATAGATCTTGCGCTGGAAATCGCCCTTGCCCGCAAAGTGCAGATCGAGCAGGTGCATGAGCTCGTCGGTATCGAAGAACTCGCTTGCCCACGGCGCGGTGAAGTACTCCTTGACATAGTCGTACCACTTTTGCTCGCGCAGCCAGTAGACAATCGGCACCGGGAAGCCCACCTTGGGACGGGTGGCCCACTCATCGGGCAGCGACTTGTTGGCAGCGTGGCGGAGTACCTGTTTGTTGCCGTTCTCGTTGATGCGGTAACGGTCGGGAATGTGCTCGGCGAACTCCATGACTTTGCGGTCCAGGAAGGGCACGCGCAGCTCCAGCGAGTGCGCCATGCACATCTTGTCGGCCTTGAGCAGAATGTCGCCCGGGAGCCACATGTTCATGTCCAGGTACTGTTTCTTGACCAGCTCGGGCTGACCCTTCACGCGCGCATAGATGGGAGCGGCAAGCTCGAAGGCGCCGTCGCCGGTGTTGTACTCGGGCTTGAGCACGCCGTCGACCTCGCGCTCCGGCCATACCAGAGCCTGTCCCAGGAACGACTTCTCGGGGATCTCGGCACCCTTGACCAGGAAGTTATGTCCCTTGAAGTACGGCATATGCAGCGCCAGGTTACCGAGCGCGCGACGGATGGGCAGCGGCACCATCTTTTTGTACTTGCGCACCGGGACCGTGTCCTCGTAGTAGGCGTAGCCGCCAAAGAGCTCGTCGGCGCCTTCGCCCGAAAGCACGACGGTAACGTCCTTGCGGGCCATCTCGGCCAAGAACCACAGCGGCACGGAAGACAGGTTGGACTGCGGCTCGTCCATGTGATACTGGATGTCCTCGAGCGCACCGAAGAACTCGTCGGCGGTAATCATCTTGCGAACGTTCTCGACGCCGAGCTTATCGGAAAGTTCCTTGGCGTAGTTGGTCTCGTTGAAGTTCTTGTAGTCAAAGCCCACCGAGAAGGTCTTGTCGGGCATGAGGCAAGCGGCGATGTAGCTGGAGTCGACGCCACCGGAGAGGAACGACGCGACCTTGACGTCGGCGATGCGATGGGCCTCGACACTCTCGTGCACGACCTCGTCCAGCTCATCGACATACTCTTCGAACGGCTTCTCGACGGCAGAGTAATCGCAATCCCAGTAGCGCTCGATGTTCATCTTGCCGGTCGGGATATCGACGGTAAAGTAGTGCGCCGGCGGCAGCTTGTAGACACCCTCGAAGAAGGTCTCCTCAGTCGCCGAATACTGCAGCGTCATGTACGGACGCAGAGCCTTTTTGTTGACCGCCTTGTGGAAGTGCGGGTAGTCCAGGAAGCTCTTGATCTCGGAACCAAAGAGCACGCCCGGAGCGCCGTCGCCCGCATCGGCCATGGGATAGTAGTAGAGCGGCTTGATGCCAAAGATGTCGCGGGCGCCAAAAAGCTTGTTCTTCTTTTTGTCCCAGATGACGAAGGCGTACATACCGCGCAGGCGATCGAGGACAGCCTCGCCCCACTCCTCGTAGCCGTGCAGGAGGCTCTCGGTGTCGGCGCCGCAATGGAACTTGTAGCCCTTGGCTTCGAGCTCGGAACGGAGTTCTTGGAAGTTGTAGATCTCGCCGTTGAAGACAATGACGACGCTGCCGTCCTCATTGGCCATGGGCTGAGCGCCGGCCTCGGTCAGGTCGAGGATCGACAGGCGGCGGAAGCCCAGGGCAACGCGGCCGTCGATAAACTGACCGCCCATGTCGGGACCGCGATGGACGATGCGGTCCATCATCTTGGTGAGCACCTCGGATTGGTTATCCGTCCCACCGACAAAACCGACAAAACCGCACATATACTATCCCCTCTGCTGTTGCTGGGCATCAAATCGAATCAGTAGCTTTTGAGTATACCCGAGGGCGTAAAGAGGGGCGGAATGTTCAGGCAATCTCAACTGAATCAGCTCCGCTGTGACACGCTGTGACACGCGGGTTGATTTCCGATCTCAGCCGAACACATTGAGCGGATAGGACGTTCCCGCAGCTAGCCGAACGCCCCCGAGGCCCCT